>FWPU01001840.1_pt1 | contig 17406 bp, 17 predicted proteins | sample 2228361 | NCBI WGS metagenome assembly FWPU01 (sample SAMEA103939777, study PRJEB20133) | metagenome
CTTTTTCTCCAGTGGTCACCAATGAGCCATGCCATATATTTATCTGGTTTTAGAATCCTGTGTATATCACTTGCTACTTTTTCTAATTCTTCAAAAAATCTTTCATCTGTGCATGGGATTTTACCAATACATTCTGGATGATCGGAGTATTTGACATTATCTGAATAAGGTGAATCTATAAAGACAAAATCAACAGAGTCATCTTTGAGAGGAATCTTCCTCGCATCATTCTGAATGATATCTTCTCTATATGGTGAGATATCATATCCAATCACCCTTCTTCCGAGTTCCTTTGCAACATCGATTGTTGTTCCGCTACCGCACATAGGGTCAACAACAAGGTCTCCTGGTTTTGTATATCTCTGTAGCAGATTCCAGATAACAAAGGCAGGTGTTACTCCATTAAATTTATTGTCACCATGCGGTCTGTCTCCATAGTTCTGAGTTGGAAAATCCCAGAGGTTTGTGGATTCTAATATCGGTTCTGAAATTTTATTCTTTACTTCTTTTTTCATTATTTTTTAATAATAGTTTTAAATCATCAATAAATTTATCAAACATTTTTACTTTATCACTTTCCTCTACAGTAGTTTCACTCATCACATAGCCACCGTCTGTATCAACCTCTACAATTGCCCTTCCCTTCTTAGCAGGTTTTTTAGTTGTTAGAGTTCCATCTTCATCAGGGGTTATGAAAAAGACCTTTATATGTTTCGTTACCTCATCGCTGGAGAGTTTAATTTTCCAGTATCCTGTCTGGGCAATTCGTTCTCTAAGTGTAACTTTACTTGATATAACAGCGATAATCTTATAACTTTTAGGGTCATAAATTATTATGTCCACATCGGGCAGATGAGAGCCAAACTGTCCGTAATCAACCAGAAGGTTTCTTTTAACGCTGCCAAGTTCCTTAGAAAGGTTATTGCTGTTAGTCCTTTCTAAGGTGTTGCCATCAATAATTTTTAGTCCGAGGCTTTCAACCTGATCTTTTATTATGTGAATTACAAGTTTTTCAAGATTTTTTCCTTTAAATGAACGCCATGACTGTTCATGATCTGGCACTCTACCTTCAGCGGTAGCCTTTTTAGCCGTAGCGCTTTTTAAAAAATAAGTTTTGTGCATTTCTTTAGCCTCTCTAAGAAGCTGAGAAATGTACTTGTAGGCTTCAATACCATGAATTTCCTTTTTCTTTTCATAAAGTTTTAACAAATCATTGAAAGTCATTTTTTGCTATTTTTCACCTACCTCTATATTTTCTTTCCAACCACAATATATTCTGTTGGATAAGCATGGAAATTTTCTTCACCATTTTTCGCAAACCTACCTGTCTCTGCGTCTCTTTTCTGTGGGAGTATCTTTGAAGGTATTTCTCTTTTAATAACTCTATCTATAACTAAACCTGAATTTTGCATGCTTTCTGCAAAGACTTCTGCATTTAATATGTCAATACCCCTAAGCCTTGTATTGCCTATAACATAACAACATCTGCCACCTGGTTTTAATATTCTAAATGCCTCATCAAAACAGTCTTGCATATCAATAAAGAAAGCCTCAATTTCCTTAGCCATATTTTTATCTTTTGAAAACATTTGGTGGACTATTGAGCGGGCAATTTCACTCTTCAGCTCTGCCTCTTCATATCTTTTGTAAGAAGTTCCAATAAATTCTTTGCGATATTCTGCTAAATTATCTTTATATTCAAGCCAAATAGTGCTTAACTGATGAAGGTCTGCATACTCATAACTTGTAACATAGGGGCTTGATGTTATTTGAATATCAACGGTTTCGTCATCGACAGGTTGTTTTCTTGCATCGCCTCTTTTAATATTCAGATATTTATCCAGATTATATTTTACTTTTTCTGAGACAACAGTCCAGAACTCTTTATTAGCCTTTTCCATCTTTCTTAAATGCCTTTCGAAACAAACAATAGGCTTCTGAATTTTTTTGTTAATGTCTCTCGTTGGCTTTGTACTTCCCATTAACCATATTGAAACGGTCTTCAGAATGTGGCTGAAACAAACAGTAAAAAAATTCCTGATAGGCTGATTGTCCTCTTCCCGTATCCTTGCCAGTATAATTCCAAGTTCTTCTTTAATTTCAGGTTTAAACCAATAATCAATTCTATCAATATTCACTTCAGGTATGTAAGGTTTTATCAATGGTTTGAAAAGGAAAGAATTATCTTCAAGAAAAGAAAGGTCTGATAAAAGTTTTTCTATTCTACTTCTTAATAATACAGGCTCTATGGGTGTGCTTTTCACCCTTGTAATTAGTTCAGAAATATAATTTATATCTGTACCACTGGCTATATATCCTCTTGTTATTGCACACACAATTGTAGTTCCACTACCCATGAACAGGTCATTAACGTGGGGTTCCGGTATGTTAGCGATGTATTCGTCGAAAAGTTTCTCTACCAACTGTGGTATAAATTTAGCTGGATAACGATGATAACAATGTGTTAATTTAGATGTCTCTGAGGGTTTATATTCAATAAAAGACCAATCTTTGTCAATATTTTTTTTTTGAAAAAGATCAAAAATTTCTGTCACTGAATAGTATTTGCTATTTTTTTGGGCAAGAGGCAATAGAGCTCCCATTTAAAGACATCCTTTCTTCAAAAGAAAATCTAAAGTCATTTTAAATACATTATAACACAACTAAAAAGTTGTCAATTATTGTTGGAATATTTTAAAAAATCACTTGACATTATACCGACTGGTCGGTATAATTATAGCCATGAATGCAAGGGAAAAACTGATTAAAACAGGTGCATGTCTGTTTGCAAAAAAGTCTTTTATTGAGGTAACTGTCGAGGATGTGGTGAACAAAGCAAAACTCAGCAAAGGTGCCTTTTATCATTACTTCAGTTCCAAAGAGGATTTCTATATCGAGATAATAAAAGAAGCCGACAGGGTTTTCCAGCAAATATTTATGGAAAATTTAACCAAGAACATCGATGTAAAGGAGAAACTTCGCATATTTATTGAATCGGCACTTATGTTTTTTCAGAAAGAAAAAAACCTTTATCTGGTGGTGCAAAATGAAATTAACAAGATGGTGGCAGGTGCAAGTACGCCATTTTACCATTTCCAGCAGGAAATGCTTGCAAGAATAAGAAATTTTCTTCCAGAAAACAGTGATTTGTTTCTGCCTTATTTAATTATGGGTGTTCTTAGAAGTGCCGTTATTTTTAAGGTGCAGAATAGAATTTCGGATGATGAGCTTATTGATAAGGTGTGGAGGTACGTGTCACGGTCTGTGGCGGTATAGTTGATAGCTTTCATTATCATGAACCCTATTGATAAAGGGAGGTAAAGGTGTGAAGAAATTGTGTCTTTTTATTTCGTGGTTATTATCGGTTACGCCTTTATATGCGTCGGAGATAAGGATTGATATAAAGGACGCCCTTAAAATTTTCAGGGAAAACAGCAGGATCGTCAGGATATACAGGGATGAAGAAGAGGCAAAAAGGCACATAATAGAAAAGGTTAAAAGTTCCAGGCTTCCTTCACTGGAACTTGATATAAGTTACAATCTGCTGAATGAAGAGCCCAGGTCTAAGACGCCATTTGGAAATCTGCCTGTAGGGGAAAGCAATTTTCTTAAAGGGCAGCTTGTTTTTTCCCATCTGCTTTATGATTTTGGTGTAAGAGATGGCTTGATAGAGAAGGCAGCTATTGATAAAGAGCTTACATCACTTATGCTTAAAAAGGAGTTAAATGACGGGAGTCTGAATGTGGCGGCTCTTTTTGAACAGCTTTCTTTGTTAAAAAAGAAGGCTTTGGTTTACAAAGAAGAACTTGATTTTTTGACCGAACAGAAGAAACGCATTGAAGGTTTTTACACGGAAGGGCTGGTAACAAAGAATGACCTGCTGCAGATTGATGTTGAAATAAGTAACACAAAACAAAAGATCCTTTCAAATGAAAACGAAACAGAGAACCTGAAGGAACGTTTAAAAACAGTACTGAATGTAGGTGATGACATAGAGATTAAAGAGAGCGAAATAGATTACGAAAAAGTGTTACAAGATGGCTTTGTTTACGAGAAAAGACCTGAAATAGAAATAGCAAAGAGGCTCATTGCGTTGAAAGAGCTGGATATAAAAACCATAGAACAAAGCAGATACCCTAAATTTTATGGTGCCTTGGGGTTAAATTACGAAGAGAACAGATACAGGACGAGTGACAACCATCTTTTTGCATCGGTCGGCATGAAGTTTAACATCTTTGATGGCGGAGAGAAAAATGCTGAGAAGCTTGCTGTTTTGAAAACCAAACAACAATACGAGGAAAGGCTGAGGCAGACAAAGGATATTATAAGGCTGGATGCGGTTCAGGCACTAAATGATTTGAAAACAGCAAAAAACAAGATTGATGTGGCAAAGAGGGTTATCAATCATGCAGAGGAAAATCTGGCGATAGAAAAAGGCAGATACGAAGAGCAGCTGATAACATTAACCGATTTAATAGCGGCAAACCTGAGACGTTCGAGGGCGGTTTTAAGTCACCACGAGGCTGAAACAGGTTTTAATATGGCATGCTATCGTTTGTTATGGGCAAAGGGTGAACTATATAAATATGGTGAGGTGTTGAAAAATGAGTGAAGAGAAAAAGAAAAACATTAAAAAGACCGTTTATATTGTGTTTTTTTTAATAGTTCTTGGTGCAGCAATGGGTGGCTACTACATGTATCAGAATTATAAAAGTTATGTTACCACTGACAACGCCTATATAAAGGAGGATTTTACAATTGTTGCACCCCGTGTTGGCGGAACTGTTATTAATGTGTCCGTCAAGGAGAATGATTATGTAAAAAAAGGAACAGTTCTTGTTGAGATTGATCCAAGGGATTATGAGGTGAAGGTAGCGCAGGCGGAAATGGCGCTTATAATGGCTAAAAACAACAGAGACAGCTTACACCAAAAAATAAAAGAGGCAGATGCCGGACTTGAAGCGGTGAAGGCAGAGCTTGAAAAGGCAGAGCTGGATTACGAAAGGGCTAAAAGACTTTATGAAAAACAGTTGATTCCAAAGGAGCAGTTTGAAAGAGCCGACACATTTCTAAAGGTTAAAAGGGCAAGATATGAAGCTGCAGAGAGAGAAAAGGAACAGATCAAAGCATCACTGGGAAACCAGATTAATGGAGAAGAGGCTATTGTAAAACATAATGAGGCTATACTCAAAGAGGCAAGGCAGTATTTAAGCTACACAAAGATTTTAGCCCCTCAGGACGGCTATATAGCAAGGAAAACTGTGGAAACAGGTAATGTTGTTGCACCTGGACAGCCACTTATGGCTCTTGTGCCACTTAGAGAGCCTTATGTGGAGGCAAATTTCAAAGAGACAGAGGTTGGCAAAATAAAAGTTGGAGACAAAGCAAAAATAAAGATAGATTTGTATAAAGACGAAGAGTTTGAAGGTACAGTTGATAGCATATCAACAGGTACAGGAGTGGTTTTTTCACTCCTCCCCCCTGAAAATGCAACAGGTAACTGGATAAAAGTGGTTCAAAGAATACCAGTAAAAATAAAGTTCGATAAGCTGCCGGAAAACAGAACACTCCGTCTCGGACTTTCCTGTGAAGTAAAAGTAAAGGTAAGATAATGAACTGGGTGAGACTTGCCTTCATAACACTTGCCGCCATGCTCGGCACCTTTATGGAGGTACTGGACACCACCATTACAAATGTAGCCCTGCCCCACATTTCGGGCAATCTTTCTGTATCAACCGACGAAAGCACATGGGTTATCACATCTTATCTCGTTGCAAACGCCATCGTGTTGCCCATTACACCATGGCTTGCAGGAATATTTGGCAGAAGAAGGGTTTTTCTTGCATGTGTATTTACATTTACTGTCAGCTCTTTACTTTGCGGGGTTGCACCGAACTTAACCACACTGGTTATAGCAAGAATTTTACAGGGGCTGGGAGGTGGCGGGCTGCAGCCCATAGAACAGGCAATATTGCTGGAGGCTTACCCACCTGAAAAACGTGGACTTGCCATGGCATTTTATGGTCTTGTGGTGGTTATAGCGCCTGTGCTTGGTCCCATTGTGGGAGGATGGATAACCGATAATTATAACTGGCGGTGGGTTTTTTTCATCAACCTGCCTATTGGGGTACTTTCTTTTACGCTCATATACTTTTTTATATTCGATCCGCCCTACCTCAAGCGTGTTAAGGGTTATCTTGATTACCTTGGACTGGGCTTTCTTGCTGTTTTCTTAGGCACATTACAGTATGTGCTTGATAAAGGCGAAAGAGAAGACTGGTTCAATTCTGACCTTATTATCTATTTCACCATTATATGCGTTGTTTCGGGGGTCTTTTTTTTGTTGTGGGAGAGAAAAGAAAAAGAGCCTGTTGTTGATTTGTCGCTCTTTAAGAACTGGAATTTTTCGCTTTCGGTGTTTTTTATAACGCTACTGGGGGTTGTGCTTTACGGTAGCGTGGTGTTGATTCCGGTAATGTTGCAGACGCTTTATGGTTATGACGCCTTCACTTCCGGACTCGTTCTCGGCTGGGGTGGAATTGGGGGCTTTATAAGCATGTTTTTAACGGCACGACTCATAACAAAGGTGGGGGAAAAGCCTCTGATTATAACAGGGACGATAATCCATTTTATTTCCATGTATTTGCTTTATCATGTAAACCTTGAGGCAAGCTTTTTTTATATATCCTTCACACGGTTTGTTCAGGGGTTGTCATTGGGAATGCTTTTTATCCCTATCTCGGTTGCATCCGTTTCATACCTTCCCAAGGAAAAGATTGGTAGCGCAACAGGACTTTACAATCTGCTCAGAAATATAGGTGGTAGCATTGGTATAGCAATGGTCATGACGCTTTTAAACAGAAGGGCACAGTTTCATCAAACTATGCTTGTGGACAGACTTATAGAGATGAACATTACACTGCATAACAGTATAGCTGGCTTGAAAAACTATCTTTTTTCAAGGTTTATACCAGCAAATGGTCAGGAGCTAAGCCTTTCATACAAGCTTGTAACAGGTGAGGTAATGAGGCAGGCTTACATTAAGGCTTTTATTGATAATTTTTACCTCCTCTCCATTATAACACTTTTTATTGGTCTTGCCATTTTTCTCAAACCGTCACCTAAGGGAAAGGAGATAAGTTTACATTAAATTACTCAACAGTCACACTCTTTGCCAGGTTTCTTGGCTGGTCCACATCGGTACCCTTAAGTACCGCACAAAAATATGCAAAAAGCTGCAATGGTATAGTTGCAAGCAATGCGTCAACATAGGTGTTTATGTGGGGTATGTAGATGACATGCTCTGTGTGCCTTTTTGTAAGATTATCACCCTTAGATGTAAGGACAATAATTTTGCCAGCCCTTGCCAGAATCTCCTGCATGTTACTTAAGGTTTTTTCATAATGGTTAGATACAGGATTTATCAAAAAGGTGGGCATATTTTCATCGATCAGGGCGATAGGCCCGTGCTTCATCTCTCCGGCAGCATAAGCCTCTGCATGGATGTAGGAAATCTCCTTTAGCTTTAATGCCCCTTCCATAGAGAGTGGGTAGTTTATGCCCCTCCCCAGATACAGAAAGTTGTTGTATTTGTGAAAAATTTTTGCAAGTGTCCTGATTTTCTCTGCCTCTTTAAGAATTTCTTCCATTGCCACAGGAATTTTTAACAATGATTGAATGTACTGGTTAATCTCTTTTTGTGTCAGAGTCTTCTTTTCTATTGCAATCTTGAGGGAAAGTAAAAAAAGTATTGCCACCTGTGTGGAAAAAGCCTTGGTGGAGGCAACGCCAATCTCCGGGCCTGCATGGGTGTATATAGTGTTATGGGCGTCTAAGGATATACTGCTACCCAGAACATTGCATATGGCAAGGGTTTTCATGCCCATTTCTTTACACATCTTCAGGGATGCAAGAGTATCTGCAGTGGATCCTGATTGGGAGATGAAAATGTATAATCTGTTTTTATCAAAAAAGTTTTTTTTGTACCTGAATTCAGAGGCAATTTCACAGATTACGGGCATTTCCGCCAGCTCTTCAAGATAAATTTTCCCTACTAATCCTGCGTGGTAGGATGTTCCACAGGCGATTATGTGAATAGAGTTAAAATGGTCCGAGATGTTGTAATCAAGTTCGTCCAAAATAACTTCATTTTTATCCGGGTAAATCCTTGTTCTCACCGTGTTTATAAAAGCTTCGGGCTGTTCATAAATCTCTTTCAGCATAAAATGCGGATAGCCACCTTTTTCTGCCTGTGAAATGCTTAAGTTAATAGTCTCGGCATCTCTGATTATTTGTTTACCTTTAAAATCAAACAGCTTATAGCCCTCATTCGTTATAATCCCTATTTCACCATCCTTTATGAAAACGATTCTGTTTGTGTAGGGGATTAATGCCGGTAGATCGGAGGCAAAAAAGTTTTCACCTTCACCGAGGCCAATTACAAGGGGACTTTCATACTTCATAAGGTAGATTTTATCAGGCTCAGATAAATTAAGAACCGCACAGGCAAAGGATCCATTCAGTTCAGGGATGGTTTTTAGTAATGCCTTAAAAAGGTGTTTTTCTTTTTCATAATGATAATTAATTAGGTGGGCAATAACTTCAGTATCTGTCTCGGACTGAAAGGTAATCCCTTTTTTTATTAGTTTAGATTTTAGTTCGTTATAGTTTTCTATGATGCCATTATGAACAAGTACTATATCACCGGACCTGTGGGGGTGGGCATTAACTTCAGAAGGCTTTCCATGGGTTGCCCATCGGGTATGCCCAATACCTGTGGTACCAGTTAACGGTAATGTTGCCGTTTTTTCGATAAGATTTTTGAGTTTGCCCACAGCCCTTACTATTTTTATTTCATGTTTTTCGTGTACAGCAATACCCGCCGAGTCGTAGCCCCTGTATTCAAGTCTTTTTAATCCTTCTATCAACACAGGTACTGAAAGGTTTTTGCCTACATATCCAACAATGCCACACATAGAAACTCCTTTATTTAGTAGCGTTTTTTATTAATTCTATAATCATGTCCGGCTTAAAGGGCTTTTGCAAAAAGGCATAAAAACCTTTTGCCCCCAGTCTCCGCATCAAATCCTCTACGTCATAGCCTGTCATAAGCACCACCTTTACCAGTGGATTTATCTTTCTCAACTCTCTAAACACCTCTTCACCAGACATGTTTTTCATAGTTAAATCGAGAAAAACGATATCTATCTTCTGAGCGTTTTCTCTGTAAAGTCTTACACCCATATCTCCATCATCTGCCATAATATACTCAATCTCTTCCATTTTAAATAAAGCTTCAGCCACATCTCTTACAATCTTATCATCGTCAATAAAAAGAACCGTTACACCCTTATTTCGTTCCGTTTTTGAGTTAAAACTTTCTTTGGTTTCAACCAGCCTTTTATCGGAAAGAGGGAAAAGACACTTGAATGAACTGCCTTTGTTCAGCTCACTGTAAACCTTAATGGTTCCTTTATGTGATCTAACTATACCTAATACAGCTGCAAGCCCCAAGCCTCTGCCCGTAAATTTTGTTGAATAAAAGGGTTCAAATATCTTTTTTAAGATGTTTTTAGGGATACCCTGACCTGTATCTGTTACTTCTATGTAGGCATAAACACCTTCTGGTATATCATCTGTGGTGAAAGAATCGAATATATAGTTTTTATCACAAAACTGGCTACCGTGCCTAAATTATCGCCAATCGCCTCAGAGGCATTAATCACAAGATTAAGTATTATCTGCTTTATCTGGGAGATATCACCTTCTATGATCAGGTCTTCTTTTGAGGGTATAAAGTTTAGCGACACCTTCTTCGAGACGGAAGAAAGTAGAACAGGCTTCATTTCCTCTAAAATTCTGTTTAAACTGAATGGTTTCCTGTCTATAAATCCTTTTCCTGAGTAAGCTAACATTAGCTTTGAAAGTTCTGCTGCAGCCAGAGCTGATTTTTCGATTGCAGATAGATATTTATATTCAACCGAGTATTTATCAAGACTCATTTTGGCAAGCTCACAGTTTCCTAACACCCCTGTAAGCAGATTGTTAAAATCATGGGCAATACCGCCCGCCATCATAACCATGCTCTCTAATTTCTGTATTTGGATTAACCGTTCCTCAATCGCCCTACGTCCCCTTTCAGCCTTTACAATGGTTGTTATATCAAGTATACTTAAGGCAAACTGGGTCTCCCCGACAGGTATGTATGCGGTTCTAAAAAACCTGTCTGAATTTTCTGAATAACTGCAAAAGGCAACATATTCGTTAACTTCAGCGGGGAAAAAACTGATGTCAATGAAGTCAAAGGTGTCTTTTAGTTCGAGAAAGGATTTGCCAACTATATTATTAGCAGAAACACCAAAGGTGTTTTCGAAATTTTTGTTTGCATCTTTTATGTAAAAGTTTTTATTCTGTTCGCTTTCCCTTTCACAAAAGATGATCACCTCAAGCATACTGTTAAATAGGGTTCTAAATCTTTTTTCGTTATCTTCAATAATTTTATAAACCTTTTTCAACTCGGTGATTTCTCTCATGCTGACCAGAACGGTTTGTTTATCTACAGTAACAGCTTTTATATCAACAGGCATCACTTTTCCGTCTTTGGTTTTTATGCTGAATTCACCTGAAAAAATCCGGTTTTTTCTTAGAACATCCCTTTCCCTTTCAATATCTTCCTCTTTTAAGTTTACCGTGATGTCCCATGGTTTCATAGTCTTTATTTTCTCTTTTGAATATCCAAGCAGATCACAGGCTCTTTTGTTTGTGTCAAGTATTTCAGCAGTGTTAAAGTCCACAATAAACAGAAGTTCTGGCGATGTATCAAATACTGTCTCATACTTTCTTGATTCAAATGCCTTTTCCCTCTCAACCATTTTTAAAAACGTGTACATGAGCCCCATGCTTATTGAGATAACTAAAAACTTTGCAATTTCGAAACCCCATGGAGCAAACCAGTCAACATTCCTTAAAAAGGGATAATTAAATCTATGAACAGCCCATAATATAAAAGGGAAGGCAAGATATTTTGACCGATTGGGGGTGTTTTTCAGAAAAACGATTCCGCAAAACAGTGTGGCAAAACTTATCACCGTATGAACAGGCAGTGTCATTAATTGAAAGGGCTGGTCTGTAAAAACAGCGAAAATCACCCAGAAAAAAGCAGTTATTATCAAACCGGTCCACACCTTTGGCAGAGGGGATTTAGTACAGATGTACGCCCCATTAAGGAAAAAGTAAGCGTTGAGTAGACCAAAGGTTCTGACAGCTATTTGAAGGACTTTGCTCTGTACACCGGACATGATTACTGCTTCAGAAAGCATCGCCAGAAAATAGGCGAAAAAGCCAAAGGAGAACTGTATAATCTCTTTTTTTTTGTATTTTATTCCAAAGACAGAAAATATAATCCCAGCCAGAATAAGTATCGCCGATAAGCCAGCTATAGAAGAAGTCATTTATTTTCCCTTTTGCATCCGTCCCTTTATTCTGTGCCAGTTGTTTACAATTCGCTGTTCTGAACGCTCTACAGCTAAACTGTCATCAGGAACATCTTTTGTGATTACTGAACCTGCACCTGTAACCGCACGTGTGCCTATTGTTACAGGTGCAACCAGACAGGTGTTTGAGCCGATGAATGCCCCCTTTTTTATATGTGTAAAATGCTTTCTTTCACCGTCATAGTTGCAGGTGATGGTCCCTGCACCGATATTAACATCTTCTTCAACTAAGGCATCACCTATGTAAGAAAGGTGGTTTGCCTTTGCCCCCTTTTTTATCGTTGCCTTTTTTGTTTCCACAAAATTACCTATTTTCGCCTTCTCTTCAACAACCGTTTCTGGCCTTAGATGGGCAAAGGGACCGATTACCGCTTCTTTTTGTATTTTGCTGTTCTCAATTACACAGTAGGGTTTGATGTGAACACTGTTTCCCAAATGGCTATCCTTTATCACTGCACCGCTTTCTATAATACAATGTTCTCCAACCTCAGAAAGCCCTGTAATTACCACATCGGGGTAGATAATACTGTCTTTTCCTATATTAATGTCGGTTTCTATGTAAACGCGTTGGGGATCAATAATAGTAACACCTGAAAGCATGAGCATATTACAAACATGGTTTTGTAAGGTTTTATTTATTTGATAAAGTTCAAGACGGGTGTTTATGCCAAGAAATGCTTCGCTGTTTTTGCTCGTGTATGTAGAAACATTAATATCGTCATTCACAGCCAGCGAAACAAGGTCGGTTAAGTAAAACTCTTTTGTCTGTTCATTTTGGCGTATGAGAGGCAGATAGTTCTTAAGGAAGCTTTTGTCAAAGCAGTAGAGCCCTGCATTAACCTCACAGATTTTCTTTTCTTCCTCTGAAGCGTTTTTTTCTTCCACAATTTTTTTGAGAACACCTTCTTTTCGTACTATTCTTCCGTAACCAAAAGGATCTTTTAACACCATCGTTGTCACGGTTATGGGTGATGAGTGGGCAGACAGCAGTTCCTTTAGTATTTCGCAGGTTATAAGTGGCACATCACCTGACATTACAATAACTGTGTCTACAACATCTGAAATTTGTTTAAAAGCCTCCCTTACTGCATCAGCCGTGCCCAATGGTGTTTTTTGATAGGCAAAATTAAAAAGTGGTCCGAATGTGTCTATGAGATACTTTTCCACAGCCTCTTTTTTCCACGAAAGAACAGGTATGATTTCGTAAGGCTTAAGTTTCAATGCTACGTCAACAGTGTAATATATCATTGGTTTGCCAAGAACAGGGTGTAACACCTTTGGCAAAGATGATTTCATTCTTGTGCCCTTGCCTGCAGCAAGAATAATGACCGCAATTTTTTTATTCATTGCCGACTCCTTTAAATTTTCTTGTAAATATAAGATAGCCAGTATGGGCTATCATGGTGTCGTCAGGTCTTAGACGATCGGCAACTATTTTATAACTCCTGAGCATAATTTCAACAACTTCGGTCATAGAAAAATCAGTTTGTTCAAGCTCTCGCAAAACATCAGTCACCTGATTAGTGGTTGGGACAAACACACACAAACCTCCACCAGATTTTAATGCTGCATGTGCGTGTTTAATATACCGTTCTGGAAATTTAACGTCAAGGAAGACAGCGTCAACATCCCTTTCGTCAAAGCCATTTTCAATATCTTTATTTTTGAACTCAACCACATTTTCAAGTCCGAGACGTTTAACATTTTCAAAGGCTAAACGCATAAATTCATCTCTTGCCTCGTATGAATAAAGCCTGCCGTTGGGAAAAACCGAAAAGGCAAAGGCGGTAGTGGCAGAGCCGCTACCGGAACCACATTCTATTATCCTCATTCCGGACATGATGTTTAGTTTCAGAATGATATAACCGAGGTCCTTTGGATAAAGTACCTGTGTTTTACGTTTTATGAATTTGAGAAAATCGGTAACAGTCGGTTTAAAGGCGTAGTATTTTATACCTAAATGGGTTGTTACCACCGAACCGTATTCCATGCCCAACAGATCGCCAAAATTTATATTACCATCTTTTGTTGAATAGGCGCCCTTTTCCTTTATCTGGACGAGATGCTGCTCCGTTTTTGTAGAAACAAAAAGAACATAACTGTTTATGCCAATTTTATTCATGGCAATTAATTATAACCTATCAATAATATTTAAAAAAAGGGAAAAAGTTTCAATCAGAGGAGATTTTAAAAGCCATCTTATCAAACTCTGTTACAAGGTCAACATAAGAAAGCTTTATCTTGGTAGTCGGGTTAAGTTTTATTGGGGCAAAATTAATAACCCCAGCAACGCCTGCTTCTTCAAGATGTCTGAGTATATCCTGAGCCACTGATGCGGGTGTTGTGATAATCGCCATCTTTACATCTTTTTGTTTAACAACATCTTTGATTTTTTCGAGAGGATATACAGGGATTTTGTCTGGTCCGTATGACTTGCCCACCTTCGAAGGGTCAGTGTCAAAGGCGGCAACGATATGATAACCCTGTTTTTTCAGATTTTCGTATGACATTAACGCCTGTCCCAGTTTGCCAAGACCTATCAGGATAAGGTGCCAGTTTTTGTTAATACCGAGTATGCCTTTAATGTTTTCAAGCAGATGGTTTACAAAGTAACCAACACCTCTTACTCCGAATTCCCCAAAATAAGTCAGATCCTTTCTTATCTGGGCGGCATTGAGACCACTGATTTCTGAAAGCTTTGACGATGAGATAACCTCAACGCCTTCACGCTTTAATTCTCTTAGAATTCTGTTGTAGATTGAAAGACGTTTTATGGTTGCTTCTGGTATTTTAGGAAATTTATAGCTTTTCATCGCTTTTTTAAAGAAGCAGGGGGGGCATTAACCGCCCCCCCGTAATAAAGAAATTAGAGCTTTAAAACAAGCATCAGTGAGATAACGAGTGAGTAAATAACGAGAGACTCAATCATAGCGAGACCGATGATCATTGGGGTTACGATCTTGCCTGATGCGTTGGGGTTTCTTGCTATACCGTCTAATGCGGTGGACAAACCCTTAGCCTGAGAAAGTGCACCGAAAGCAGCTGCGATAGCAATTCCAAAGCCGGCTGCAATGGCAATAGCCACCTTAACCGAGTCTGAAATTCCTGCTGCTGCAGGGGCAGCACCATCACTAGCGGCTGCAATGGAAGCCAATGCAAGCACACCTAAAACTGACAGAGCAAAAATCTTCTTCACTGTAACTCCTCCTTTCCTTTTTATATTTTCTCTTAATGCTCGCCGTGTTCGACGGCACCAGAGATGTATGCCATTGAAAGCAGACAGAACACAAAGGTCTGGACAAAACAGACAAAAAGTCCAAGAACCATAATGGGTATGGGAACGAACAGAGGAACAAGCAGGATAAATATAGCTGTTACCAGATGGTCACCCATGATGTTACCGAAAAGCCTGAGAGAAAGTGACAGAGGTCTTGCCAGATGTCCTATGATTTCTATGGGGATCATTAAGGGAGCAAGCCACCAGAAGGGACCAACAAAATGCTTCAGGTAGGCAACGCCGTGCTCCTTCAGTCCGTGATAGTTATAAAGGAGAAAAACGGTTACCGCACAGGCAGCGGTTGTGTTTATATTGTCTGTTGGCGGATTGAAGCCGGGAACAAGCCCTGAAAGGTTGGAAAACAGAATGAAAATTGCGGCAGAACCAATGAGATAGAGAAACTTTCTTGCATGGTGTCCTAAAGAGTCTTCCATTATTTTTAGTATGCCTTCAAGTAGAAGCTCGCAGAAGTTTTTGAAGGTTAGTCTGTCGTCGGGAACAGCACCTTCTTCGGTGTGTTCAATCCTTCTGGTGCCGAAAAAGGCGATAAGAACTATAATCGCAACAATTAATATTGCATTAGAAACATGACCCTGAAGCTGATTGATGCCAGGGATTACCGATGCCCATGTAAAGGCTTCATGACCACCTGCAGCCATCTTTCCTCCCCCATAATGTTAACGTTTTAGAAATAATACTACACAACTAAAAATTATTGCAATAGGTAATATACTCAAGCCAAAAAGAAAAATCAAGAGATTTATTGAAGATTTTAAAATAATTATGGTAATTGCCCCGAAAATCACCAGCACCTTGCATCCCCACTCAATGGCAAGCCTTTTTTTGAAACCCCCTTCCTGAAGCAGCTTGGTGCCGAGTCTTTTTAGCCAGTAAAGGTTCAAGGTTACAAGAAAGGCACCGAGAAAAAAGCTGATAAGATTTTTTGCACTGAACCGGAACAGGGCAACCGATATCAAGCCAACCACAAAAAGAGCAATATTAAGATAAAAAATCAGGTTAATATTTATGTCTTTACTTTTCGTTTCTGTCATTTTTTTCTGCCGTCTTTTTAATCAGTCTAATAAGATTTTTTATTCCAGCCGCAAAACCAAACAACAGAAACAGTAAGGTGAAAAGCGGCTTAAAACGTTCATTAAAAATATATTTATCTATAGCCCAGCCCATAGCAAGCCCAATCATTGTGGCAACGCCCATCTCTATGCCGATGGAGCTTAGATGTAGATATTTTCTGAACTCTTTTCCAAATCCCATTATTTTAAATTTGCTTTACGGCATTTTTAAATGCCGTTAGTGTCCTGTCAAGCTCCGTCTCTCCGTGTGCAAAGGAGACGAATGCCGCTTCAAACTGTGAGGGCGGGAAAAACACGCCGTTATCGAGAAGCCCTTTATATACCTTTGCAAACAAAGAGGTGTCGGAGCTTTTTGCCGACGCCCAGTCAAAAACTTCTTTATCGGTGAAAAACACTGTAAACATTGAACCGACACGGTTTATAGTAAAAGGTAGCTTTCCTGATAAAATCTCTTTTATGCCGTCACACAGTGTTTCTGTGTATTTGTTGATCTTTGGATAAATATTATACTCTTTTATTGCCTTAATGGTTGCGATACCGGCTGCCATTGCAAGCGGATTACCGGAAAGGGTGCCAGCCTGATAGACAGGTCCTGAAGGAGCCACAAGCTCCATAATCTTTCTTTTGCCCCCGTAAGCACCCACAGGAAGACCACCGCCGATAACCTTACCAAAACAGGTTAGGTCCGGGTCAATACCGTATAACTGCTGGGCACCACCAAAGGAAAGACGGAAGCCCGTCATAACCTCATCAAAAATAAGCAATGCCCTGTAACGTTTTGTAATATCCCTTAAAAATGTAAGAAAGCCATCCTTTGGAATAAGGACACCCATGTTTCCTACAACCGGTTCAAGTATGACCGCTGCAATATCGTCACCGTGTTCATTAAAAAGCTGTTCCACTGAAGAGATGTCATTGAATTCGGCAACCAGTGTGTTTTTTGCGTAATCGGCAGGAACACCGGGACTGTCCGGTATGCCCAGTGTTGCAGCGCCGGAACCAGCCTTTACAAGCAGTCCGTCAGCATGGCCGTGATAACAGCCGTTAAATTTAATTATCTTGTTTCTCTTTGTGTATCCTCTTGCGACCCTTATGGCACTCATGGTGGCTTCTGTGCCGGAGTTTACAAATCTCACCATTTCCATAGACGGAAACGCCTCAAGCACCAGTTCGGCTAAAATCACCTCGTTTTCTGAGGAAGTGCCGAAGCTTGTGCCGTTCCGGAGTGTTTGTTCAATAGCCTGAACAACATCCGGAAAGTTGTGCCCCAGTATCATAGGTCCCCAGGAGCCAACATAGTCTATATAAATGTTACCATCAACGTCAATTAGCTCAGCCCCTGTTGCCTTTTTTGTAAAAAGGGGGGTGCCGCCTATGGCTTTAAATGCCCTGACAGGACTGTTTACACCTCCAGGCATAAGTTTTGAAGCCCTTTCATAAAGCTGAATACATTTTTCTCTGCTGTTCATAAAAACTCCTTTATATTAAAATATTTTAAAAACAATATTCTTAAGCCTTAAAAAGCCTGGTGCTTAAATATAATACC
>FWPU01008517.1_pt1 | contig 17406 bp, 19 predicted proteins | sample 2228361 | NCBI WGS metagenome assembly FWPU01 (sample SAMEA103939777, study PRJEB20133) | metagenome
ACAAGGCCGGGCGAAGCCCGGCCGAAGCCACCGCCTTCAGGCGGTGTGAGTATTCACTTCCCCTCGAGTCAGCGAACCGCGGCACAGCTGCCGTGACGCGATGACAGGCTTCGCGGCGGTGGCGCTGACGAACTGTCACCAGCACCAGCCGAATGACGGGTCAGGCGAAGTGGGGCATCACCTTCTCGCCGAAGGTGCGCAGCGACTGCATCACGAGCTCGTGGGGCACGGTGCCCATCTGCATCACCAGGATGAGCTCGTCGACGCCGGCCTTGACGAAGCGGTCGACGGTCTCCCTCGCCGCGACCGGGTCTCCGATGACGGCGGCCACCTGCGAGGTGGGCTGGTTTCGACGTCGAGCCGCCCCACCGGACGCGTGCCCGAGAAGTAGTAGCGGGACATGCTCTCGACCTGCCGGCCCAAAGGCTGCGCCGAGGCCACCGCGCGCCGGTACTCCGCTACCTTCTCGGTGAGGTAGTCGTCCGTGCCGAACGCGAAGTTCAACGCGCCGAGGCCGAGCCGTCCCACCGCGGCGGCCGACTCGGGCTTGCTGCACGCGGCGAACATGGGCGGGTGCGGCTCTTGCACCGGCTTGGGGATGATCTGCGTCGGCGGAATGCGGAAGAAGCGCCCCTGGTGCTCGAACACGTCCGACGCCCACATGCGGGGGATGATGGTGACCGCCTCGAGCCACTGCTCGTGCAGCGTGGCCACGTCGTTCTCGAACGCGTGCTGCTCGACCAGCGACGACGACTTGCCCGAGCCCCAGCTCACCCGCCCGCCAGAGAGGATGTCGAGCGTGGCCACCCGCTCGGCGATGCGGATGGGGTGGTTGTAGCGGAAGGGCAACAGCGTCACGCCGTGCCCCAACCGGATGCGCTTCGTCCGCGCGGCGACGAAGCTCAGGAAGACCTCCGGCGCCGACGAATGCGAGTACTCGTACAGGCCGTGGTGCTCGACCTCCCACACGCAGTGGTAACCGAGCTCGTCGGCGAGCACCGCCTGCTCCACGCAGTCGAGGAACGTCTGCCGCTCGGAGGCGCGGGTGGGGTTGGACATCTGCATCTCGAAGAAGATGGAGAACTTCAACGCGTCTCCTCCGCGGTGACGAGCGAGCTCGCCAGCCGCTTGATCCAGCGGGGTGCCTTCGCTCCCGCGACCGTCTGTCGCCACTGCGTGATCAACGAGTGCAGCACCATCGCCCCCGTCGGCTCTCCCTCGGTGGCGAGCGCTCCGGTGAGCAGCATCGAGGTGACGTCGGCGCGCCCGGCCAGCGCATCGAGGAAGCGCTCGGCGCGAATGGTGAGCACCGTCGTCGGAGGCCGCGGCACTCCGCGCGTCACGCAAAACCGCCCGTCCTCGAGCAGAAGGCCCCAGTCGCCGCCGGCCGGCCCGGCCAGGCGCAGATGCACGCGGGCGCGCGATCGGGCCATGTCGGGCGGCAGCTTTCGCACGCGGCCACCGAGCCCGGCGAGCTTGAAGAAGCGCTCGATGCGGCGGTCGGGCCGGGTCGGGGCCTCCTCGGCATAGCGGCGCATCACGTCGGCCGCGGTGGGTGCGCTGGGCTTCCAGCCCAGCACCGTGCGGGCTCGCTCGCTCGAGGGAATCATCCGCACGCCAATCTGGTCGAGCCAGGCCGGATCGTCCGCATCGAGAAGCCCCAGCCGGCCCCCCACCACCGCCGCGCGCGCGGCCGCCTTCGCCACCCACCGCGGCACGCGCACCACGTCGAACCCCGCAGCCCTGGCCATCTCGGGGATGGTGAGCGGCTGATCGGCCGAGAGGTTGAAGGCGCCCCGCGCCGACTGCTTCAGCGCCGTCACCACCGCGTCGGCGACGTCCTCGTCCCACACGACGGGGGCCGGAGCGCCGTCGCCCACGTGAAACAACCGCCGGCGCTGCATCGCCCGACCGAGCGAGTGCTCCATGTGCACGCCGATGAGGATCGACGGCCGGAGCCGCGCGATGGCGATGTGCGGCCGCTCGGCTTCGAACGTGTCGAGGAACGCCTCGACCTCGTACTTGGCGGAAGCGTAGGGGAAGTCTCTCTGGTGCACCCGCGGAGTTTCCTCGACGATGGGCTCGGGGTGGCCGGGCACCACGCCGTAGGCGGCGACACTCGAGAGATAGACGATGCGCGAGATGCCGGCCGCCGCCGCCGCGCGGAACACGTTCTGGCTCCCGCCAACGTTGATCGCGTCGAAGGTGGGCCGGGGCAGGTGGCGCGTCACCACGAAGGCCAGGTGCACCAGCGCGTCGCAGCCCTTGAGGTGCGCATCGATGAAGCGGTCGCGCACGTCGGCGGTCACCGCGCGCACCTTCGGGCTCGCCACGGCGGGCGGCCGCAGGTCGAGCGAGACGATCTCCGTCACCTCGCGATCGCGCGCGAGCTTCCGCAAGACGTGCGTGCCCAGCTGCCCCGAACCGCCGGTGACCGCGAGCTTCATGCTCCCCCCCTCACCGAAAGCAGGCTCGAGGCCACCCCCGGCGCTTCCAGATACGACCGGGCGAGCGCGAGGTCGTCGCGCTGCCACGGGTGGAAGCCCACCCGCGCATGGTCGCGGAGCGCCCGGGCGAACGCTCCGGCCATCCGCTCGCGCATGAGCACAGCCTTCAGCTCGCGCCACAGCCGACGCGAGCCCCCGTCCGGATCTCGAACGAGCAGCATCGCAGCTGCGGCCGGCCAGAAGCCGAGCAGGGTGACGGCGGCCACCGCCAGCCCCCGGTGCCTGGGCGGCCCGTCGAAGCCGATGTCGTTCCTGGGCGGGACGGCCAGAGGAGCCATTGCTGAACTCCGTTCAACGACTGTGGCATGCATATCGCCGCTGTTGAACGAGAGTCAAGAGCGTCGTAGCGTTCCTGCATGGTGCGCGACGGAGCCAACCGGCCGCGGCGCAGGCTCGAGGTCGACGCCCGGCGCGGGCAGCTGCTCGAGCTGGGGCTCGAGGTCTTCAGCGAGCGGCCTTACGACGAGGTGTCCATCGACGACATCGCCGCGGCGGTCGGCATCTCGAAGGGGCTGCTCTACCACTACTTCCCCACCAAGCGCCGGTTCTACGTGGCCTGCTTGAAGGTGGCCGCGGAGGAGCTGCTCCGGCGCACCGAGCCCGACCCATCGCTTCCGCCGCTCGAGCGGCTCTCGCGCGGGCTCGAAGCCCACCTCGAGTACATCGAGGAGCACCGCACCGCCTACGCAGCCGTGTTCCGCGGCGGCATCGGCTCGGACAAGGAGGTCGCCCGCATCATCGAGCGCACCCGGCAGCGAGTCATCGAGCGGCTGCTCGAGGGTCTTCTCGCCGTCCACTCGCCCGAGTTGCGCCTGGCGCTCCGCGGATGGCTCGGTTTCGTCGAGGCCGCCAGCCTCGAGTGGGCGTCGCGCTCGAGCGGCGTGCCCCGCGCGGCCATTCGCGATCTGATTGCGCAGGTGCTGCTGCGCACGCTCGAGGTCGTCGGCGGGCGACCCCCCGACGCCGCGCGGTCTGGTGAGCCGCCTCTCAGACGCCGCCTACGCCATTCCTCTCGGTGAGCGGCGGCGTCACGCCAATGCGAAGTAGCCGTTCGAAACGGCCGACGCGCTCGGCCCCCTTCCGAAGGCGAGCCCGGACGGGCGCGTCAGCGCTGGCGAATGTCCTCGCGCAGCTCGCGCCGATCCTCCCGAAGCTCGCGGCGGTCCTCGCGGCGTTCGGCGCGGTTTCCGGCCTGCTCCGCCTTGCCCAGGGCGACGAGCTCGGCCATCAGGGCACGCTTGCGGTCGAGGCTCGGAGCGTCGGTCTTGCCGGCCAGCGTGTCGAGCTCCATCGCGATGGCGCGCGTCCGCGCCAGGCTGGCTCGTTCGGCCCGGGCGTCGCGGATGTCGTCTCGGCGATCGCGGCGGTCGTCGCGGAGATCGTGCCGGTCGTCGGCCGCGGCGATGGGCCGGCCCTGCGCCACGTCGCGGGCCAACTCGCGGCGGTCGGAGCGGATCTCCCGATTGTCGCGGCGGACCTCGGCCCGGTCCTTCGCCAGCTCGGCGCGGCCCTCGGCGAGCTCGGACGAAAGCAGCGCCTTCAGCTCGGCGTCCACTCGGGCCAGCGCCGCGGTGTCGTTGGCTGCGCGCGCCTTGTCGAGCTCGGCGAGCAGCGCCTCGAGCCGCTTCACATCCCTCCAGTCGTCGCGGCGTTCGCGCGCGTCCTGGCGGAGCTCCCCCCGGTCCTGCGCCTTCTCGATGCGGTCGCGCATCATTTGCGCCGACGCGAGGTACGGCATGAGCGACAGCACCACTGCGATTCGACGGTTCATCGTCTCCTCCCTGGCCGATACCAACACGGCCCGGTCGAGATTGTTGCGGGAATTCCGCCGGGGCCGGAATCGGGTGTGGGTGTCGGCCGTCGCCCGGAGGCAGAAGGCCGCTTTCCCTCGCGCGGCGGCGGCGGGATATATGGCCGCGATGCGCTTCATCTACGTGCTCGCGAGCTACGTTCTCTTCGCGGTGCTGTTGCCGCTGCTCAGCGTGCACCGGAAGACGCGCAGCGGGCTGTTGCAGCGGCTCGGGTTCTACCAGCCGGGCGATCTGCCGGCGGGTGGCGGCCCCAGACTGTGGCTGCACGGCGCGTCGGCCGGAGACCTGCTCGCGCTCTCGCCGATGATCGATCGGCTGAGGGCGCGTTTCCCGAATGCGAAGGTCATTCTCTCCACCACCACCAACACCGGCTACATGATGGCCAGCGAGCGCCTGGCGAAGCAGATCGACGCCGTCGTCTACGCGCCGTACGACCTCTGGGGAGCGACCCGCCGCGCGGTGCGCGCCATCAAGCCGGATCTGCTGGTGCTCGAGTACACGGAGATCTGGCCCAACCTGATCCGCGCGGCGAAGTCTGCCGGGGCGCGGGTGGTGCTCACCAACGGCCGCTTCTCGCCGCGCTCGGTGGGGCGCTACCGCACGCTCTTCTCGCTGATCGGCAATCCGCTGCTCGACATCGATCTGTTCCTCATGCGCGAGGACGAGGAGGCCGAGCGGGTGCTGGGGCTGGGCGCTCCGCTCGAGCGCGTGTGGGTCACCGGCAACACCAAGTTCGACGCGCTGGCCCCGCCGGCCGAGGCCCCCGAAGACGCGTCGCTCAAACGCGCGCTGGGCCTGCCCGAGAAGGCGCGGGTGCTCATCGCCGGCAGCACGCACGAGGGCGAGGAGGAGAAGATCCTCGACGTCTACCGGCGGCTCTTGAAGGAGTACCCTGACCTGCGCCTGGTCATCGCGCCGCGCTACATCGACCGCGCGCAGAAGATCGTCGCGCTGGCCCAGGAGGCCGGGCTGTCGGTCGGGCTCCGCTCGCAGGAGAACCGCACCGGCGGCCGCGTGGTGGTGCTCGACACCATCGGCGAGCTGTCGCGCGCATACCGGCTGGCGACGCTCGTCTTCGTCGGCGGCCCGTTCACCACGCGCGGGGGGCAGAACATTCTCGAGCCGGCGGCGCAGGGCCGCCCGGTGTTGTTCGGCCCGCACATGGAGAACTTCCACGACAGCGTGCAGGTGCTGGTGGGGCGCGGCGGCATCCAGGTGAACGACCCCGACCACCTTTTGCGCGTGGTGTCCGAGCTCCTCTCGCGGCCCGACACCATCGCCTCGCTCGGCGAGCTGGCCCAGGCCGCGGTTCGGCAGGTCTCGGGCGCGAGCGCGCGCAACGTCGAGCACATCGAGCGGCTCCTCACCGCGCCGGCGCCGAACCGGGCGGTGCTCGCCGTGCGCGAGGCGACCTGATCGCGGGCGCGTTGTGCGATGGTCTGAGCCATGTTGGTGGTGCACCCCCATCTCCACCGGCGTCGCACCGGCGTCACCGCGCACGTCGAGTCGGTGGTGCCGAGGCTGAACGGCCCGATCGAGGCCTATGCCATCGGCTCGGCGCTGTCGGCCGGCGTGCCCGTCATCGGCTGGAGCGCGCTGCTCCGTCGGGCGCGCTCGGAGCCGCTGGTGTGGCACGCGCACCGCAACAACGAGCTCCTCGCCGGGTTGCTTCTCAGGCTCGTCGGTCGCGCCGTGCGGTTGGTGTTCACGCGCCACTCGGCGGGGCGGCCCGGGTGGCTCACGCGCGTGCTGGCGTCGCTGGCGCATCGCCGGGTGGCGTTGACGGAGGAAGGAGCCGCCGCCTGGGGCGGAGCGCCGGCCGTCGTCTCCCACGGCGTGGACCTGTCGCGCTTCTCGCCGCCGATGGACCGTGCCCGCGCGTGGGAATCGCTCGGAGTCGGGGGCCGCTTCGGCATCGGTGTGCTGGGGCGCGTGCGGCCGGCGAAGGGGCAGGGCGACTTTTTGCGCGCGCTCTCGCCGTTGCTCCCGCGGTACGCAGACTGGCGCGCAGTGCTGGTCGGCCTCGTCAAGCCGGCGGATCGGCGTTGGCTCGAGCGTGAGGTGGGCAAGGCTCCGGTGCACCTCGCGGGTGAGGTCGCCGATCCCGTTCCGTGGTACCGCGGCCTTTCCATCGTCGTGCAGCCTTCGCACCGCGAGGGCTTCTCGCTGGTGCTGCTCGAGGCGATGGCCTCGGGCTGCTGCGTGGTGGCCGCCGACCTGCCGCACTTCCGCCGGCTCATCGAGCACGGCCGCACAGGCTTTCTCTACCCCGTGGGAGACGTCGGCGCGTTGCGCGAGGTACTCGGGCCGCTGCTCCGCGAGCCGGATAGGGTCGCCGCAATCGGGCGGGTTGCCGCCGAGCACGCATTCGCCCACTTCTCGGTCGAGCGCGAGGTGTCGGAGCTGGCCGAGCTCTACCGATCAGTCCTCTCGTAGCGTGAAGCCGCGCGCGTCAGCGCGGGATCAACCCGGTCAGCGACTGCAACAGGCCGACGATCGCGACCACCGTGGCGGCGCTGACGTGCACCTTGCCGTTCGCCTTGAGCCAGATGGCGACGCCGGACACGGCCAGCGCGACGCCGAGAACGAGCGGCAGCGGCACGTTGGCGATCGACAGGCGCACGACGCCCAGCGCCATGAGCAGCTCGATGCCGGCCACCACCGCCGCGATGACCGGCCACAGCCGGTTTTGCAGCTGAACCGCCAACAGCACCGCGCACGCCAGCGCGGCAAGCGCGAAGATCATCGACAGGCTCACGGACCCCTCCCGCGTCTCTTGGGGCGAGCATACGCCGGTCCGATGGCGCGAAGTCGGCGGAGTGGCTGATCTGCGTCTCCGGCCACTTCTCGCCGACGTCGGTGGTCGGCAAGTGCTCCCGGGCATCGTTCATGCCCGTGCCGACGCGCCGGCAGGCAGCGTGTGACTCCGCTACAAATCCGTCGTCCGATCGGTGTAGGCAGAGCCCATGACGTTGGTTCTCACCAGCATGCTGCTGTCGGCCAGCCCCGCGCTGGAGCCACCGCCACTCGTCCCGTACGACGTGGACGAGGCCGCGCTCGAAGAACGCATCCGCCAGCTCGACGCGCGCATCAAGGCGCTGGACGTGAACTTCCCGAAGTGGGCGGGAGCGCTCCTCTCTCTGGGCGCCGCCAGCGCCTACTTCGGCCTGATCTTCTCGTCGTCCGGCACGAGGTCAAATCGATCGATCGGGCCGACCTTGCTCATCGGCGGCTCGGTGGCCGCATCGCTCGGAGCCATCTCGGGGGTCGCACTGTCGGCCCACGCGCGCTCCGAACGCGACTCGCTCGTCCGCGAACGGACCGCGCTCGAGAAGCTCCGGCCGGCGCCGGGCCCCGGCTCTCCTCCTCAGCTCTTGGAAATGCCCTCGTTCGAGGCCGCGTTCGCCTTCGCCTTCTGACCGATGCGCATTCTCCACCTCCTCGCCAGCCCCGCCTTCAGCGGCCCCGCCGAGAACGTGGCGCTCCTGGCCGCTTCGCAGCGCGCGCTGGGCCACGAGGTGACGGTCGCGGTCGACCAGAAGCGGCACGAGGTGCCCTCCGAGGAGCCGGCCGCGCCGCGCTTCCGCGCCATGGGGCTGCTCGACGAGGGTGGGCTCGAGCTGTCGGTGAAGTCGACGCCCTGGGCGATGCTCGCCGACGTGCGCCGCCTGCGCAGCCGGCCCGTCGACGTGGTGCACGCGCACTTCTCGCACGATCATTTCGTCGGTCGCTTCGGTCGGCCGAAAGGAGCGACGCTGGTGCGGTCCATCCACGCGCCGCGGTCGCTGCGGCGCTCGATGCCGCGCGCCGACGCGTTCACGGTGCCGAGCCGGGCGATGGCCGAGCGGCTCGACGGCAGGGCGGTGATGGTGCTCCCGGCGCTGGTGGGGCCCGAGTTCCGGCCGCCGACCAACCGCGCCGCCCTGCGCAGCGAGCTCGAGCTCGAGGGCGACCCGATCATCGGCATGGTCTCGGCGTTCCAGCCGTCGCGCCGGCACGATCTCGGAGTCGACGCGTTCGCGCTCCTCAAGGTCGAGCGCCCGACCGCGCACCTGGTCCTCCTGGGTGACGGCGAGTGCGAGGCCGACATCCGCGCGCGCGTCGAGCGGCTGGGGCTCACCCGCAGCGTCACCTTCGCCGGCTACCAGCGCGGCGAGTCGTTCGTGCGCTGGCTGCAGGCGCTGGACGAGGTCTGGGTGCTCGGCCTGGGCAACGACTTCAGCGGGCGGGTCGCGGCGCAGGCCAGGGCGTGCGAGGTGAAGGTGCTGGCGGTCGACGAGGGCGCACTGGCCACGCACGCCGACGCGCTGGTGAGGCGCGACGCGAAAGCCATTGCCGCTGCCTCGCTCGAGTCGACCCGCGTGGTGCGCGGCCTGCCCCGAAACGAGGACATCGCGCGAAAGGTGCTCGCCTTGTACGAGGGCGCGCGGCCGTGACAGCAGGCGCGGGCTTCTGGAACGAGCTGTGGTACGGGAGCGGCCAGAGCCTCGGCCACCGGCTGGCAAGGGGGCCGCTCTGGGCAGCGTCGGCGGTCTTCGGAGCGGCGGTGGCCGCGCGCAACCGGCTGTACGACTCCGGAGCGCTGCGGTCGGTTCGCGTCGAGGGGCTCATCGTCGTCTCGGTCGGCAACCTCAACGTCGGCGGAGCGGGAAAGACGCCGGCGGTCATCCACCTCGCCAACGCCGCCGTGGCCGAAGGCAGGAAGGTAGCGGTGCTCTCACGCGGATATGGACGGGCGAGCGACGCCGAGCTGGTGTTCCGTGGCGACGGGCCCACCGCCGATGAGGCAGGCGACGAGCCGGTGCTGATCGCCCGCCGCTGTCCGTCGGTGCACGTCCTGGTCGGCCCCGACCGGGCACGCCTGGCCGCGCGCGCGAGGGAGGAGCTCGGAGTCGACCTGGTGTTCCTCGACGACGGCATGCAGCACCGGCACTTGGCGCGCGACGCCGAGGTGGTGGTGGTGGACGAGGCGGCGGGTTTCGGCAACGGTCGGCTCCTGCCGTGCGGGCCGCTCCGCGAGCCGTTGTCCGCGCTCGAGCGGGCCAGCCTGGTGTGGCTGAAGGCGTCGGACGCGCCGGTGCCGCTTCCGTCGTTCTCGGTGCCGGTGGTGCGTGCGCGCCATGCGCCGGCGGCGCTCGTCTCGCCGGAGGGCTCGCTCGAGTCACCGATGGCGCTCGCCGGGCAGAACGTCGTCGCGCTCGCCGCAATTGCTCGGCCCGACGGCTTTGCCCGGACGGTGGAATCGCTCTCGATGCGCATCGCCCACCGCCGCTTCTTCCGGGACCACCACCGCTTCGCCCCTCCGGAGCTCGACGAAGTCCGTGCGCTGAAGCTGCCCATCGTCACGACGGAGAAGGATGCGGCGCGGCTTCCGCCGTCTTTTCCCGCGTGGGTGGTTCGGCTGGATGTGGAGATTCTCTCCGGGGCCGAGGCCCTCCGCTCGCTCTGGTGCTGAAGGCACCGGCCCCGACGCGCGGGAGCGCCCCGTGGCGGAGCGCTCCCGATGTCCATCGGCTACGGCATGCGCAGCGGCACCACCGGCGCGCTCGGCGCGGCCGTCCAGGGGAAGATGTCGGTCCTCACCTGGAACAGCCCGAACGGCCGGACCGTCGGCGCCACCTGTGTCATCGAGCCCGCTGCGATGACGAACGAGAGCTGGCCCGGAGCGAGATCCAGCGCGAATCGCTCGATCGGCCGCGCCTGGCCGGCCGGTGCGACTCCGACCGTCAGCCGACCCGCGGGCACCAACGTGCCCTCTTCGGCCGTCGCGGAGCCGTAGGCGAGGTTCGTCCAGCCGGGCAGCGGCGTGACGATGTCACCCGACATGGGACCCATGTCGAGGGCCGGAGCGTCGGGCGAGGCGTGCACCGCGCGCAGGTGGGCCGCGTTCGGGTCGACGGCGAAGGCCTCGCGGAACGCGAAGAGCTGCAGCGGCTGTGCGCCCGCCGGAGGCGAGACGAAGCCGGAGACGATGGCCAAATACCGCTCGCCGGCCATGAGCTGCGGAGTCGTCAGCGTCGCCATCGGCGCCGTATCGGGCCGCGTCGCGCCCGGCACGTAGGCGAAGAGGTCGATCGCCGGAGCACCCGGCGACAGCCGGATCGCGGGCGAGATGCGCCCGTACGAGAGGTTGTCGGCCAGCTGCGTCGGGCCGATGAACGCGTCCACCGCCGGTGCGTTGGGCGAAGCGTGCAGCGCGAACACGATCGGGTCCTGGCGGATGATCGGCAGCGCTCCATCCTCGGTGACCGGGAGCAGCGCGAAGCCCTCGCGCGTCCTCGCCAGCGCCGCCGTCTGGCCCATGGCGATGATGAAGACGCGGGCGCCCGCCGGCAGCGGCGGCAGCGTGAAGGTGGTCAGGTGCGCGCCGTTGGCGGTGATGCCCACCCGCGGCATCTGGTTCGCCGGCAGTGCGATGCCCGTTTGCTCGGTGGCGGTGAACGGATCGAGCCGCATCACCTCGGGCGCGGTCGGGTCGTCGGCGCCCAGGTCGACGCCCACCGCCGGAGCGTCCGGCGAGGCATGGACCAGCCGCACCAGCACGTTGTCGGCCGGCACCTCGCCGAAGGCCTCCTGGAAGAGCAGCAGCTGGAACTGCTCGGGGCCCGGCGGCGCGCCGAGCCGGCCGGTGGCGATGGCGGTGTACATCTGCCCGCCCTGGAGCGCGATGCCGGGCGTGAGGAACGCCGGAGGCGCCGTGCGGTCTTGGCCCGCCGGTCGCACTGCGAGCACCACCTCACCCGCCGGGAGCTCGAGATGGGGCGAGGCCTCTCCCAGGTTGAGGCCCTCGACGATGGGGTCTTCGATGCCCACCCGGTACACGTCCACCGCCTGCGCCAGCGGAGCGGCATGCACCAGCCGCAGCCGCGCGACGTCGCCCGGCGGCGTCGGCGGTGGGCCGATCTCACAGCCGACGAGCCCGCCCATGGCCATCAGGACGAAGCACGCCTTCCACACGTTGCTCGTGAAGCTCATCGTTCCCCCTTCGGCCGGGCACGGTCCGGCCCCGAGAATCGGTAGGGACGCGCGCGCTTTCGCAACAGGGCCTACCGAGCCGGCCAACGCCGTCTTGAGGACAGACGCCCGAGTGTGGGAAACACCCGGCGATGTTGAAGACGTTGCCCGCGCGCGGCGCTCCGACGCTGCTCGAGCTCATCCACGCGTTCCCGCGCCGACGGGTGCTGGTGGTCGGGGACCTGGTCGCGGACCACTACATCTACGGGCAGACCGACCGCGTCAGCCGCGAGGCCCCCGTGCTGGTGGTGCGGTACGAGAGCTCCGAGGTGAAGCTCGGCGGTGGCGCCAACGCCGCGGCCAACGTCCGGAGCCTGGGCGGCCAGGTCACCGCGGTCGGGGTCCTCGGCGACGACGAGATGGGGCAAAAGCTGCGCAGGAAGTTCAAGGCCGCCGGCATCCGGGTGCAGGCGGTGGGCGGGCCAGCGGTCGAGACCGAGACCAAGACGCGCATCCTCGCCGGCGGGGTGAACACCACGCGCCAGCAGATGCTGCGCCTCGACCGGGGCTCCCAGGGCGAGCTCCCGGCGAAATTGCGACTCGAGCTGGCGCGGCTGATTCGCGCCGCGGCCAGGAGCGCCGACGCCTTGGTGGTCTCCGACTACGGGGCAGGAGCCCTGTGCCACGAGACGCGCAAGGCGGTGCTGGCGCTGGCGAGAGAAGGCCTCACGGTGTGCGTCGACTCCCGCTACGCGCTCGAATCGTTCGCCGGCGCCACCGTCTGCAAGCCCAACGAGCCCGAGCTCGCTCGCCTGACCGGCATGCCGGTGCGCACCACCGACGAGCTGGTGGCCGCGGGGAGGCGCGCCGTCGAGCGGCTCGGGTGCCGATCGCTCGTCGTCACCCGGGGCAGAAACGGCATGGCCGTCTTCGACGCAAACGGAAGCGTCGAGCTCCTCCCCGTGCACGGCTCCGAGGAGGCCGTGGACGTCACCGGGGCCGGAGACACCGTCATCGCCGCGCTGACGCTGTCGCTGGCCGCGGGCGCCTCGGTGCTCGACGCCGCCCGCATTGCCAACGTGGCAGGCGGGCTGGTGGTGATGAAGCAGGGCACCGCCACCGTCTCTCGCGCCGAGCTCGAGCGGGAGCTCTCCGGCCGATGAGCACGGCCTCGAAGGTGCGGACGCTGCCCGACGTGGCCGCAGCGCTGAAGCCGCTCCGCGCGGCGGGAAAGAAGGTGGCGCTGGCCAACGGCGTCTTCGACCTGCTTCACGTGGGGCACGTGCGGTATCTCGAGGGAGCCAAGGCCCTCGCCGACGTGTTGGTGGTGGCGGTGAACAGCGACCGATCGACCCGCGCCAACAAGGGAGAGGGCCGTCCGGTAATCCCACAGGACGAGCGCGCCGAGCTTGTGGCCGCGCTCGCGTGCACCGACTTCGTGCTGATCTTCGACGAGCCGGACGTGCGCTCGGTCATCCGCGCGCTGCGCCCCGACCTGCACGTCAAGGGCACCGACTACACGGTGGAGAGCGTCCCCGAGCGGGCCGAGGTCGAGGCCTACGGGGGCAGGGTGGCGATCGCCGGAGACGAAAAGCGCCACAGCACCACCGAGCTGCGCCGCCGCCTCGGGAGCCCGGGCACGTAGTGCGCTTTTCGACAATGCATCGGCGCGCGGACGTCGAGCGGAAGGCGAGAGCGCTCGACTCCGGCGCCTCCGCCAATTCATCGTCTGGGATCTGGGCTCGAGGGCGTCGCGGTGAAGCGCATCCTCGATTGGGTTATGGTGCGCCGCCATGGCATTGAGCGCGGAGCTGAAAGAGATTCTGGCCTGCCCCAAGTGCAAGGGCGACCTCGAGTTCCACGAGGACCGCAACGAGATTCACTGCAAGGCCTGCCGGCTGGTGTACGAGATCAAGGACGACATCCCGGTGATGCTGGTCGAGGAGGCGCGGCCGCTCGGCTGAAGTCGCGTCATCCGGCGCGAGCGGACGACAAGGCCCGGGCGATCTCCGCCTCCACGCGGCGGGCCATCTCGTCGACCGAGCCGGCCAGCGGAGTGAGATCGAGCATGCGGTGCGGAGCGTGCGCGTAGCCCCACCGCTCGACCGGCATGTGGAGGAACAGCGCGATCGTCGGAACGCCCACGGCGACCGACAGGTGCATCGGGCCGGTGTTGTTGCACACGGTGAGGCCGGCGGCCTGCATCAGCGCGGCGAGCTCGTCCAGGTCGGTGGGCGGCGCGACGATGGCGCCCGGAGCGAGCGCGGCCACCTCGTTCGCGAGCCCCTCTTCGCGCGGGCCCCACGTCACCACCGGCGTTCGGCCATGGCGCATCAGGGCGCGGCAGGCGGCGGCGAACACCGAAGGGGGCACCCTGCGCCAGTCGAGGCGGCCGCCCGGGTTCACCACCGCATGGGGCGAGTGGCGCACCCCGTCGACGAAGCGCTCGAGCTCCTGGCGGACCCGGACCGGGCGGAACGAGACGCGCTCGAGCGGCTCTCCGGCGCCGAGCGGCGTCAGAAGATGCTGGCGCTGGGCCAGCTCCGAGCGCGTGTCGCTGCGCGGCTGCACCGGGAGATCGGTGAGCCAACGCACCGGCCACATCGATGGACCGACCACGATCGCGCGCGGCGCCACCAGCCGCGACACCAGCGCCTGGGTGATGGACGGCACCTCCCAATTGGCGCAGTTGACGACCACGTCGTAGCCCCGCGCCCGCACCGCACGAACTCCGGGCGCGAGCGGCCCGAGCCACAGCCGCCTGCGGTCGAATGCAACCACCCGGTCGACGTCCGGGTGGCCTTCGAGCACGCGGGCGCACCGACCGTGCACGAGCGCGTGTACCTCGATGTCGCCCTTCCGCCGAAGGGCAGAGAACAGCGGGGTCATCAGCAGCGCCTCGCCGACGCGATCGTCCACTCGCACCAGCAGCACCTTGCGCGGCCGGGCCAGCACGCTCGCGGCGTACGCCCGGTCGAACCGCCGGAAGAGCAGGAGCGCACCGACGATCGCCAGGAGGTGCTTGGCGAGAATCTCCAGCCGCTTCAACCAGCCGACCGGGCGCATCGCGGGCGACGTCATCGGCTCGCGGCCACTCCGAAGGCCGCGGCGGCGCCGATGAGCCCGACGACGACGGTCAGGCCGATGCCGATCCACCCGGTGATGCGGGCCGCGTGCGCGTAGAGCCGGCCCTCCTCGGGGGCCTCGCCACGGTTGATGCGCTCGATCTCGCGGTTGCCCAGGATCAGCGCCGGAATCCCCAGCGGGAAGCAGTAGATGCCGACCGCCAGCGCGCCCTGAATGACCGCCATGGCCGGCGACCATACAAGAGCGGCTCCGGGCCGGGCGAGGAAGTCGAAGCCTTGACCTCCGCTCGACATCCCCGCTAGCACCCACTGAATGCTTCGCAGCATGACCGGCTTCGGAACGGGCCGCGCCTCGGTCGATGGCGAGGAGCTCACCGTCGAGCTCAAGTCGGTCAACCACAAGTTCTGCGAGGTGAAGGCGCGGCTCCCGCGCGAGCTGTCCACCCTCGAGCCGCTCCTGGTTCGCTTGGTGAAGGAACGCATCGCTCGCGGCGCGGTGGAGGTGCTCGTCCGGCGCCAGACCGCCGCCGTGCCGGCGATGGCCCCGCAGGTGGATCTCGCGCTCGCGCAGGAGTACCGCCGCGCCTACGCCGAGCTGGCGCGGGCGCTCTCGTTGCCCGACGAGGTGACGGTGCGCGACGTGGCCACCCAGCCCGGAGTGATGCGGCTCGACGAGAGGGTGGTGGATCTCGAGAAAGCCGCCCGGGCGCTCGAGGCCGCGCTCGGCCAGGCGCTCGATCACCTGACCGCGATGCGGCGCAAGGAGGGCGAGGCGCTTGCGGCCGACCTGCTCAAGCGCATCGACCAGGTCGAGGCGATGGCCAGGCGCATCTTCGAGCTCTCGCCCCGCGCGGTGGAGGAGTACCGCCGTCGCCTCGAGGAGCGCATCGCCGAGCTCACCCGAAACGCGCCGGTGGATCCGCAGCGGCTCGCGCAGGAGGTGGCGTTCTTCGCCGAGCGCACCGACGTGGCCGAGGAGCTGACGCGGCTCCTCTCGCACTTCGAGCAGTTCCGCGCGCTGGTCTCCTCGCCCGAGCCCGCGGGAAGGAAGATGGACTTTCTGGTTCAGGAGATGCACCGCGAGGTGAACACCACCGGCTCGAAGAGCCAGCACGCCGAGATCGCCGCCCAGGTGGTGGCGATGAAGGCCGAGCTCGAGCGCATCCGCGAACAGGTGCAGAACGTCGAATGAGCGACCGCGAGTTGACCCCCGCAATCCTCCTCGTCCTCTCCGCTCCGTCGGGCGCGGGCAAGACCACGCTCGCGCACCGGCTCCTCAAGGAGCTGCCCAACGCGGTCTTCTCGATCAGCTACACCACGCGCAAGCCGCGCGGCACCGAGAAGGACGGCGTCGACTACCGCTTCGTCGACACCAAGACCTTCCAGGAGAAGATCGAGCGCGGCGAGTTCGTCGAGTGGGCGCAGGTACACGACCACTTCTACGGAAGCCCGCAGTCGGTGATCGACGAGGCGATTCGCTCTCGCGGCATCGCCGTCTTCGACATCGACGTGCAGGGCGGCGTCGCCATCAAGCGCAAGTACCCCGACGCAGTGCTCGTCTTCGTGCTGCCGCCCTCGATGGAGGAGCTCGAGCGGAGGCTGCGCGAACGCAAGACCGACTCCGACGAGACCATTCGCAAGCGCCTTCTGGCCGCGCGCGCCGAGATGGAGAAGGGCAGGGCCGCCTACGACTACCTGATCATCAACGACGACTTCGAGAAGGCGTTCACCGAGCTCAAGTCGGTGGTGATCGCCGAGCGCTGCCGCCGCGGGCGAGTCGATCTTTCGGCCCTCAAGCTCTGATCCGTCCCTTCGCCCGGCCGGACCCCGTCCCGCCGAGTGGCACGTAACGAGTGAAGACCCCTGGCGAAATGAGCTCCGGAGCCCCTACGGTTTCCCCGGTGCGCGGTGAGCGGTTCGCCGCCGAAAAAGTGCATTGGGGTGCATTGGGGGGCTTGACAGCGGCCCCGCAGATCTCTATTTAGCGCGCCCCCTCGATGAGGGGGGCACCTGACGGAGTGGTGGTGGCGGTGGGTGGTCAGGTGAGCCGACGGTGGGCCGTCGATCCGCACGCGAGGCGGGGAGGCAGCCGGCGGCAGCAGAACCGAAGTCGAAGTTGTTGACAACGGTCCCGCGGTTCAGATACAAGCTTCGGCCCCCCGAAAGGGCGAAACAAGAAGCCGCCGGCGGTTGTTGACGAGGAACGGCGGTTCGCTCTTTGAAAACTGGATAGCAAGCCCAAGAAAGACTGCGGAAACTCGCATTCCTTTCTTCGACGTGGACCGCGCGTGAGCGCGGGACATGTCACCCGAACGCGTTGCCGTCTCACACACGGCAACGACAGGTTCGACACTCCAAGTTCTTAATTGGAGAGTTTGATCCTGGCTCAGAACGAACGCTGGCGGCGTGCCTAACACATGCAAGTCGAGCGCGAATGGGAGCAATCCCTAGTAGAGCGGCGCACGGGTGCGTAACACGTGGGTAATCTGCCTGGAAGACCGGGATAACCAGCCGAAAGGTTGGCTAATACCGGATAAGCTCACAGGGTCTGTGGACCTGGTGAGAAAAGGTGGCCTCTGCATGCAAGCTATCACTTCCAGATGAGCCCGCGGCCCATCAGCTAGTTGGCGGGGTAACGGCCCACCAAGGCTACGACGGGTAGCTGGTCTGAGAGGACGATCAGCCACACTGGAACTGAGACACGGTCCAGACTCCTGCGGGAGGCAGCAGTGGGGAATTTTGCACAATGGGCGCAAGCCTGATGCAGCAACGCCGCGTGTGTGATGAAGGTCTTCGGATCGTAAAGCACTTTCGACCGGGACGAAAACCCATTGGCTAACATCCAATGGTTTGACGGTACCGGGAGAAGAAGCACCGGCTAACTCTGTGCCAGCAGCCGCGGTAATACAGAGGGTGCAAGCGTTGTTCGGAATTATTGGGCGTAAAGCGCGTGTAGGCGGCTTTGCAAGTCGGGTGTGAAAGCCCTCGGCTTAACCGAGGAAGTGCGCCCGAAACTGCAAGGCTCGAGTACCGGAGAGGGTCGCGGAA
>FWPU01008518.1_pt1 | contig 17404 bp, 9 predicted proteins | sample 2228361 | NCBI WGS metagenome assembly FWPU01 (sample SAMEA103939777, study PRJEB20133) | metagenome
CTCGATGTCGGCTCATCGCATCCTGGGGGTGGAGAAGCTCCCAAGGGTTCGGCTGTTCGCCGATGAAAGCGGTACGTGAGCTGGGTTCAGACCGTCGTGAGACAGGTCGGTCCCTATCTGCTGTGGGCGCACGAAACCTGAGGAGGTTCTTCCTTAGTACGAGAGGATTTGGAAGGACGCACCTCTGGTGTCCCAGTTGTCGCGCTAGCGGCACGGCTGGATAGCTATGTGCGGAAAGGATAAACGCTGAAAGCATATAAGCGTGAAGCCCTCTCCAAGATGAGGTTTCGTAAGAGCGCAAGCTCGAAAGCCCCCTGGAAGACTACCAGGTCGATAGGCCGGGTGTGTACGTGCAGCAATGCACTCAGCTAACCGGTACTAATGGGCGAAAGCTTGGCCACATGATTCCGATGCTCCTTGAGCCGGCGCCAGGCGGCCCCGCGGCCGCCCCCCTCGGAGCCCCCTCAAGCCCCAACCCGCCAAAGCCCAAGCGGTGTCTTCCCCCACGAAGCCGCCGCTTCTTTCCGGTGGCGATTCCGGAAAGGCCACACCCGTTCCCATCCCGAACACGGTCGTTAAGCTTTCCGGGCCGATGGTAGTACCAAAAGTGCGAGAGTAGGTGCTGCCGGATCTCTGACAACGCCAGCCCTCGGACCCCCCGGTCCGAGGGCTCGCTTTTTTCCAATTACGGGCAAATGAGCCCCCAAAAGGGGGAAAGTCCTCCTCGCAGGGCCCGGCGGTTTTCGTTGCCCTGGACGGGAAACGCCTCGAGGGAAGACGACCGCCTCTTCGCGCGTTGCCGTTGCCGCGCCGGCGCTTTATGATGGCGCGCCGAGGGCGGGCCGAACGCCTCCCAACAATGCGTCCGGTCCTTCGCCCGAAAACAGTCCCCCGCTTCCTCTTCTGCCAAGGCAGTCGCGATGTTGCGCTCGATGTGCGTCCTTGTGGTCTTGGCGGCCCTTTGCTCGAACCGGCCCTCGCTGGCCGCCGACGTCTTCCAGCGGGTCGATGTGCGGCAGGTGCAGCTTTCGGGCCTGCTCGGCCAGCGCGTGGACCTGACCGTGAAGAACAACCTGCTGCGGCTGGAGATCGACCGCGATTTCCTCCGCCCGTTCCGCGAGAAAAAAGCCGACGAGGGGTTCGTGGGCCTGGGGATGCTGATCGACGCGGCGGTGCGCTTTGCAGCCTGCTCGGGCAGCCCCCAGGTGGTGGACCTCAAGAACCGCCTCGTCCGCGAGGCCATCGCCACGCAAGAGCCGGACGGCTACGTGGGCATGTTGGCCCCCACCTCGCGGATGTGGCGGCTGTGGGACATCCATGAGATGGGCTACCTGGTGTACGGCCTGGCCACAGACTACCAGTTCTTCGGAGAAAAGGCCTCGCTACAGGCCGCGCGGCGCCTGGCCGACTATGTCCTCCGCCGCTGGGCGGAACGGCCGGATTGGGACCCCGGGGGGCTGACGGTCCATATGGCGGTCACGGGGCTGGAACGCACGCTGTTGGTCCTTTCGGACGTCACAGGCGATGCCAGGTATCGCGACTTCTGCCTCCAGCAGCGGCAATTGGCCCAATGGGATATGCCTATCGTCATCGGCCGCTGGGGCAGGATCGAGGGGCACGCTTACGCGTACATTGCCCATGCGCTGGCCCAGTTGCACCTGTATCGCAGCCGGCCGGATCCGCAGCTCCGCCAAACCACCGGGCGGGTGCTGGATTTCCTTTTGCGGCGCGATGGGCTGGTGATCACCGGCTCGTGCGGGGACCACGAGTGCTGGCACGACACCCAGGCCGGCACCACGAACCTGGCCGAGACCTGTGCCACGGCGTATCTCATCCGGCTGTTGGACGACTTGTTGCGCCTCGAAGGAGACGGGCGTTACGGCGATATGATGGAGCGGGCGATCTACAACGCCTTGTTCGCCGCGCAATCGCCCGACGGCCGGCGGATCCGCTACTACACGCCGTTCGACGGTCCGCGGCAGTACTTCCCTCAGGACTCCTATTGCTGCCCGAACAATTTCCGCCGGATTGTCGCGGAACTGCCTGGGCTGGTGTATTATGCCGCCGCGACGGACGGGGTGCTGGTAAACCTTTACGCCGCGTCGCAGGCGAAACTTCCCACGCCGGGCGGCGATACGGTTTTCCGCCAGGAGACCGATTACCCCAACTCGGGGCGGGTGACAATCCACGTCCATCCGGCCCGGCCTGCTCGTTTCACCGTACGGTTGCGGATCCCGGGGTGGTGCGCGGGGCCAAAGGTCGCGGTCAATGGCCAGTCGGTCGAGATTCCCGAGGGGTTGCGGAAGCCAAGCGGCCGGCCCCGCCCCCTATTGGCGATCACCCGGGCATGGCAGCCGGGCGACCGGATCGAGATCGAGTTCCCCATGCCCTGGCGGTGGATCAAGGGGCGCAAGGCACAGGCTGGGCGCGTGGCCTTGATGCGGGGTCCGGTGGTGTTCTGCCTGAACCGGGCGCGGCACCCCGAGCTGGAGAAGATCGAGCCGCGAATGCTCACAATCGCGCCGGAGAGCCTCCAGGGGCCTGTTTCGGACGACACGGTGCGGCCGGGCGGCCTGGCGGCCAGGCTGCGGGCGTGGCGGCCGGGGGCATGGTATCCCCAAGCCAAGCCCGACTTGGAACTGGTGCTGACCGAGTATCCCGACCCCGCCGGCGAGGCGGTCTATTTCCACGTGCCCAATCCCCGTTCCGATGCCTTCGTGGACGACGAACTCCTCGAACCTTGAAGGGATGGTCGCATGGCCAACGGACAAGGCAGTGCGGAGGCCCAGCGCCGCCAGCAGCCGCGGAGTCCCGTGGCGGGCAGGTCGATCGGCGAGTACCTCATCGGCTGCTTGCTGGAAAGCGGGATCCGCCACGTGTTCGGTATTCCCGGCGATTACGTGCTTTCGCTGGCGGCGATGATCGAACAGAGCCCGATCGCATGGGTGGGCTGCACGCGCGAGGACTGTGCGGGGTTTGCGGCCGACGCCTATGCGCGGATCAACGGCATCGGCGCCGTGTGCGTAACCTACTGCGTGGGCGGTCTGAGCCTTTGCAACTCAATTGCCGGCGCATACGCCGAAAAGTCGCCGGTGGTGGTGATCAGCGGGGCGCCCGGCCTCCGCGACCGGGTTAAAAACCCCTTGCTGCACCACAAGGTCAAGGATTTCCGGACCCAATGCGAGGTCTTCCGCCGGTTGACGGTGGCGGCGGCGGAGCTGACAGACCCTGCCACAGCATTCCGCGAGATCGATCGCGTGTTGGAAGCGGTGCACCGCTACCGGCGCCCGGGCTATATCGAAGTGCCACGGGACATGGTACACGTGATTCCCGAGGGGCCTTATGAACCGCGCGCCGTGCGGCCGGCCAGCGATCCCGACGTGCTGGCCGAAGCCGTGGCGGAGGCTGTCCGGCGCCTTTCGGCCGCCCAGCGCCCGGTGATCATCGCCGGAGTGGAGATTCATCGTTTCGGGCTGCAGGAACGGCTGTTGGCGCTGGCCCAGGGGACCGGCATTCCCATTGCCACCACGCTGTTGGGCAAGAGCGTCATCAGCGAGCGGCATCCGCTGTTCGCAGGCATTTATGAAGGGGCCCTGGGCCGCGACGAGGTAACCCGCTTCGTCGAGGAAAGCGACCTGGTCCTGTTGCTCGGCACCTTCATGACGGACATCAATCTGGGGGTGTTTACCGCCGAGTTGGATCCGGGCAAGTGCATCTATGCCACCAGCGAGCAACTGCGGATCAGCCATCATCATTATCATGACGTGCAGATGAGCGATTTCCTGGAGGGGCTGATCGCTGCCGGTATCCAGGCCCCGCCGCGCCCCCTGCCGCAGCGCCCCGGCAAGGTCGATGCGCTTTGGGAATGTCGGCCCGAGCGGCCGATCACCATCGAACGCGTGATTGCCCGGCTGAACGACTACCTCGATGCCTCGACGGTGGTGATTGCCGAGGCAGGCGATGCCTTGTTCGCGTCCACCGACCTGGTGATCCACCAGCAGACCGAGTATTTGGCGCCGGCCTATTATACGTCCATGGGCTTCGGGGTCCCCGGGGCACTGGGGGCGATGACGGCCCGGCCCGATCTGCGCGCCGTGGTGTTGGTGGGCGACGGGGCCTTCCAGATGACCGGGATGGAACTCTCGACCCTGGCGCGGCGCAAACTGGCCCCAATCGTGATCGTGCTGGATAACCAGGGCTATGGGACCGAACGGTTGTTGCATCCGGGCGACTTCGGCTTCAACGAGGTCCTGCCATGGCGATACCACAAAGTGCCGGAACTGCTGGGCGCAGGCCAAGGGTACGAGGTCCGCACCGAAGGGGAGTTTGAGGCGGCCCTTCGGGCAGCGTGGGCCGACCGCCAGCAATTCAGCCTGATTCACGTCCATCTGGACCGCAGCGATTCGTCCGAGGCCCTGCGGCGACTGGCTGCCCGGCTGGCCAGGCAGGTGTAGGGAGCGCGAGGATGGCCCTGTGGCGTTCGAGGATTCCGCTTTCGCAGCTTGCGGGGCTTTCGCGGCGGCTGGCCATTGCTCTGGGAGCGGGGTTGCCGCTGCGATCGGTGTGGGCGCGGGAGACGGCATCGGCCCGAGGCCCGGCCGCCCAAGCCGCCATGCGCGACGTGCTCGACGCGCTGGACCGGGGCGAACCCCCCGGCGAGGCCCTGGCCACTGCCGGCCCCTTCTTCCCTGAACTGTTCTCTCAGATCGTCGCCGCCGGAGACCAATCGGGCCACCTGCCCGAGGCCTTCGCCAAGCTGGCCGACCATTACGAAACCCAACTGGCCCTGCGGCGGTCGTTTCTGGTGGCCATGGCCTGGCCCATGCTGGAACTGGGGCTGGCCGTGCTGGTCATCGGATTGTTGATCTACATCCAAGGCTGGCTGGCCGAGACGCGGGGCACGCCCGTGGACGTTCTGGGCTGGGGCCTGGCCGGCAGCAAAGGATTGGCCATCTACTTGCTGGTCGTCGCGGCGATTGCCGGACTGGGAGCACTCGGAATCCGTGCCATTCGTCGCGGGTTGAAAGCCGGTAGCTGGCTCCAGGGGGCGCTCTTGCATCTGCCGGCCGTGGGACGGGTGATGCGAACCCTGGCCCTCGGACGCTTGGCCTGGACGCTGGGGCTGGCTCTAGACTCGGGCATGCCGGTGCGGCGTGCCCTGGCCCTGGCCATCGCCAGCACCCAAAACATCTGCTTCAGCCGCCACCTTCGGAAGATGGAGGCTTCGGTCGAGGCCGGCCAGAGCCTGGTCGAGACCTTTGCCGACACCGGTGCCTTTCCACCCGACTTTCTGGAACTGGTCGCCATGGGCGAGCAAAGCGGCGAGCTGGTCGAGGCCCTCGGCCGGGCCTCGCGCATGTATCAAGCCCAGGCCGAAGCCGCCCTGCGCGTGCTGGTTATCGTGGCGGGGTTGATATGCTGGATGGTGGTCGCGCTGGTGCTGATCCTGATGATCTTCCACATCTTTGGCGGGTACGTGCAGACCCTCCGCAGCCAGTTGTGAGCGTTGGGCGGCCCGCGGGGGGCTGCGAGCAACCACGGGCATAAGCCGCAGGGTGGAACAAGCGGCGCCCCGACGACTTCCCTCTGACGGGGCAACTGCCAACGCATCGCGCGGTAAACAGAACAAGCGGGGCCGGCCACTCGATACCCGCTGAAAGCGAAACGACCAACGGCAAGAAACCGCGCCAGCAGGCCGGCGTTTGTCGGCCGGGCTTGTCCAACCCTACGGCTGGCCGGCTTTGGCCTGGGGCGGGGAAGCCGATTGGCCCCCGGGTTTGGCCGGTGGGGCCGTGGCGGCAGGTTCGCCCGTGGGCGCCGGTTTGGCCTCGGACTTGGGCTCGGCTTTGGCCTCGGGCTTGGCCTCGGCTTTTGCCTCGGGCTTGGGATCGGCTTTTGCCTCGGACTTGGCCTCGGCTTTGGCCTCGGGCTTGGGATCGGGCTTCGCTTCCGGTTTTGGCTCGGGCTTGGGTTCGGGTTTGGCCTCGGGTTTGGGCTCGGCTTTGGCTTCCGGCTTGAGCTCGGCTTTGGCTTCCGGCTTGGACTCGGCTTTGGCCTCGGGGTTGGGTTGGGGTTTCGGTTCAGGTTTCGCCTCGGGCTTCGCTTCGAGTTTTGATTCCGGCTTGGCTTCGGGCTTGGACTCGGCTTTGGCCTCGGGCTTCGCTTCCGGCTTCGGCTCGGGTTTCGCTTCCGGCTTGGACGGTGGCTCGGCCGGGCTTCCGGCCGGCGGTTTTGGTTCCCCAGAACTCGACGCCTGCTCCTTCTTGGCCTCCTCCTCTTTCTTCTCTTTTTTCTGCACGATGTCTTTGTAGCCCAGGTGGATTTTCTGGTACACCTCGTCGCTAATGACGTAGTACCAGTCGGCAAACCGGGCGTTGAGTTCCTCGACCTTTTTCTTGCCCTCCTCGATCTTCTTGTTGTACTCGTCGGTCTTCTGCTTGTTTTCCTTTTCGATCCGTTGGCGCTCGGCTTTGGGGTCGGGCTTGGTCTGGTCCTTCTTTTCGCCTTCTTCCTTCTTGGCTTCGGCGGGTTTGGTTTCTTCTTTTTTGGGTTCCGGCTTGGTTCCCTCGTCCTTCTTCGCTTCCTGGGAGGGGGACTCCTTGGCGGGCTCGGGTTTGGGTTCCGGCGGCAAAGGTTCGAGCTTGGGCTTTTCGATCACGCTGGGATCGAACTGGGCCATCACGAACAAATAGCGGTTGACCGAGGCGGTGGTGCTGGAATCCTTGGTTTCCTCGGGCTTTTTCGTTTCGTCCTTTTTGCCTTCTTCTTTGGATTTTTCGTCTTTCCCGGCTCCCTCGGTTTTGGATTCGTCTTTTTTGGTTTGGTCTTTCTTGGCCGGGGCGTGGGTTTCGGCGCTGGCGATGCGGCCGAAACGGAGGACGTACTGCACCCCATCCTTGGTGGTCACGCGGATCTCCCCTTCGGAGGAGAACAGCTCCATGCCCTGTTCGGTCTGGACGAGATAGAAACCCCGGTCAGCCAGCGACAAGACCGAGTTGGGGTCAAGCTTCATTTTGCCGGTGGCCCGGAGGCTCCCGCTGAGGACGGGGGGCTTTTTGGCCACATCGACGATTTTCAGGTCATCGACGGCGTACTTGAGGTCGTCGAGTTTTCTGGTATTGAGTTCTTCATCGGGGGCCAACTGGGGCCGGGTGGGTTTGCCATCCTGGACGAGTACGGCCTCGACGAGTTTCCAGCGGGGGTCGCCGGTGTCGTTATGTTCCAGGCGGATGACGGCCCGCTGGTCCATGCGGGGCTCGATGAGGCCATCGGGCGTGGGGCGGATATCGAAGGAGTAATCCTGGATGGCGACGGTTTTGATGTCCCAGGCATTGAGTTTGAGGAGGTCTTTTTCGATCCAGTCGCCGAAGTCGGTGGAGAGTTTATCGGGATTGAGTTTGACGAGGTACACGGGGTCCTCGCCGATCTTGCGGACGTAGCGGAGGTCTTTCTGGTCGTCGGAGTCGCGCGAGGTGCCGGCCTCTTTGCCGATGACCAGGCCGATAAGCGTCTGGCCGTCCTTGTCTTTGAGGACCACGCGGGTGCCGACCCCTTTGGCGCCCGGTTCGATCGACTCGCCGGGGTCCACGACGCCGAAGAGGGGATGGTCGCGGCGGTCGCGGCTGACGACGTCCAATGCAACAAGCCCCATCACGCTGGTGGCGGCCTGGACCATATGGTCTTTGGCATCGGCCGGATACTCGGAGTGCGAGGGGATGCACCACCGGCCTTTGACCTGGGCCACCTGGAAGGGTTTGGCCTCGCCTTTGTTTTCGTCGTATTTGATGATCTCCAGGCTCGTGGCCCGCAGCGGATCGGTGAAATCGGGGAACAGGGGTTGGTTGCGGAACTCGGCCAGTTCGTCGGTGGGGAGCGTCGAGCGGTGGACAGCCCAGGCGACCGCAGTGACCACCAGGGCAGCCGCGACAAAGATCACGCTTTTGAGGTTCTCGTTCATCGGCGAACTCCTTGAGGCCTTGGGGACAAGGCCGGGGTGGTTCGGGTTTCGGATACGACCGCGGGGTGCCGGCCACGGGCCGGACCCGCAAGACGTGGGGTCCGGTCCCGAAGCGCGGTTTCCGGCAGTTCAGGACCGCAGGCGGGAGCGGGCCACGCCTTCCCGCTCCCGCATCCGGCGTACGAAGAATACGCCGATGGCCACCGCCAGCGGGGGAACGGGGGGCAGGAGGACGGCGGCCATCTTGTAGCGGTCCTGGACCCGGCGCAGCTCGACCTGCTGGCGGGTCTGGATCTGTTCGATTTCCTGCCGCACTTGCTGCTGTTGCTCTTCCAGGCGGCGGTTGAGGCGTTTCTCGGCCTCTTCGCGATAGATTCCGATCTGCGTTTCCACATCGGTCGCGCTGAGATTCTGGCTTTGCATCTGCTTGCGGAGCTCGGCGATGTCGCGGCGGAGTTTATCGCGTTCTTCTTCGGCGGCCCGCTTGACGCCTTCCAGGAGGCTGTCGATGGTGCGGACCGTCTCGCGCCGCGAGGCCTCGGTCACCTGCTCGATGCGGGTCAGCGTGCGGTGCAGCGGCCGCCGCTTGCGGATTTCCAGGAACCGATCGTCGCCGGCCAGCTCGTCCAGCACATTGAGCACGAAGGCCACGTTATCGAAGTCCAGGCGCAACCCTTCGGCCAACTCGGGCTGGTCGCGGAAGCGGAACACCGTGGCGCTGAACACGTCGACGTCGGCCACCAGGATGACGTGGATCTTCGAGGGGGGCGGTGTTTTGGCGTCGCTGGCCGGCTGGGCGACGGGGTTCTTCGAGCGGATCCGGGCGGCCAGGATGTATTCCTGCCCGGTGGGCCGGCCGCGCGGCACGCTGTCTTCGGACCGCGACGTGCGCAGCTTGCTGACCTCGCTGTATCGCGAGATGCCGGTGTTGTCGCCCGTGCGGACCAGCCACTGCAGGTCCAGGTTCGAGCCGGTCTGGCGGATGTACCCGGCAAAGGGGAACCACAACCGCTGCATGCCCGAGGTGATGGGGTCCTCGTCGTTGAAGCCGCGGGGCGTGCCTCCCCGATCGATGAACACGAACTCGGGGACGCGCTTGTTGAGGTCGGCCAGCTTGGGCAGCCCGTTGTAGTTCTGCCACACCACGTCGCACTCGGTGCGTTCGGGCCCCAGGTCCTCGGTATCGCTCAGGCTGATGCGGAAGGGGTCGCGCAGCGGACTGCGCTCCTTGCGCATCCCGCTAAAGTTGATCTCCAGCACCTTCCACAGTTCCTCGATCTCGCCCTTCTGCATCCCCTGCATCATCATGGGATTCATCATCCCCATCGGCGGCCGCTTGGGGTCCAGGGTGCCGCCGACGGGCGTGAAGGCGGGGAAGGGGTCCTCGAAAATCGCCGTGGGCTGGCCCGACTGCACCGCCGCGATGAAGTTCTTCATCGCCTCGGGGCTCAAGGTCGAAGGCTGCACGGCCAGCAGCACGTCGTAGCGATCGGTGATGGGCTGCGAGGGATCGACTTGGACCACTTCGTACGCCTTGCGGAGTTCGTCGACCAGCGGCCAGTCGTTCTGGCGGGTGAACGTCTGGAAATCGAACTCGCCGAACAGCGGGGCGTCGGTGCGGAGCACGCCCAGGCGTTTGCGTTTTTGCTGGGTCACCGTGGCCACGCTGCGGACCAGCTCGTACTCGACCGGCGTGCCCAGATCGATGAAGGGGACGACCACCTTCTGCAAGCCGCAGCGGAAGGCCACGCCCATGAAGATGCGGCGATCCTCGATAGCGCCGCGGGTCTCGCCGCGCACGTCGCGGGGCGTGATGCCATATTGCTCCCGCGCCCGGGTGGCCTGCTCGGTGAAGGGCTCGGTGTCGTGGATCTGCACGTCGACCAGGCCGCCCGACACCGCGCGGAGTTCTTCCAGCATCGAAAGGAGGTTCAGCCGGGTCTGCACGTAAGCTTCGGGGACCGAGGGGCTCACGAAGGCCTCGACATGCACGGGGCGATCGGATTGGAGGTTCCGCAAGAGGGCGAGTGTCTGGGGCGAAAGGCTGCTAAGCTTTTCGGTGGTGATGTCGTGGCGGAAGTCGTAGCGACTGAAAAAGGCGTTGGCCCCCAGGACCAGGAGGACCAGGGCCAGGGCGCGGCAGATGTAGTGGCCCGGGGCCAGCCCCACCCGCTGGGGCCAGGCCAGCCAACCCCACAAAAGCGCCAGATGGGCCGCAGCGTAGACGGCAAACGCTGTCCACAGCACAGGCCGCCACCACGAAAGCTCGCTGACATCGGTTTGGCGGGTCCACCACTCGGCCAGGGCGGCCCCCAGGGCAAACGCGGCCAGCACAATGCCGTGGGCCCAAGGGAGCAGGGCGAAAGCCCGGCTGGCCTGCGAGGAACGCTCCAGCGTCGACCAGGCCCACAGCAGCCCCAGGTGCAATACCGGATACGCCGCCCCCAGGACAACTAACAGGCCGGTCTCATCCACGTGTGGCCGGAGGAACAGCCAGAACGTCACAAAACTCCCCGCCCACAACAGATGCAGGATGGGATAGAACACGTGATTGGCGACCATCCCCTGGCCGGTCCGCAGGTGCCGCCGTCCGATCAGGATCATGCTCAGGTAGAGCATCACGGCCACGGCACCCAGGAAATACACCAGGCCCGAAAAGGTGAGAATCCCCCGCCCGAACGTGCGAAACTGCTCGCCAATGCTCCACTGCCGTACGGCCTGGACCAGGTGGCCAGTGAACAGCAAGTCGGCCTTGGCTGCAAACACCAGCGGGGCGTTGAAGATCGCTCCCAGAATGAAGGCCACCGTGAGGTTGCTGGTCAGAAACGAAGCGACCATGCCGATCGCCAGCATGGCCAATCCCACCAACCAGTACCCCAGATAGGCCCCGACGAACAGTCCCACATCGGGGTCCCCCAGCCAGCCAAGCACGGCGGCATTGCAGATCGCCGAAAATGCCAGCGAGATGGTATAGATGACGACCGCGGCCAGGTACTTGCCCAGGACCACGTCGAAATCGCCCGCGGGGATGGTCAACAGAAGCTCGTCGGTTCCCTGGCGGCGTTCGTCGGCCCAGATGCTCATGGTGATGGCCGGCACGAACACGAGCATGATCAGCGGAAACACCTTGTTGAGCTGGTCCAGGTTGGCCAGGTTGGTGTTGAAGAAGTCTTCCGACCAGAAGGCAGCAAATGCGCCCAGCAGGACGAACACGCAGATGAACACGTAGCCCAGGGGGCTGGTGAAATAGGCCCCAAGGTTCCGCTTGAAAACCGCCAACAGTACCTTGACGTTCATGGCAGCCACCAGGTTCGGGTCCAAGGGGAAGCCGATCATCAACCGAGGCCGACCCCGGTCAGCTCGCGGAACGCCTCTTCCAAGCGCTTGCCGTTCCGGGTGAGTTGCTGGACCGGCCCGTCGTACACCAGCCGCCCTTCATCGATGAATAGCACGCGGCTGGCCATGGCCTCGACCTCCTGAAGGATATGCGTAGACAGCAGGATCGTCTTGCGCTGGCCGAGCTTGCGGAGTGTCTCCCGCACGTCATGGATCTGGTTGGGATCCAGGCCGGCAGTCGGTTCGTCGAGGATCAGTACGTCGGGCTCATGGAGAAGGACCTGGGCCATGCCCACCCGCTGGCGATACCCCCGCGAGAGCTTGCCGATGGGTTTTCCGATCACGCTCTTCAAGTCGCACAGCTCGATGACCGCATCGATTCGGTCCTTTTTGCGCTGGCCGGTAAGCCCCCGGGCCTCGGCAAAAAAGTGCAACAGCCCGCGGGGGGTCATATCGAGATACAGCGGCCCGTTTTCGGGCAGGTAGCCCAAGCGGGCGGCCCCGGCTAAGCGATCGGTGGTCATGTCGTGACCGGCGATACGGGCCGTCCCTCGCGATGGGGAGATGTAGCCCGTCAACAGCTTCATGGTCGTGCTTTTTCCTGCCCCGTTGGGCCCCAGGAAGGCTACCACTTCGCCCTGATACACCTTGAACGTCACATCCTCGATGGCCGCGAAATCGCCGTAATACTTGGTCAGCCCGTCGGCTTCGATCATCGCAGGGCCATGCTGGTCGCTCATCGAACTGACTCCGACAGGGGGAATCGTGGCAGGAAACACCGGGCCGCCACCCGGGCCCCGGCATGCGGTAATCCGTCGGGCAGGGACGGAGAAACCCTCATTATAGTCCCCGCAACCGGTCCATCTAGTGGGCGGCTACCCACGCCCGAGACTCATCCTGCATTGCGTGGCCGGAAAACTTGCCCCCGCTTTTGCTAATATATTACGCAATCGAGCTGGCGAGGTTCGATTCCTTTGCTCTCCCGAGCCAGGCAAAGCCCCGCTTGCCCCAGGCCCGATGGCGAAGCGACCAGAGGGAAGGGCCAGAAAAAGCGGGCTTGAACCAGGGCCCAACACGCACGGAGTCCAAAGGGGGCGGCCAAAAAGAAGAAGGGAAACGCACCTCGAAAGAAAGGCTGCAAGAATCGGCCGGGGGTGGGTGGGGGAGGCGGAAACAACAGGCCAGGGGCCACGCCGGAAATCCGAGACGCTGCTAGTAAATCCGTTACCGCCTCCTCGAGAGGCGGAAACAACAGGCCAGGGGCCACGCCGGAAATCTCTCGCCTGGCCGGGATACGGACCACCCAATCGGGTGGGCCGTGCTTGGTCCAGGCCAACCGGTCGGTCAGGAGCCGCAATAATCGATGGCCCGGGCCAACTCGCTTTTTAAATCCTGCCGGCGAACGATGCGGTCGATGTAGCCGTGCTCGAGCAAGAACTCGCTGGTTTGAAAGCCTTTGGGCAATTCGATGCGGATGGTGGCCTCGATGGTCCGTGGGCCGGCAAACCCAATCAAGGCCTTCGGTTCGGCAAAAACCAGATCGCCCAGCGAAGCGAAGCTGGCGGCTACCCCTCCCATAGTAGGGTTCGTGAGGACCGAGATGAACAGTCCGCCAGCCGCATCGAAGCGAGCCAGCGCAGCCGAGACCTTGGCCATCTGCATGAGCGACAGCGCCCCTTCCTGCATCCTTGCCCCGCCGCCGGACCCCGAAATGATAATCAGGGGGAGCCGTTCGGCAGTGGCACGCTCCACCAGCCTGGTAATCTTTTCGCCAACGACGGAACCCATGCTGCCCATCATGAAGGCCGAATCGGTCACGCCGAAGGCCACGCGCCGGCCGCGGATCATGCCGGTCCCAACAATCGCCGCATCTCGAAGCGACGTCTTCTGTTGCTCACGCTGAAGCCGCTCCGAGTAGGGTACCTTGTCCACGAACCCGAGGGGGTCGGTCGGTTCCAGGTCGGCTTCCCACTCCTCGAAGGTCCCCTCGTCCAGAACTTGTCGGATCCGCTCCGGAGCTGACACATACCAGTGATAGTCGCACTCCGGGCAAACCCCCAGCCGCTTTTCCGCCTCCTTGCGAAAGATGGTCTGCTGGCATCCGGGGCAACGCTTCCAGAGGCCCTCGGGAACGCCCCGCTTGGGGTGCTTCAGCATATTGCGCCACGGGCTGGGATCGGTCGTGTCGTTGGACATGGCTGCCTGAACGGTCTGGCCTGAGGATATGAAGTGTTTCGGCACAACCTGCTTGTCCGAGATAAACGTTTTGCCTTCTCGGGGGGCGGATCGGATGCCGGCGGGGCCGGACCGCGGTCTTTCCCGCCCAATGGCAGGCCCTGCCGTGCCGCGCCCGACCATGCCCGGTTGTGCCCCGATCCCCTTTGCGGTGGGAGTGCCGGGCCATTGCCGCCCCACGTGCGGGCCGCCTCTTGCAAAGGCCGTGGTGGGTGTCCAGCCACACGGCAGAGACCATTTAATCCTTTAGGAGGCCACGGTTTCGGGCTTGACTGCCAGCAACTGCCACCGCCCATGCAGCTCCACGGCGGCCTTCCACAGGTCGCCCAATTGGCCGTGGTCGATGTACTGGCGGATCAACGTGGCCATGGGCTCCGAGGCAACGATCGCGACCAAGCCCTCTTTGTGTTTTCTGAAGATTCGGCCCATGGCCGCGTGAACCCGTTCGGCGGCTTCGCCGAGCATTTCGCCTTCAGGGGGACAGACGCTTTCGGGGTGTTCCTGCCATTGGCGGTACACCTTGGGCTGCTGGAGGCGAAACTCGTCGATGCACATGCCCTGCCAGAGGCCCTGGTTGAGGTTGCGCATTTCTTCCAGGACCCGCAGTTTGACATGAAAGGCCTCGGCGATTGCCTGGGCGGTTTGCAGGGCCGGTTCGCACTCTGGGGCGTAGATTGCGTCGATGACGAACTGGTGTGTGCGGAACTCGTCAATCATCCGCGCCACTTCCGCTTCGCCCTGCGCGTTGAGCGGTATGTCGAGATTGCCCTGGATTCGCCGCTGCAGGTCGTAGTCGGTAGATCCCGGACGAATCAACAGTATCTGAAGCATATCCGCAAATCGGACCCCCGAGTTCATACGCGTACAGCCCCGCCGACCTTGGCCAGGCTAGTCAGTTCGGCGATCCGTCGGACGTAGTCGGGGTGGCCCAAGAGGGCGGTCCCCACGACGAAAACATCGGCGCCCGCCTCGGCACAGGCTCCAATGGTCTTGGGGTTGACACCCCCATCGACCGAAAGGAGCGTTTCTGGCCGGGCAGCCGAACGCAACCAGCGGAGCTTGTCCAAGGCCGCAGGCTGGAAGTCCTGCCCGCCAAAGCCGGGCATGACACTCATGGTGAGGATCAAGTCACAGTAGTCAAGGCACCTTTCTACTGCCACCACCGGGGTGGGGGGATTGAGCGAGATTCCGGCTCCGGCCCCCAGCGCCCGGATTTGCGAAAGCAGTGCCACCGGGTCCTGGGCCACCTCGATGTGCACGGTGAGAAAATCGGCTCCAGCCCGGCGGAAGGCCATCAGGTGCCGGGCCGGATTGTCGATCATCAGATGCACATCCAGCGGCAGCTCGGTCAGCCGGCGCACGGCCTCGATCACCGGGAGGCCAAAGCTCAGGTTCGGCACAAAATGGCCGTCCATTACGTCCAGGTGCAGCAATCGGGCCCCGGCCTCTTCCAGTCGGCGGATCTCTCGCTCCAGGTTGCCGAAATCCGCAGCCAATAGCGAAGGCGCTATGATCGGCGTGGCGTTGCGTAGACCAGCGAGAATGCGGTTAATACCCATGAGTTGGCCAGAAATCGGTCGTCCCCCCCGGCCGGGTTCGGGCGAATTGCCGGACGATCGCCCGCGAGGCGCCAAACGGCCTTGCGGAGTTCGCCTCGGCGCCCGTCGAGCAAGAGCGGTCCCTGTTCGAACCGCCTTCGACCGAAGGGTTCAGGCACAATTCTAGCATCGGCCAATGAGGTCGTCTGCGCCGCCTGAGGCTTGACCCCACAAACGGGTTAACCAGTCTAGCGCATCGCGCTGGTGATCTGCAGGGGGGACGAAATGTCGCGCGTGTCAACCAATCCGGTGCAGCCCCCCAATCCACCAGACCGAACCGGCACCCTCCCTTGCCGGCCCCCTCCGTGACCGCCCTGCCGACCGGCCAACGCCTGCGCGGTCCCCCAGTAAGGGGGCAATTGCGGCGGTTCGGCTTGTCCAGTCGGCGATGCGAGAGAATGGGGGGCGGTACGGCAACGCTTGGCCCGTGCTGCCCGACACGCAGCCAGCGCGGCCGTATGGAGGTTGGGGTTTCCGATCATCCCCTGCCGGTGGGGACCGTGCTATACTTCGGTGTGCGGTGTGTCGGGGGTGGTGCCCCGTGGCCCCCGTATTCACCCGTTTTCCGCAACGATGCCAGGCCGGATGCGTCCGCCAACCCATCGAAAGGCTGCCATGCTGGAACTCGTGGACCTCAACCAGCGGATTTCAAAAGCGGATTTCGATGCCGTTTTTCCGTCCCTGGAGACCCGCCTGGGCCAGTGCCAACGCGCGGCTCGGGCAGCGGGAATTCCCGTGGTCTTGGTGTTCGAAGGGTGGGACGCTGCTGGCAAAGGGACGCTCATCAATCGGCTTGCGTTGGCGCTGGATCCCCGGGGGTTCAAGGTCCTCACCGGGGCCGGGATCGACGAACGCCAGCTTATGCGCCCGTGGTTGTGGCCTTACTGGAGCGAATTGCCCGCGGCCGGGGCGATCGCCATTTTCGACCGCTCGTGGTATCGGCGTCTATTGGAATGCCGGGTGGAAGGCAAAAGGGCCGGTTGCCGCGACCAGCCGCAGTACGAAGACATTCTGGAGTTCGAGCGGCAGTTGACCGACGCGGGCACGGTGCTGGTTAAGTTCTGGTTGCATATCGACAAGCGCGAACAAAGGCGGCGGTTGCAGGCGTTGGCCAAGGACCCCGATACTGCCTGGCGGGTAGGAAAGCGCGAACGCCGCCAGCACCGCCGCTATGCCCGATGGCTGGTCGCGGTCGAAGAAATGCTCCAGCGAACCAGCACCCCCTACGCCCCCTGGACCGTGGTCGAAGCCACACAGGAACGCTTTGCCCGGCTGCGGGTGTTCGAGGCGGTGGTGGCGGCCATGGAACGGGAGGTCGCCCGGCGCGCAACGGCCCCCGAGCCCCTCAAGCGCCCCATGCCATTGCCCGACCCGTGCCCCGTCCACCGGCAAACGGTGCTCGATCGGGTCAACCTCCAGCTTCGCCTGGATCGCGCGGAATACGAAACGCAACTCGACCGGCTCCAGAAGCGGCTGTTCGACCTCGAGCATCGTCTGTACGTCGAGCGTGTACCGGCCGTCATCGTCTTTGAAGGCTGGGATGCAGCAGGCAAAGGCGGGGCGATCCGTCGGCTGGCCGCCGGCCTGGACCCCCGCGGCTACGAAGTGATCTCCATCGCCGCCCCCACACCGGAAGAACTGGCGCACCACTACTTGTGGCGCTTCTGGCGGCGGCTGCCCAAGGCTGGGCATATCGCCATCTTCGACCGCTCGTGGTACGGCCGGGTCCTGGTCGAACGGGTCGAAGGCTTCTGCACCGAAGACCAGTGGCGGCGGGCCTATCAGGAAATCAACGAGTTCGAGCGCCAACTGGCCGAGTTCGGTACCACGCTGGTCAAGTTCTGGCTCCACATCGACCCGGAGGAGCAGTTGCGCCGGTTCGAGGCCCGGCAGCGCGAAAAACAATGGAAGATCGGCGACGAGGACTGGCGGAACCGCCAAAAGTGGAAGCAATACGAGCTGGCCGTGGTGGAGATGCTCGAGCGGACCAGTACAACCTATGCGCCGTGGACGATCGTGGAGGCAAACGACAAGCTGTTCGCGCGAATCAAGGTGCTCAGCACGGTGGCCGACGCCCTGGCCGCCGGCCTTCGGCGGGCGTAACTAATCGCTGTGATCCCTTCGGGATCACCGGCGGGCGATGCGGGATGGGTCCGCGTGTCCGGAGTCGTCCGGAGGTCAGCTCCGCTGACCTCCTGGACCCGAGGTGGCGCTGCGCTGACCTCCGGCTAATGGCCGTGATCCCTTCGGGATCACTCCCTGCTCCGTGCTCCAGTCT
>FWPU01008519.1_pt1 | contig 17401 bp, 13 predicted proteins | sample 2228361 | NCBI WGS metagenome assembly FWPU01 (sample SAMEA103939777, study PRJEB20133) | metagenome
ATTACTTAGATAGGTTAAAATTATCTATTAATAAAAGAAATATAAAAATTTTTATTTAAAATGAAGAAATTTAAATTATCTACACATAATTTTTTTAGTTGACATTTTAATGAATTTTATTTTTATCTATTAAACTACATCAAGTTTCGGGGGTGCCTGATAAAGGCTGAGATTATACCCTTTGAACCTGATGCAGGTAATGCTGCCGTAGGGAGAAACGTATGAAAACAGAACTACAGAAAGATTTTGCTTTAACCTTGAATTCATTTCCTAATTCAAACAAGGTTTATGTAATGGGATCCAGAAAAGATATTCTGGTAGGAATGAGAGAAATTCACCTAAGCCCAACGAAACTAAAAAATGGAAAAGAAATTCCAAATGAGCCTCTAATTGTTTACGATACATCAGGTCCCTATACAGATCCTGATATACAAATTAATATTCATCAAGGTTTGCCAGAACTAAGAGAAAAATGGATTGAAGAACGAAATGATACAGAAATTATTCGATACAATAATTCTCTTAGAAAAAGAAGGATTCGGAAAGCAAAACCTGGAAGAACTGTAACCCAAATGTATTATGCAAGACAGGGAATCATTACCCCTGAAATGGAATATATTGCTATACGAGAAAATTTAGCCAGAGAACACTTATGGGAAAAATACGGACATAATCCTAAGATATTACCTTCCGGTTTGCCTGAATATGTAACTCCAGAATTTGTTAGAAAAGAAGTTGCAGAAGGAAGAGCCATTATCCCATCTAATATTAATCATCCAGAGTCTGAGCCCATGATTATTGGAAGAAACTTTTTAGTAAAAATTAACGCCAATATAGGTAATTCCATTATTCGATCTTCCATAGAAGAAGAAGTTGAGAAATTAGTCTGGGCAATTCGATGGGGAGCCGATACAGTAATGGATTTATCCACAGGTAAAAATATCTACGAAACAAGGGAATGGATTATTAGAAATTCTCCCGTGCCAATCGGAACAGTTCCTATTTATCAAGCTCTAGAAAAAGTAGAAGGTATTGTTGAAGAGTTAACCTGGGAAATTTATAGAGATACCTTAATTGAACAGGCTGAGCAGGGGGTAGATTATTTTACTATTCATGCAGGGGTTTTACTAAGATATATACCTTTAACAATAGATAGAATGACAGGTATAGTTTCGAGAGGTGGCTCTATTATGGCAAAATGGTGTCTTGCTCATCATAAAGAAAATTTTCTTTATACCCATTTCGAAGAAATATGTGAAATTATGAAATCTTATGATGTGGCTTTTTCTCTCGGCGATGGATTAAGACCTGGAAGCATTTATGATGCTAATGATGAAGCACAATTTGCAGAATTAAAAATACTGGGCGAACTCACAAAAATTGCATGGAAACACAATGTACAGGTAATGATTGAAGGCCCCGGCCATATTCCTCTTCATCTTATAGAAGAAAATATGAAGAAAGAAGAAGAAGAATGCTTTAATGCTCCTTTTTATACCCTTGGTCCACTGGTAATTGATATTGCACCCGGTTATGATCATATTGCATCAGCTATAGGTGCAGCCAATATTGGAGCTACTGGTTGTTCAATGTTATGTTATGTAACACCCAAAGAGCATTTAGGTTTGCCCAATAAAGAAGATGTAAAACAGGGAGTAATTGCCTATAAAATTGCCGCTCATGCAGCAGACATTGCCAAAGGTCATAAAAGAGCTATTTTAAGAGATCATGCTTTATCACGAGCCAGATTTGAATTCCGCTGGAATGATCAATTTAATTTATCCCTTGATCCTGAAACAGCACGGGAATATCACGATGAAGAATTACCCGCAGAAGCTGCAAAACTTTCTCATTTCTGCTCTATGTGTGGTCCTAAATTCTGCTCAATGAAAATCACAGAAGATGTAAAAGAGTATGCTAAAAAAAATCAGATGGAACTATCTATCTATAAAGGAATGGAAGAAAAATCAAAAGAATTTCTCTCTTCGGGCGCTGATTTATATCTTTAAAGAAGATTCAATAGAATTTGAAGCTTTTTCTTTATTACCTTAATTTTTGAATCATCATAATAAATATTAGCTGCTTCAAGAGATTCCAAATAAAATATCATAATTCTATAAAATACTTTTTTATTCAAAAATACAGAAGCAAAAATATTGATTGGAGTTGCAATTTCTATAAATTCATGATTACTTTCAATACCAAATAGAAAAAGTTTTTCTTTGTAATATTCTTGAGGTAAGAGTGTTTCTATTTCTTCATCAAAATTTTCATAACATTGATTCTGTTTAACTTCATCTTTACAATCAATAATAAAAAATATTTCTAAATTTAAAAGCAATGCAAGCATTTCAAAAATATCTTCCTGCCAGTAAGTTAACAAAGGTTCAATTATAAAATCAAATCGATTTTTTTCAGAATAAATCAAAATATAAGAATAAGAATATTTTTCTGGAACAGGAGATAATTCATAATACAACTTATCATTTCTATAACTTATGAAAACTGTTTTTCCTATTACATCTTTTATAAGAATAGGAAAATATCTGTATGGATTTTCCTTTTCCGGATTAAAAGAAAACTTTTCATCCCATTTCTGAAGTGAAGCTTTTTCAAAATCTGTTAATTCAAATTCATTTTGCATTAAAATTAAAAAAATCAATTTCATTAGAAAAGCAATTTTATTTTTTTAAATTCGATTGATTTCATACTAAGCTTCGAGTTTTAGGGAAAAAATTCGGATTATGAAATACAGTGGATTTTTATCAGGTAGAATTAAAAAGAATCCAGAGGATTTTATCGTAAAAGAAAAACTCAAGAATACTACTCTAAAAGAAGAATTTCCTTATAATTTATATTTACTCCGAAAGAAAAATTGGACAACCCATGATATCTTGATTGAATTAGGAAAAGAAAATCATGTTCGTTTATCTGAAATTCATTATGCAGGGAGAAAGGATCGGTATGGAATTACTGAACAATATATTTCGTCTAAAAAAAATTTAAAATTACCAGAAAAACTTAAAAAAAATGTAGAGCTTATTTTTTTAGGTAAGATCCGAGAAGCAATAAAACCAAGGTCTTTAGATTCCAATGAATTTATCATAACTATTAGAAAAATTCAAGATAAAGAAATAGACAAAATTTTAAATAATATTGAGTCTGTAAAAAAAAACGGATTTATTAATTATTATGATTCTCAAAGATTTTTAAGTTATAATATGATTTATGAATTACCTATTTTTTATTTTTTTAGAAAGGATTATGAATCTTTTATCAAATACTACTTAACAAATTTTTATAAAACAGAATCCAGAAAAGCACGAGATCGGAAATATGAAATTATATTAAATTGGAAAGATTGGACAAAATGTTATGAACTATCAGAAACTAAAATAGAAAAAAGGATATTTTCTGAATTATTAAAAAATAATACAGATTTCAAAAAATTAATTGCCTTTTTACCTCCACAGGAAATCAATTTTATGATTTCTGTATTTCAATCTTATATATGGAATAAAACTGTGTTTGAATATTTAAAACAAGTCTATAAAGAGAATCTGTTCTATTTTAAAACAAGAACTGGTGATCTGGGATTTACTCCTTATCCAAAAAAAATTATGGATAGTTTCCCTCTTATTCATCACAAAGTATTTTATAATAAAAATTACAATGAATTTTTCATAAAAGTTTTGAGAAACCTTAATATGGAACCCGATATATTCAAAAGTAAAATTCAGATTCAGAATGAAAAATTAGCTTATTCTTTTCGTAAAATTATAGAATTCCCAAAAAATTTTGAGATTTTAGAGATTGATGAAGACGATAATAATAGAAAGAAAATGAAGCTGAAATTTGAATTAAATTCGGGTGTCTATGCGACTATGTTGATAAAAAGAATTTTACTAAGAATATAAAATGCAAATTAAAGATTTACAGGTAGAATTAATAAAATTTATTCCTGATATAATTGCAGAGAAACTTACAAAGAAAGTTCAGCCCATTCAGCAACCATTTTCTGAAGAATATTATACAGCTTTTTTATTTCTCGATATTGTAGAGTTCAGCAGTATTACAGAAAAAATTGTAAAAAATTTTAATAGTGGTTTAGAAATTGTTTCGAATATTTTATCCAACTATCTGGAGAGATTAATTCGTATTATTACATTATCTGGAGGTGATATTGTTAAATTTGCAGGAGATGCTTTATTTGTAATCTGGAAATTAGAAAAAAATCAGTTCGAGGGAAAATTATTAGCTGAAAAAGTATATATTGCATCTCTATGTGCTCTCGAAATCCAAAAAAAATTATTTGAATTTCATGTCGGACACGGAATAAAACTTTCAGTTAGAATTGGAGTATCCGCTGGTAAAATCAATGCTATGCATGTAGGAGGAGCTTTTGAAAGATGGGAATTTGTAATAACAGGTAATGCTCTTACTTCAGCTGCTAATGCACAAAAATTAGCAGAAAAAGGTAAAGTTGTAATTTCAAAAAAAGCATGGAAGTTACTTCTCAAATATTCTTATGGTTATATAAAAAATAAAAAAATTTATTTATATTCTGTTTCTGAAGATCTTAAAGATAAATATTTAGATCAGAAAGAAAGTAGAGTTTATAAAAATTTTAAAATTTTATCAGAAAATATAAATATATTAAAAAGTTATATACCAAGAGCCATTATTATTCGTATTGAAGAAGGTTATGATTCATGGCATATCGATTTTTTACCTGTTACTACTGTGTTTGTAAAAATTGGAAGTAATTCTATGGAAAATCTCTCGAAGATAGATAAAGTACAGGAAATGATGCAAATTGTTCAAAATGCTATTTATACTTATGAAGGAAGTATTAATCGTTTTGGAGTTGATGATAAAGGAGCTATTGTTTTTTCGGTATTTGGAATGCCTCCTTTAATTCACGATGATGATCCACAAAGGGCTATGTTTTCTGCAAAATTTCTGGTTGAACTATTAAATCAAAAAGGATATAATGCAAAAATAGGGATTACTACAGGCGTTGCTTTTTGTGGTACAATTGGAAGCGAAATTCGAAGTGAATATACACTGCATAGTCCACATGTAAACTTTGCGGCAAGATTAATGCAAATTTCTGATGGTATCGTGTGCGACTTTACTACTTATTCTTTCGTAAAAGACAATTTTAAATTTATAGCAATGCCTCCACGTCTTTTTAAAGGGAAAACTGAACCCATTGTTTATTACAAGCTGGAAGAATGAAATATTACAAATTCTTTTTTACCGGTATTTTTTCCTTTCTTTTTTGTCTTTCATTAAATGAAAACTTATCTTTTTTAGACAAAATCCCTGTAAATTTTTCTTTAAAATGGAAAATTTTTCTATGGGAAAACTTTTATAAAAAAAGATTCGAAGATTTATCCAGAAATATTTCTGCTCAAATCCTTCATAAGCTACCACTTGAAAAAAAGATAGGTCAGATTATCTACTCCGGTATTCAGGGAAAAGAAGTAAATCCATCCCTCCAGAAAAAAATGCAAAATCTGGCTCCTGGAGGATTTATTTTATTCAAAGCCAATATTGAAAATAGGGAACAGTTAAAAAATCTGATTGAAAATGTACAAAAAATTTCTCTCGAATTTCATCAATTACCTGTTTTTTTCAGTATTGATCAGGAGGGAGGAAGAATAGTTCGAATAGAAAATTTTGTATCCGAATTCCCCTCTGCAATGGCTATAGGACAGACAGAAAATCCATTTTTTGCTTGGCTGGTGGGTTTTATTACTGGCTACGAACTTTCTCATATAGGAATTAATATGATTTTTGCGCCTGTTGCTGATATTAATAACAACCCCTATAACCCTGTAATTCATACACGTTCTTTTGGAAGTTCTGTGGAATTAGTTTCTAAAATGGTATCCGCATATGTGCAGGGTATGAATTTTAGTTCTTCATTAAGTTTTTTAAAACACTTTCCGGGACATGGAGATACACATATAGATAGCCACTTTGATTTGCCCATTATTGAAAAAGATATCCAGGAATTAAAAGAGCTTGAACTGGTACCCTTTGTAGAAGGAATTAAATATAATCCTTCCGGTGTAATGATTGCCCATTTATATTTCCCAAAAATTGATGAAATACCTTCCACTATAAGTCAGAAAATTATTACCGGATTACTTAAAGAGGAACTAAAATTTCAGGGACTCATTATTACAGATGCAATGGAAATGAAAGCTATTTCCAATCTATATAGTATTGAAGAAGCTGCTAAAAAAAGTTTTCTTGCCGGAGCGGATATTATTTTACTTTCAGAACAAAGTGAAAACACTGATAAAATTTATAATTCATTTTTAAAATCCATCAAAGAACAAGAATTGTCTGAACAAAGATTAAATGAATCTGTACAGAAACAAATTCAATATAAACTAAAAGCAGGATTATTTACATCAGAAATATTAATCAATCATTATCAAATTGATCCTGAAATAATAAATAAATTTTATAAGTATATTAAAATAAAAAATGAAATTGCCAACTTGTTATATCAAACCATAAAAGAAAAATATCCGGAACTGGAAGATCAAATTGCTTACGATTCCATTCGTTCCCTTTATAAAGATTTTCCTTTATTAACAAAACAGGAAAATTTAATTTTTGTATATCAAAATTCTGTTTACGAAGAATTTATATTACATCCTCGAAAATTTACAAAAAATGATTACTATTCTAAAATTCAGAAAACATTAAAAAAGCCCTGTATTTTAATTTATGAACTTAACCAGATTGAAGAAATTTCTAAAAATAAAAACATTTGTGACAGAATTATCTATTTTTTTGATGGTAATCCCTTCCAAAAATTTCAGTTAAGTGAAAATGAATTTATTATAGCTTCTTTTTCCCCCACCAAAAAATCGAGAAAAGCATTAATAAAAAAAATATTGAACGATGTTATTCCAAAAGCGAAGTTAAAACTTATTAGTGATAAAAATAATTGAAAAATTCTTTTCTATCTGATTTTAAAATTTTAACTGGATTTATGGCCCGTCTTCTGGTATTAGCTTCAGGGAGAGGAAGTAATTTTCTTGCGATTATTGAAGCTATACAAAAAAATGAAATCAAAAATGCTCATATAGTCAGTTTAATTACTGATAGAGAAAATACCGGTGCAGAACATTATGCTAAAATTCATAACATACCTGTAAAAATAATTCCCTATTCCCGATACTCTTCCAAAGAAGAATTTCATAAAGCTTTACTGGAAGAGGTTAAAAAATTTTCACCAGATTTAATTTTAGGGGCCGGTTTTATGAGAATTCTTTCTAAAGAATTTATTCAGACATTTCCTTTTCGAATTATGAATATTCACCCTTCTCTTCTACCTGCCTTTCCCGGACTAAATGCTCAAAGACAGGCAATTGAATACGGAGTAAAAGTTTCAGGTTGTACAGTGCATTTTATGGATGAAGGCGTTGATACAGGCCCCATCATTCTTCAAAAAGCAGTAGAAATTCCAGAAAATTGTACAGAAGAGGAGCTTTCCAGTCTAATTCTTAAAGAAGAACATAAATTATATGTTAGAGCTATTCAACTTTTTTGCGAAAATAAATTAAAAATCATCGATTCCCCAAATCAGAAGCGAAAAATCGTACAAATATTAAATTAGGAGATAATTATGATACGAATTCGTAGAGCATTAATATCCGTTTTCGATAAAACTTACATTGATAGTGTAGCAGAAATTTTAGAAAAATTCCATATACAAATCCTTTCTACTGGTGGAACTTATAATTTCTTAAAAGAGAAAGGATTTAAAGTCATTTCTATTGAAGATATTACCAATTTTCCAGAAATTCTAGGAGGAAGAGTAAAAACATTGCATCCTTTCATTCATGCTGGATTACTTGCGCGAATGGATTATCCTGATCATATAAAAACTCTTGAAGATTTAGGTTTAAAAAAAATTGATCTGGTAATTGTGAACTTATATCCTTTTGTAAAAACAAGAATCAAAACTAACAACGAAGAAGAAATTATAGAAAATATTGATATAGGCGGTCCTGCCATGCTTCGCTCAGCTGCAAAAAATTTTGCACATACGGTTGTGGTTTGCGATATAGATGATTATTCTCTCATTTTAAGTGAACTCACAAAACTGGAAGGATTTATATCTAAAACTACATCACGGAAACTGGCTGCAAAAGTATTTCGCTTAACTTCAGCTTACGATTCAATGATAGCAGATTATTTTAATGAAACTCTTAAAGAGGAATTTCCAGATATTATTAATATTGCTTTAAAAAAAGTTTTACCACTTCGTTATGGAGAAAATCCTCATCAGAAAGCTACTTATTATAGACCATTTGCCGAATACTATAAAAACGAAGCAGAAGAATTAGGATTCAAGCAACTTCAGGGGAAAGAGCTATCTTTCAATAATTTACTGGATTTAACCTCTGCTTTTCAATGCGCAGTTTCCTTACCTCATTATGGAGTTGCAATTGTAAAACATTTGAATCCTTCGGGAGCTGCTTATTCAGAAAAAGAAGAAAATCTTCTGGATGCTTTTATAAGGGCCAGAAATTGCGATCCAGTTAGTGCTTTTGGTGGAATTGTAGGAATTAATGGAACGGTAAATGGAGAACTAGCTCAAAAAGTTACAGAACAATTTGTGGAATGCATTATTGCTCCTTCCTACACAGAAGAGGCTCTTAAAGTATTTGCAAGTAAATTGAATATTCGTGTTATTGTTTATGAAAACCCTCAGGAAATTTTAAAACCAAAAAAAGAATTAAGAATAGCAATGGATGGTTATCTTTACGAAGATTATGATGTTTCCTACAATTCGAGAAAACACTGGACAGTAGTAACCAACGCACATCCTACAGAAGAAGACTGGCAGGGGCTTGAATTCGCCTGGAGGGTTGTAAAATTTGTAAAATCAAATGCTATTGTGTTTACTAATAAAAATGCTACTCTTGCCATAGGTGCAGGACAGATGAGTAGATTAGACTCAGCTGAATTAGCTTTAAATAAATCTATTAAATACGGTATATCTCTGAGAAATTCTTACGCAGCATCCGATGGATTTTTCCCTTTTAAGGATAGTCTGGAAATCGTTATTAAAGCAGGTGCCAAAGCAGTAATTCAACCAGGTGGATCGATTCGAGATCAGGAAGTTATTGATTTAGCAAATGAATACAAAATTCCTATGGTTTTTACAAATATGAGGCATTTCAGACATTAATAATTTTAAAAAAAATTGACATTATAACCTTTAATTTTTTTTTTATATATAGGAGGTATGAGTATTTATGGATTTTAAAGGTACTATTCAGAAGTATTACGGAGAAGAACTACAAGGCATTGCAGATCTTCAAACAAAAGCCTGCTGTACCATTGAGTCTTATCCAGATCATATTCAGGAAGCTCTCTCAGAAGTAGCTGATGAAATCAAGAACAAATATTATGGCTGCGGTTCTCCCATACCAGAAGTTGTAGAAGGAATGAAAATACTCGATATTGGATGTGGAACTGGAAGAGATGTTTATGTTTTATCAAAATTGGTGGGAGAAAACGGATTCGTCTATGGAATCGATATGACCAAAAATCAAATAGACATTGCTGAAAAATATATAGATTATCATACTGAAAAATTCGGATACAGAAAACCTAATGTAAAATTCATATATGATTTCATTGAAAATCTGGATGAATATTTCGAAGAAAATTCAATAGATATTATTATTTCAAACTGTGTATTTAATTTGATTTTTGATAAAGAAACAGTATTAAGTAAAATTTACAAAATTCTTAAAAATGGTGGTGAGTTTTATTTTTCTGATAATTTTAGCAACAGAAGAATTCCAGAAGAATTAAAAGATATACCCATTCTTTATAACGAATGTATAAGTGGCGCAATGTATCAAAAAGATTTTGTTCGATTAGCAAGAAAAATAGGATTTCCTGATCCAAGAATTGTAAAGGAAAATAAAACTGTTATTAATAACAAAGAGATTGAAGATTTAATCGGTAATATTTCTTTATCTTCCATCACTTATCGATTATGGAAAATTGAAGGTTTGGAAGATGCTTGCGAAGATTTCGGACAAATTGCAATATATAGAGGAGGAATTCCCACTTCCAAACATCGTTTTGTGCTTGATAAAACCCATATTTTTGAAAAAAATCGCCCCGATAGAGTTTGTGGAAATACAGCTCTTATGCTAAGTGCAACAAGATTCAAACCTTATTTTGAAATCATTGGAGATTTTTCCACCCATTTTGGTGAATTCAAAGAATGTGGAACCGTTGTCACTTTAGATGATGGAAATTCTTCTACATCGAAAAATTCCTGTGGTTGCTGATAATAAAAGAATGTACGAACAATTTCTTTCTTTACGCGACGGGTAAAAGAAAAATCTCACGAATTTTTTATAATTAAAGCCAGGGACTGTTCTGCTAATAAATTGGGCCATAGTTTAATCTCTTTATTATTACTGAAATATGCTTCTTTAACGATTTTCAGGGAATTTGCTTCGCAGAAATGGTGAAAATCTTTTATAGAAAAATATTGCACATTTGGAGACTGATACCAGGGATAAGGCATAGAAGGAGTTACAGGAGCTTTCCCGAGAAAAAAAATCTGAACTCTAATTTTCCAGTAAGCAAAATTATTATAGGCTATGATTAAATTTTTCCCCACTCTAAAAATTTCCCTTAAAATTTTCTTTGGTTCAATTAATTCTTGAAATGTCCCAAGAAGAAGTATAAAATCAAAATATTGATCACCATACATATCAAGACCATCCATAATATTACCCTGATGAACCACCAATCCTTTTTGAATACACAAAGAAACAAGTTGAGGATTAATTTCTACCCCTTCTCCTTTGATATTCTTTTCTTCAACAAGTTCTTTTAGAAAAGAACCTTCGCCGGTTCCTAAATCCAGAACGCGAGTATGAGAGGGAATCCAGTTTTTAACACGATTGTATAATAATCTATGTAGCATTCATCTCTACTCCCTTTTTTTCAACTAAAGCCATATACTCATTTTCCAGAAATGACCGAATAATACTGGATAATTCTTCGTTGGGAATTAAAAAAGAATCGTGCCCATAAGGTGTGGAAAGATTCATATATGTAACCGATTTATTCGCTCTTTTTAATATTTTTACAATTTGTAAGGACTGCTCGGGTGGATATAACCAATCCGATTCAAAACTTATTATTAAAAATTTGCTATTGATTTTTTGCAAAGCTTGATTGATATCATCAATACCTTGAAACCAATCAAACATATCAAGGGCTTTTGTAATGTATAAATAAGAATTAGGATCAAATCTTTTCACAAAAGATTCACCCTGATGTTGTAAATAACTTTCAACAGAAAAAAAAACTGGAAAAAGATCAGAAGGAATAGGATTTCTTTGCATTTTTCTTCCAAACTTTTTTTCCATAATTTCAGAACTTAAATAAGTAATATGACCAATCATCCTTGCAACAGCCAATCCCAATTCAGGACGGCTTTCTATTGCATAGTTCCCACCGTTCCACTTAGGATCTGCAATGATTGCCTGTCTGCCTACTTCATTGAAAGCAATTTGCATAGCGTTGTGTGCCATACAGGTAGCGATGGGAATAGTTAAATATACTTTATCTGGATAATGAAGAGCCCAAGTTAAAGCCTGCATTCCTCCCATAGATCCGCCAATTACAGCAAAAATTTTCGAAATTCCCAATTGTTCAAGCAATAAACTTTGAGCCTTTACCATATCTTGTATGGTAATTGGTGGAAATTGCATATTGAATTTTTGATTGGTAAGAGGATTCATAGAAGTTGGTCCCGTAGAACCATTACATCCACCAATCACATTAGAACAGATCACATAAAACTTGTTAGTATCTATAGCTTTTCCTGGTCCTACATAATCATCCCACCAGCCAATATTGCCCGTAGAAGAATCAATTCCAGCCACCAATGCATTTCCGGACAATGCATGGGTTACTAAAATTACATTATCTTTTGATTCATTTAATTTTCCCAATTCCAGATAATTAATATCAACATAATGAAATTCAAAACCAAAAGAAGTTGTAAAACCCGGGATTCGTGTTGTTTTTGTAGATACGAACCCAGAATCTGAATAATACTTTTTTGCCATCTATACTTTATCTAATGCTTGTTTCAAATCTTTTTCAATATCTTCGTATCCTTCGATCCCAACAGAAAGTCTGATAAATCCGGGTGTTACTCTCGCACTTAATTGTTCTTCTGGAGTTAATTGCGAATGTGTTGTAGATGCAGGATGTATGGCTAATGATTTTGCATCTCCAATATTAGCAAGATGGGAAAATAATTTTAGATTATTAATAAATTTTTTTCCTGCTTCGAGACCATCTTTAAGTTCAAATCCTACCAGAGCTCCGTATAAATCTCTATGAAAATATTTCTTGGCTAGATGATGAGCAGGATGAGATTCTAAACCGGGATAAATCACCTTTTTTATCTTGGAACTTGATTGTAAAAATTCCGCTACTTTTTTAGCATTATAACTATGTCTTTCCATCCTAAGATGCAGCGTTTCCAGCCCCTGTAAAAAAAGCCAGGCATTAAAAGGGCTCATGCTTGCCCCCACATCTCTCAACCACTGAACTCTGGCTTTTATAATGTAAGCAATATTAATTCCTCCAAAAGGGTCAAATTTACCAAAAACATCCCAGTATTTTAAACCATGATAAGAAGGATCAGGTTCAGTAAATAAAGGATGTTTTCCATTGTTCCAGGGAAATTTTCCAGAATCTACGATAATGCCTCCTATAGAAGTTCCATGTCCTCCAATAAATTTCGTTGTTGAGTGAATAATAATATCTGCTCCAAAATCAAAAGGTTTACATAAATAAGGTGTAGCTACAGTATTATCTATAATAAGAGGGATACCATTTTCATGCGCAATTTTACTTACAGATTCAAAATCCAGTGTATCTAAACCTGGATTCCCCATTACTTCAGCAAAGATTAATTTAGTTTTTGGAGTAATGGCTTTCCTGAAATTTTCGGGATCTTCAGGATCAACAAAATGAACTTTTATTCCCATTTGTGGGAATGTATAATGAAAAAGATTATATGTTCCCCCATAAAGTGATGAAGAAGATACAATTTCTTCTCCTGCTTGTACAATATTGAGTATAGCCAGTGTAATAGCAGCCTGTCCAGAAGATGTGGCAAGAGCTCCTACTCCACCTTCTAGAGCAGCAATTCTTTTTTCAAGTACATCAGTAGTGGGATTCATTATTCTGGTATATATATTACCAAATTCTTTTAAAGAGAATAAATTTGCTGCATGTTCTGTACTATCAAACACATAGGAGGTGGTTTGATACATGGGGACAGCTCTTGATTTTGTAACGGGATCAGGTTGTTGACCCGCATGTAAAGCCAACGTTTCTTGTTTGTAACCTTCCATCGAATACCCTCAAAAATTAATTAATTTTACAAATTTGAATTTTTTATGTGTATGTCAAATCATTATTATTTTTTATGGAACCTTATCCTAAATTGAGTATCAAAATTAAAAATAGAAAAGGCATAAAACTCATTAGATATTATTATTTATAAATTAATTTTATAAAATTTAATTATTATTCAATTCATAAATTTCACGGCTTCTATGATTATACTAATATGATAGCAATCAAATATTCGATATATAGAATTTAATATAACTTAACAAATTTAACTAAATTTTGATTATTTAAAAATAAAATAATAAGAATAGAGATTGTCTATTCTTATTATTTGCTATAGTACTCTACAATTTTCTGAATATTAATTCTTGGGTCAAGTGGTACATCCAGAATATTTTGAATACCCAGAAATTTTGCTTCAAATGGATGCGATAAGATTTCGAAATAGGGAGCCGGCTTAAATTCCGATTTTCGCCTTTCCAGACTTTCCAGTATTCTTGAAAGATTTCTGGATTTTTCAGATATACCAATTACATCATTGGGTCTTACCTGATAACTTGGTATTGTAACCCTTTTCCCATTTACTGTAACATGCCCATGGCTGATGAGTTGTCTTGCATCAAATACGGATTTAGCAAAACATAACCTGTAAACAATAGTCATCAATCTTGATTCCAGTAGTTTAATAAAGTTATCAGCTGTATTTCCATGCATACGAGAAGCTTTTTCGAAGGTTCTATAAAACTGTTTTTCCATTAAGCCATAGGTAAGTCTTAACTTTTGTTTTTCTAATAATTGTTCCCCATAGGGAGACTTCTTCTTTCTTCTACTTTCGGGTCTATGGCCCGGGGAATAAGGTCTTTTTATAGAGGGACATTTTGGGTCCCCATATAAACAAAATCCTGCTGTTCGACAAATTTTATGTCTCGGTTTTCTTAATGTTGCCAATTTTTAACTCCTGCGGCCGTCTATTTTCACGGTATCAGCTAATTTAGTTTTAGCCCGCAAAATCAAAAAAAATTTAAATCAATTCTGAGTAAATAAAAAAATTATTTGAAATACCTTTATAAAAAAATCATTTGATCTTATGTCAGAAATTGATTTTATTACTGCAAAAAATACAATAGAAGAAGAAATCCACAAATTCAATATTGATGGAATTGAACTTCCTGTTATCAATTTTGAAAAAGGAGAATTTAAAACTTACTTTTTACCAGAAACACTCTCAAAAGAGAATATTTTAGACTCTTTACAGATAATTAAACAATATCTTGAAAACATCAGAGTTCACACAATGGATAATTATTATGTTATCTTTCAATCAATGGGAAATAACATTTTTAATACAAAAACATTTTTGAATGAGATAAAATTTAAATTTATTACTTTTGGGGTCAATCGAGTAGAAATCACAAAAGGTGGTAATTTATTAAACGAAGAATTACAGGCAATCATCGAAATTTTCAAATATTTCTTTCAGAAACATAAAAATTATAATTATATGGAAAGATTACTACAGTTAGGGACAAAAATCTATGGTAATAAAGAAATTATTAATAAAGAGACAGAGAAATATATAATTCCTATCGAAGAAAAATGGGATTCTCTGGGAGGATATGAGGAATTAAAAGCTGAAGTACAGGAAACTATAATTTTACCATTACAGTATCCAGATATTTTTATCAAAGTAAGCGAACTGGCAAGAGGAAAAGAAATAGCGAATTTCCCAAATGCTGTTTTATTTGAAGGATCTCCCGGTGTTGGGAAAACTTCAATGGCCAAAATTATTGCAGCAGAATCTAAAATTCCTATGGTGTATATTCCCATTGAAAATATTTTAAGTAAATATTATGGAGAATCAGCAAAAAATCTTGCAGAAGTCTTTGACTGTGCAGAAAGATTTTCAAATGTCATTCTTTTCCTGGACGAAATTGATTCTCTAGCTACATCAAGAGAACATGGAATTATTGAAGCAACACGAAGAGTTTTATCTGTGCTTTTAAGAAAAATCGATGGATTTGAAAATTCCCAGAATGTTTTAACCATAGGAGCAACAAACAGAGCTGAAGATTTAGATCATGCTTTGCTTTCGCGATTTGATGTAATTATTAAATTTTTACTTCCTGATTTCAGGGAAAGAATCCATATTTTTAAAAAATATATTGCTCATCTGCAGGATTCAGAAATAGAAATTTTATCACGTGTAAGTGAAGGAATCTCCGGTAGAAATATCAAAGATGTATGCGAAATGGCAGAAAGGAGATGGGCAAGAAAAATTATTCTGGAAGGACATAATCAAATTCATCCCCCCCCTTTTGAAATTTATTTACAGATCCTGAAAAATAAAATGAAAGAAATAGATAAGTTATAAAAAAGAAAAAGGATTATCAATACCTTAGACAATTATAATTATAATAATTGTTCGGGCTGACTGGATTTGAACCAGCGACCGCACGCCCCCCAGACGTGTGCGCTACCCCTGCGCTACAGCCCGAAATCGAAATCAATTTTAAAGCTTGTACGTAGAAGTCAAGAAATTTTAATATTACACCAGAGATGATTGTAATCTTCAATAATCTTCTGAGCCTTTATTCGCATCTCTTTTCTTTTTTCCTTATTTAAATCAAAAATATTTTGAATTTTCAAATGATGAAAAAACCATTTATAGAGCTGAAAAATTTTATTTTGAATATGAAGACCACCTGTTAAGTTCTGCATAATCATTAGCGAATAATAAATTGAAAATTGAAATTTCACTTCTTCCCTGGAAAAAAGAATTTTTTTCTTTAATATATCCTCATCACTATTATATTTTTGTTTATAAATCTTTAATATAATTTCCCTAAAAGTAGTTTCTGTGGTTTTATAATATAAAATTGTATCTGGCAAACATTCAAAAACAAATTGTCCAAGAGCAAAGAAAAATGCTGGAACAATATTAGTTTTTATACCCAAATAAATTTTTTTTAAAAGTTCAGCATTATCTCCTCCAACTGGATAATATAAAGTATGATTTTTTTTATTATACCATCCACCTGTTAAAATATAATGCGTTTCTTCAATACCTACCTCGGATAAATTTCTTTTCTCTCCAATAATTTTGTTTTTGTATTCCGGAAAGTGGGAAGAAGGTATTTCTTTTAAAGGATAACAGGAACCGGGTATTAACATAAAAAACATATTTTCTAAATTCTCTTTTTGCTTTTTTTCTTTTACTATTTTTCCTCTTAAAATTTCCCTTCGAATTAACTCCCCATCAACCAATTGAGCTAATTCCAGTAAGCACTCTATGGTTAAAGCTGTATTAAATTCCAGTAAAGTAATTTCCGGCAAATTTTTTGATATGTTAATTCTTCTTTTCCATAATTTCATAACAGGATTTAAAGTTAATATCCCATGTTTCTCATGAGCCAGAAGAGAATACTCATTTGATGCGTTTCGAATGGGACGCAGTCTTTTCTTGATTAGTTCACGGAAATAATCCAGTATTTCCTTTTCTTGAAAAGGATTTCCGGGAATATACTCTGTGGTTTCATTGATAATATTTTTGTATTTATCGCCAGGGATGAACAATTTTCTATGGAGAAAAAAAGAATTTTCATAATATTTTATGATTTTTTGATTTATACTGTGAATTTCCTTAAGAGAAGATAGTAATATTTCTTTCAATTCGCCTTTAACTTCTCTATGTGTACTCGAATTAAGAATTTTTTGAATTAAAAATGGGAAATCATATAGGGTTTTAAACTGACTTTGATTATGTAAATCAATAAGGGCTTCTAAATATATTATATGTGGATAATGAAATACTTCTATGATTTCGTATAAAATATTTATCTTTTTTTCATAATATATTGTAAATTTCTCTGAATATTCATCTTTACTTTTTTGTAAAATATCCAGTATAATTATATTATTTTTTGAGCTTCTTAAATAATAATTATAAATTTTT
>FWPU01008522.1_pt1 | contig 17398 bp, 17 predicted proteins | sample 2228361 | NCBI WGS metagenome assembly FWPU01 (sample SAMEA103939777, study PRJEB20133) | metagenome
ATTGTCGGTTCTCCTCTCCGGTGGTCAAACGACCGACACTGGAGTAGATTACGCAAATGTCCGATGAGGTCGTAGCTTCCTCAGATGATGTCGCTCATCGGGCGACGCGCTCCGTCACGAGCCTCCACCTGCACCTTCACCCCCTCACCGCGCTGCGCTCGTGCACGACCAGGCACGCAACTAGACGAAGGGAGCGCGGCCGACAAGACCGCGCTCCCCCGCTCGGACCGTCCTGGGAGCCGTTCGGCTCGTCCGGGTGCCGTCGATCAAGCGCCACGCGCCAGCGTATGCGCCGTCGCCTCGCCCGTCGACGTGATGTCGCGCGCCCCCAGCCGCTCGAAGATGTCGCGCGCGATCCGTCGCTCGTTGCCGGCTTCGGTGTGCACCGAGATCAGGATGTTGCCGCCAGCCATCTTGCCCTCGTACCGCTTGGCCTCGAACTCGGGGATCCCGAGGCCGACCAGCACCCCGGTCAGCCCGCCGACCGTCCCGCCCACGGCCGCGCCGCTGAGCGCCGCCATGATCGGTCCGGCGGCGATGAACGGGCCGAGGCCGGGGATCGCGAGCGCGCCGATCCCGGCCAGCCAGCCGAGCGCGCCGCCGATGATCCCGCCCGTGCTGACGCCGGCCGCCGTACCCTCCGGCGCCTTCGTGCTGTGCTCGTGCGCGAAGTCGCGCGTCCCGGTCTTGTCGGGGAAGAGCACCGAGATGTCGCTGTTCGCAAACCCCGCCGTCCGAAGCTCCCCCACGATCGCTTCGGCCTGCGCGTCGCTGTCGACGAGACAAAAGATCGCCTTGGACACTGTTTACCTCATAAGGTTGGATCGCACCGCTTCGGGATGGACTGCGATCCGCTCGAGGGGGGCCCGCCCGCTTCGTCTCCCGTCGCGCCGACCGCGGTGAATGAGCGAGCGCCATGCCAGCCGATGCTGCCTGCGGTCCGCTCGGGCGTCGGGGTGAAAACTCGACGGCGACGCAGGCAGGCTGCGGGTTTACGCCCTTGGAAAATTTACATTGTAAGCGTTTCTGCCCCGGCGCTCCCCGACAGGAAGTTCTTACAAGATCGGCTGTAGGGACATCGTCTCGCCCCTCCCCTCGAGCCGCGAAAGCGAAGATGTCGCGCATATTTCCGCACATTCCGCTCTGCCGGGAGAGGCGCCGGGCACTGGCGCATCCTTTGCTGTTTGCGCCGGTTTCACGGCGATTCCCACTGTTCCACGAAGGAGGGGGCAAACGTATGAGCGTACCCGGAACGGTCCAAGAGGCGGCTCGGTTCTTCGCACCGGACATCATCACCCCGGAGCAACACCTGGACCGTGTTCGACCTTCGAGCGCCGACTGCCCCGAGGTGCGGCTCATGCTGGCGGTGATGGAGAACGGCATCGCGACCTACCTTCGCTACGCCTCCGAGGCGCGCATCCCGGCGAAGCGCCGCGCGCGTCGTCTGTTCGGCGAGGCGAAGGCGTGGGTCGAGTCGGGGGATACGAGCTGGCCGTTCTCGTTCGAGAACCTGTGCACCGCGCTCGGCTTCGACGCGGGTCAGCTCCGTCGCGGGCTCGGCGCGTGGGAGACCGAGCAGGCGACCCAGCAGCGCGGCACGCGGCTCTCGATCCGGCGGATCAACGGCTCGCGTCACGTGATCGGGGCGGGGATCGAGCGCCGTCGGCCGCGGGACTCGGCACGTGTTCGGCGCCAGGAGCGCGTGACGCCGACGCTGCGCGCCCAAGGCGCGTCCGCCTGACCGGGCGCGGCGCGGAATAGGGCGGCGGGCGGGGCGCGGCGGCAGACGCTCGCCACCGCTCGAGCCCAGGCTCGCGCGACCTCGCACCCGGGCCGCTAGGTGCTCGCCTCCTCGTGGCCACGCACCCGCAGGCGGTTGTGCACCTGCTTGACGCCCAGCACCTCGTTCGCGAGCTCCTGGGCGGCGCGCTTGGCGGAGCGGTCGCCGACGGTTCCCTCGAGGGTCACCTCGCCGTCCTTGACCTCGACGGTCATGGCCGAGGCTTCGATGCCCGGGTCGACCATGAGGCGCTCGCAGACGTCGTCCCGGATCCGCTCGTCCGACCGCTGGTAGCCCATGGGACCGCGGCCCGCGAAGCTCCCGGCCTGCGCCTCCTCGGCGCCGCCGCGAATCTGGCGTCGCCAGCCGCGCCCCGAGTCGGAGGGGCTGGGGTCCGCCTGCGCCGCCGAGCGGCCGTGCCGGCGGTGCTCGCCGAGCGGGCTCTCCGGCTCGCCGCCGCGCGCGCTCTCCGAGAGGTCGCCGAGGCCGCCGTGGCGTTGCTCGCCGAGCCCACCGGGGCCCTGCCACCCGGCAAGCCCCCGCTCGTTGTGGCCCTCGAACCCTCCGAAGCCCGCGAAGCCGCCTTGCTCGAGGGACTCGGGATCGCGTGACTCGCGGCTCGAGCCAGCCGCTCCGTGCTCGGGACGGCCGTAGCCGTCGCGCACGTGGCTTTCGGGGCCCCAGCCCGCACCGGACTCGCGGCCGGCGCCCTCGTCGCCGCCGCGCTCCGAGCCGTAGCCGCGGTGATCCGCCGAGGGGAAGCGCTCCGCGCGGTGCGGCTCGGGCCGCTCCCCCTAGTGGTCCTCGACGCGGACGCGCTCGGGAAAGCGATCGGCGCCCTCGCGCCCGGCGTCGTCCCGCGACTCGTTCTCGCCGAGCTGGCGATGCGTGCGGTAGGGCTCGTCCGGCGCGTGCTCCTTGCTGCCTCGCCCTCCGTGCCGTCGCTGCGCCATATCGTCGCTCCTTCCGCTCGCGCCGGCCGCACCCTCGACAGGGCGAGGCTGCAACCGCGGTGCCTTCTCCCCGCTGTTCCAGTCGGCGCCCGCCGCGCGGACCGAGCGCGCGCGACGCGGCAGAATTCACAAAGCCGCAGCGCAACCCGGGGAGCGCGCCGCTGCGGCCAACTCTGCCGTTGATGATCTCGCCGCCGTTCGGGTGCAGCATCTGACCCGTCATGTAGGACGAGTCCTCGCAGGCGAGGAACACGTAGCTCGGCGCGACCTCGCTCGGCTCGCCCGCGCGCTTGAGCGGCACGTCGGAGCCGAAGGTCGCGACCTTGTCCGGCGGGAAGGTCGACGGGATGAGCGGCGTCCAGATCGGCCCCGGGGCGACCGCGTTCACGCGAATCCCGCGCTCGGCGAGGCTCGCGGCGAGCGAGCGCGTGAAGGCGACGATCGCGCCCTTGGTCGCGGCGTAGTCGAGGAGCGTCGGGCTGCCGCGGTACGCGGTGACTGACGTCGAGTTGACGATCGTGCTGCCCTCGCCGAGGTGCGGCAGCGCCGCCTGCGTCAGGTAGAACATCCCGAAGACGTTCGTGCGGAAGGTCCGCTCGAGCTGCTGGGGTGCGATGTCGGTGAGCGTCTCCTGCGGGTGCTGCTCGGCCGCGTTGTTGAGCAGGACGTCGAGGCGTCCGAGCTCCGCCACCGTCTGCTCGACGGCGGCGACACAGCGCTCGGGCTCGCCGACGTCGCCGCGGATCGTGATGCAGCGACGACCCTCGCGCTCGACCAGGCGGCGCGTCTCCTCCGCGTCCTGGTCCTCGTCGATGTAGAAGATCGCCACGTCCGCCCCTTCACGGGCGCAGGCGATCGCGACCGCGCGCCCGATGCCGCTGTCGCCGCCGGAGATCAGGACGACCCGGTCGTCGAGCTTTCCTGCGCCCCGCCGATCGGGGTCGTCGGCCTGCGGCCGCGGCCTCATCTCGGACTCGAGGCCCGGCCGCCGCTCCTGGTGCTGCTCGGGACGCAGCTTCTCCTTGCGGTCAGACCTGCTCTTGTTGGGCATGCGGCTCCTCGCGCGCCTCGCCGGCCGCGGCGAGGTCGCAATTTGCAGGTCCGTTCACCACCTCGCCGGTGCAGGCGAAGCGCGAGCCGTGGCAGGGGCAATCCCACGTCCGGTCGATGGCGTTCCAGGCGACGATGCAGCCGAGGTGCGGGCATACCGCGCTCCGCCGGTGCAGCGTGCCCGTCTCGTCGCGGTACACCGCGAGCTTCTCGAGCCCCGAGCGCAGGACGGCGCCCGTCCCGGGCGCGATCTCGTCGGCGCTGCTCACGTCGCCGCCGCTCACCCAGCTCACGTACTGTGCGGCGACGTTCTGTGCGGCGACGTTCACGTTCTCGCTCAGCAGGTCGCGCGCCGCCGCGAGCCGGACGCGCGACGGGTCGTAGAGCCTCGCCCAGGGATTCGGGCGGCCGAGCGCGAGGTCGGTGAGCAGCAGCCCGGCGATCGTGCCGTGCGTGATGCCGTGGCCCGAGCTGGTCTCCATCACCTGTCCGGACCAGCGGCGAACGACGGAGCGGACCGTGGGGAAGCGCCGGCGCGTCCACTGCTCGAGGCGTGCGAACCGCTCCGCGCCGTCGCGCGCCTGGCCGGTCTTGTGGTCCTCGCCGCCGACGATCAGGTAGGCGAGGCTATCGTTCGCGCCGTGGACCGTGGGGCAGGGTTGGAGCCGCACGTAGTGGTAGGGATCGAGCGTGTCCCAGAGGAGCACGTCGGCGACCGAGCCCGCCGGCACCAGCGCCGCGATCACGTACGTGAGGTAGGGCGCCTGCTTCGTGTGGATCGCGTAGCGGTCGTTGACCGGCGCGTTGGTCGCGACGACGACCGCCGCGCACGAGACGGTGTGGCCGTCCGCGGTCACGACGCGCGCCGGCCGGCCGCCCGTGATCTCGCTCGCGTGCGAGCCGCAGTGGATGCGTCCTCCGGCTCGCTCGAACGCGCGCGCGAGACCCGCGAGATAGCGCATCGGGTCGAAGCGGCCCTGGTTTGGGAAGCGGAGGCACGCCCCGGTGTCGAAGCCGGAGAGCGGCGCGCGGCGCACGAGCTCGACGCCCTGCACACCGGCGCGCTGCGCCGCCGCGAGCTCGTCGCGCAGGAGGCGCGTCGCCCCGTCGGCGGCGGCCTCGGGTTCGAAGAGGTAGCCGTCGACGCGCGCGAAGTCGCAGTCGATGCCCTCCTGCTCGATGGTCCGCTCGATCGCGTCGATCGCCGCGGCGTGGCTCTCGGCGGCGCCGCGAGCGCCGTCGGGCCCGTGCAGACGCTCGAGCTCGGTGTAGCGGTCGTCGATCGCGGTCGAGAGGTGCGCGGTGGTGCGCGCGGTCTGCCCGCCGCCGATCGGTCCGTCGTCGAGCAGGACCACGGAGCGGCCCTCACGGCGGAGCAGGTAGGCGGTGGTCATCCCGGCGATGCCGGCGCCCACCACGCAGACGTCGGCGGAGGTCGACTCGCGAAGCGGTGCGCGGAGCTCGCCGGGCGCGTCTCACGGGGGTGAGCTGAAGTCACTCGTGGCCATCGCTCGCCGACGGCGCACGAATCGTGCCGCGCTCGCGGCGCAGCGTGGCTGGACGTATCGGCGATGGCGCGTGTAACCTTTTCCGGTACGCGATCGCTCCCTGACGCCGAGCGCCGGCTTGCCGCGCGGCTCGCCGTTGGCCGAGCGTTTGCACTTCTCGCTTCGGTCCCCACCGACGGGGAGAAACGGGGGTCCACCTTGAGATCGACGAGATCGATCACCACTGCGAGCACGGCCGTGCTCGCCACGCTTCTCGGGTTGCTCGTCCTGCACCCCGCGACGGCCACCCGTGCGCAAGCCGAAGAGGGCGTCGGGCTCTCCGTCGAGGGCGTGCAACGCCTCGGCAACGAGGTGACCGGCTGGGTGGTGAACCGGACGGACAACGAGGTGACCGACGTTCGGCTCCTCATCCAGGAGAACTGGTTCTGGGCGGACGAGAAGCATCCCGGCGACGACAACCCCGGCCGGGGGACGATCGTCCGCGTTCCCGAGCCGATCCCGCCCAACGGGCGGATCAAGTTCCGCTACGAGCTGACGCGCCCGCTGCCGGAGCGCACCGACGGCACGTTTCAGACCGACGTCAAAGTCATGAGCTTCACCGAGCGCTGGTTCGAGGCGCCGGCGACCACGACCAGGACGCGCGAGGTGCCGGCGACCACGACCCGAACCAGCACGACCAGCACGAGGACGATACGCGAGTCCGTCGTTCCGTGAGGACGGACCCTCGCGCGACCTATCGCATCCAGTTCGGTAGCGGCTTCGGGTTCCGGCACGCCGCCGAGATCGCGGACTACCTCGCCGATCTCGGCGTGAGCCACCTGTACGCGTCGCCGTACCTCGCTTCGGCGAGCGGCACGCACGGCTACGACGTCGTCGACCACACGCGGCTCGAGCCGCGCCTCGGCGGTGAGGAGGCGCACCGCGAGATGTGCGAGCGGCTGGCGGCGCACGGCATCGCACAGCTCCTCGACGTCGTGCCGAACCACATGGCGATCTCCGGGCGCGAGAACCGCGCCTGGTGGGACGTCCTCGCGAACGGCCAGGCGAGCCGCTACGCGACGTTCTTCGACATCGACTGGCGGGCGACCGCGAGCGACGAGGTGAACGTCCAGATCCGCTCCCGCGAGTCGACGCGGCTCCTCGGCGAGCTCGAGCGGCTGCTCGGCGAGGAGCCGGCCATCGGCGAGGCGCTCGACGCGGTCGTCGCGGAGATCAACGCGAGCCCCGACGACCTCGACGAGATCCTCGAGCGGCAGAACTACCGGCTCGCCTTCTGGCGGGCCGGCGGGCGCGATCTCACCTACCGGCGCTTCTTCGACATCGACACGCTGATCGGCGTGCGCGTCGAGGACGAGGAGGTGTTCCGCGCGGTGCACGAGCGCGTCCTCGCCTGGGTCCGCGACGGCGTCGCCGACGGGCTGCGCATCGACCACGTCGACGGCCTGCGCGACCCGCTCGGCTACCTCGAGCGCCTGCGCGCCGAGGCGCCGGACGCCTGGCTGCTCGTCGAGAGGATCCTCTCCGGCGACGAGCGTCTGCCGGCGAGCTGGCCCGTCGAGGGCACGACCGGCTACGAGTTCGCCAACCGGGCGACCGGCGTGCTCATCGACCCGACGGGCGCGGCGCAGCTCACCAAGCTCTACGAGCGCTTCACCGGCCGCACGGAGCCGTTCGACGCGCTGGTGCGCGACAAGAAGCTCCTCGTCCTGCGCGAGCTGCTCGGCAGCGACCTGAACCGGCTGACCGCGCTCTTCCTCGAGGTGTGCGAGCGCCACGGGCGGCACCGGGACTACACGCGGCACGAGCTGCACGAGGTCCTGCGTGAGGCGCTGGTCTGCATGCCGGTCTACCGGACCTACGTGCGCCCCGAGGTGCGCGAGGTGCGCGACGAGGACGTGGCGATCGTCGAGGGCATGGTCGCTTGCGCCAAGGCGAACCGTCCCGACCTCGATCCGTCGGCGTTCGACTTCCTCGCCGACGTGCTCCTGCTGCGCACCAAGGGGATCGCGGACGCCGAGCTCGCGACCCGCTTCCAGCAGGTCTCCGCGCCGACCATGGCGAAAGGCGTCGAGGACACGGCTTTCTACGTGTTCAACCGCTTCATCGCGCTCAACGAGGTGGGGGGTGAGCCGCTGCGCTTCGGCGTGTCGGTCGAGGAGCTGCACCGGGCCTCGAGCGAGGCGCTCGAGAGCGCGCCGTACGCGCTGCTCGCCACCTCGACGCACGACACCAAGCGCAGCGCCGACGTCCGCGCCCGCCTCGCGCTCCTGAGCGAGATGCCGGAGGAGTGGGCCGCGGCGGTCGAGCGCTGGGCACGGCTCAACGAGCGCCACTGGGCGGGAGCCGAGCCCGACCGCAACGTCGAGTACCTCCTCTACCAGACGCTCGTCGGGGCCTGGCCGATCGGCGCCGACCGCGTGCTTCCCTACCTCGAGAAAACGATCCGCGAGGCGAAGGAGCGCACGAGCTGGACGCAGGTCGACGAGCGCTACGAGGCGAGCGTCCGCGGCTTCGCCGAGGACGCGCTCGGGGACGAGGAGCTCGTCCGCGACCTGGAGGCGTTCGTCGCGCCGCTCGTCGAGCCCGGGCGCGTGAACGCCCTCACCCAGGAGCTGCTCAAGCTCACGAGCCCCGGGGTGCCGGACGTCTACCAGGGCTCCGAGCTGTGGGACCTAAGCCTCGTCGATCCGGACAACCGCCGCCCGGTCGACTTCGCGCTGCGCCGCCGTCTGCTCACGGAGATCGCGACGCTCGGCGTGGACGAGGTCGTCGCGCGAAGCGACGAGGGGCTGCCCAAGCTCTGGCTCGTCAAGCATGCGCTTGAGCTCCGACGGCGCGCGCCGGAGGCGTTCGGTGAGCGCGGCAGCTACCAGCCGATGTGGGCGACGGGCAGCCGGGCCCAGCACGCCGTCGCGTACGCGCGGGGCGGGCGCGTGATCGCGGTCGGCGTGCGGTTGCCGTGGACGCTCGCCGGAGCCTGGGAGGGCACGAGCATCGAGATCCCCGGCGGCGGCTGGCGGAACGTCCTCACCGGCGAAACGGTCGCGAGCGGGGCGTGCCCGCTCGACACGCTGCTCGCCCGCTTCCCGGTGGCCCTTCTCGCGCACGAAGAGCTCGCAGCATGAGCCGTACGCAAACGTTCCGCGTCTGGGCACCGGGCGCAAAGCGCGTCGAGCTGGTCCGCGGCGCACGGCGGAGCGAGATGACACCCGCCGGGCGCGGCTGGTGGGCGCTCGCGGTCGAGTGCGAGCCGGAGACCGACTACGCGTTCGCCCTCGACGGCGCGGAGACGGAGTTTCCGGATCCTCGCTCGCCACGCCAGCCGCACGGCGTGCACGGGGCGTCGCGCACCGTCGCGCACGAGAGCTTCGTCTGGCACGACGACGGCTTCCAGGCGCCGCCGCTCGGCGCCGCGCTGCTCTACGAGCTGCACGTCGGCACCTTCACGCCGGAGGGGACGTTCGACGGCGTGATCACGCGCCTCGACCACCTGAAGAGCCTCGGCGTCACCCACGTCGAGCTGATGCCGGTGAACGCGTTCCCCGGCGCGTACGGCTGGGGGTACGACGGGGTCGCGCTCTACGCGCCGTTCGAGCCGTACGGCGGACCGGAGGGGCTCAAGCGGCTCGTCGACGCGTGCCACGCGCGCAAGCTCGGCGTGGCCCTCGACGTCGTCTACAACCACCTCGGGCCGTCGGGAAACTACCTCGGGAGCTTCGGTCCCTACTTCACCGAGCGCTACCGGACGCCGTGGGGCAGCGCCGTCAACCTCGACGACGCGGGCAGCGACGAGGTGCGCCGCTTCATCATCGAGAACGCGAAGGCCTGGATCCGCGACTACCACGTCGACGCGCTCCGCCTCGACGCCGTGCACGCGATCTTCGACGGCTCGGCGACGCACCTCCTCGAGGAGCTCGCGTCCGAGGTGCACACGCTCGCCGGCGGGCTCGGAAGGCACGTCGCGCTGATCGCCGAGAGCGACCTCAACGACCCGCGCCTGCTGCGCAGCCCGGAGAGCGGCGGCTACGGCCTCGACGCGCAGTGGAGCGACGACTTCCACCACGCCGTGCACGCGCTTCTGACCGGCGAGCGGCACGGCTACTACGCCGACTTCGGCTCGCTGCAGGACGTCAAGCGCGCATTCGAGCAGGTCTTCGTCTACGCGGGCCGCCACTCGGCGCACCGCGACCGCCGGCACGGACGCGCGCCGATCGGCCTCGCGGGCGACCGCTTCGTCGTCTTCGTGCAGAACCACGACCAAGTGGGCAATCGGGCGCGCGGCGAGAGGCTCGGCCATCTGGTGAGCCCCGGGCGCGTCAAGGTCGGGGCCGCGCTGCTGCTCGCGTCCCCCTTCGTGCCGCTCCTCTTCCAGGGCGAGGAGTGGAGCGCGAGCGCTCCCTTCCAGTACTTCACCGCGCACGACGAGCCGGAGCTCGCGCAGGCGGTGCGCGAGGGGCGGCGTCGCGAGTTCGCGGCGTTCGGCTGGAGCGACGACGTCCCCGATCCCCAGGCGCGCGAGACCTACGAGCGCTCGAAGCTCGACTGGTCGGAGCTCGACCGCGAGCCGCACCGTGAGATCCTCGCGTGGTACCGCGAGCTGGTCGCGCTACGCCGCGCTCTGCCCGACCTCCGCGAGCCGCGCCTCGAGCGGACCCGCGTGACCGTCGACGAGGTCGCGCGCTGGCTCGTGCTGCAGCGCGGCGACGTGGTCGTCGCGACGAACTTCGGCGACGCGGCTCGGCCGGTGCCGCTGCCCGACGGCCCCGCGCGAGCCCTGCGCCTCGCCTCGGACGCGAGCGTGCGCCTCGAAAACGGAGCCGTCGTGCTCGGTCCCGACGCCGTGGCCGTGCTCGCTCCTGCGGCGCTCTGAGCGGTGCCGAGCGGCGCGTCGAGTCGCGAGCGGGGCACGTCCCTTGCGACCTCCGTCAGGCGACGACGCAACGGAGGTGCAAGCGTGGCTTCAGCGAAGAAGAAGAGAGCAGCAGCAGCCCACGAGCGCGCTGCCCGCACGACGAGTCCTTCGCGCAGCGCGCGCCCCGCGCGCACGGAAGAGGCCGGACACGAGGCGGCGCGAGCCGAGCGCGAGCCCGATCCCGAGCTCGCCGAGCTCTCGGAGGAGGCGCTTCGCGAGATGCGCGACGCGCCGGCGAGCACGGACGATCTGCTCGCCGAATACGGGACGGCGGAGGGCTGGGTGACACCGCGTGCGGACCCGGGCGAAGCCTCGGTGGAGTTCGCGGGCGGCGACGTCGACGCTTTCGCGCCCGAGACGGGGAGCGGCGAGGAAGCCGTCGGCGGCTCGACCCCGACCCCCGACCAGGACAACGTCGACGAGCTCGGACGCGCCGTCGGCCTCACCTACGAGGACAACGAGCCGCTGCGCGGCGAGGAGAAGATCGAGCGGCGCGACGTCGAGCGCTGGGAGCTGAACCCCGCGTCGGCGGAGGACTTTGCCGAGCGGCAGGGCTTCGAGCACGCGCTGCCCGAGAAGCGCCGCCGCCGGCGGCGCTGACGACCGGGGCTGCTGGAAGACAAAAAAAGGCGCGCGGGCCGCAAGACCCGCGCGCTTTCGTCACGCGAGGAATCGGAGTCGCCGACCCTCAGTCCTCCTCGGTCGTCTCGACCCGCGTCTCGCTGCGCTGCAGGACGCGCGGTGCGACGGGCTTCGACACGACCACCCGCTCGACCACCACTGGCTCCTCACGCGTGGTCTCGTGCACGTAGATGCGGACCGGCCGTCCCTGCAGCTGATCGTACGTGACGGTGTTGCCCTCCTCGTCGACGAACGTGGTGCTCTTGTTGATCGTGTAGGTCTTGGGTCCACCGCTCTGCGACTGGATGACGATCCGCGAGCTCGGTGTGATCTCGCTCACCGTGCCCGTCACCGTCGTGGTCTCCGTCTCGGTGATCTGGCGCTCGACGACGTCGGCTCGGGCGGGTGCGACGCTCAGCTCGAGCGCAACGATCGATGCCGCGATGATGGAAGCTTTCATCTTTCCTCCGTTCTGTGGCGCACGCCGGCTCTCCTGAGGCGGCTGCCGGCAAGGTCGATTCTTCAGTCGACCTCGTATTCTCGACCCGGCGCGTGCGCGTGGTGGTGGTGTCCTCGTCGTCGTGCATTGTCGGGTCGACGACCCCCGCAGACGGGCCTACCGTGGTCGTGTCGTACCGCGTCGTCGTGGTGCGCGTGACCTCGTCCGAGCAGCCGACGGTGGTGAAGGCTCCGAGCGCGAGCGCCAGGAGCAGCACGTGTGTCTTCATCGATGTCCTTTTTGCGGCTCGCTCGCTGCTGAGCCGCCGTCGCTTTACGAAGCAGCTACTTGCGTGCCAGCAGCGAGGCCCGCCGGCGCGTTGCCTTCGCGGGCGGAACGGCGGCCGAAGGTCCGCCGCTTTGTAGAGAGCGCCGCGACGCCGGCAGGATTGGCCGGCGCTCGTCGAGCCTCCGTTCGAGCCGACGCTCAGCGCGCGGCTGCGCGCCGCGCGCGAGGCGCTTCATCCTCGAGCGCGAGCGCCGCGAAGCGTCGCAGGTCCTCGATGAAGCGCTCGGTCTCGCAACGGCGGTCCTCTTCGGTGGGCGCGCGGAGCAGGGACGAGGAATGGACGGTTGCCATGACGAGCGGCGCGAGCGGCGACTTGACGGGGCGCCCGCGATCGACCGTGACGCGGAAGCTCCGGCCGAGCAGCGCCTGCGCGGCGGTCGCGCCGAGGCAAAGGATCCCGCGCGGGCGGATGATCGCGAGCTCCTCGTCGAGCCACTGCCGGCACGCCGCGATCTCGGCGGCAGTCGGCTTCTTGGGGATCCGCGCCTTGCCCCGCGGCTCCCACTTGAAATGCTTGACGGCGTTGGTCACGTAGACGCGCGTCCGCGAAATGCCGGCCGCCTCGAGGGCCTTGTCGAGGAGACGTCCGGCGGGCCCGACGAACGGCTTCCCGGCCACGTCCTCCCGGTCCCCGGGCTGCTCGCCGACGAGCACCAGGTCGGCGTCGGCGGGACCCTCGCCGAACACGGTCTGGGTCGCGTTCCGCCAGAGGTCGCAAGCGCGACAGTCGCGCGCTGCAGCGCGAAGGCGCTCGAGGCGCTGGCTCGCCGCTCGCACGCTCTTCGCATCGAGCAAGCGGCCTGCCCGAGCAAGGGGCCGGCCGCGCGGGGCGCGGCCCGCGCCGTGCAAAGCGGACGCGCTCGCCTCGCCGCAGGCTCGGGTTTGTAGAAATCGCGCGACTCATTTCTCTGCCGGCGCCCGGGAAGGTCCCGGTTCGTCGAGCATTCGCCGTGCGCGAGGCGAGGTGCGGGATTTGCGTCCACTCGGGCCGGCTCCAGGTCTCCATCGGGACCGTGGAACGGCCGCCACGTGGCAGCACTCGAGAGGAGCAGCTCCCGCGCGCTCGCGTCGCGCCGGCGCAGACGCCGCGCGCCGCGCGCGCCACCTCCCGGGGGGAGATCCTTCGCAGCGCGGGGGCGTGATCGTCCCCGTCCGAAGCAGTCAATAACAAGCAGTCAATAAGAAAAAGAGACGGGAGGGCCAAATGAAGCGAAGGATGATGCTCGGTGGCGTCGTGGGAGCGGCGGCGGTGTGCATGCTGCTCGAGGGGGCGGCGCCCCGGCCGGTCGCGGCGCAGGACGAGGAGGTGATTTTCGATCACCTCACCTGCTACCCGATCCGGGACGCGCTCAGGCGGCAGCGCTACGACGCGGACCTGGTGGCGGAGAACGGGATCTTCCTGAACGACGCGCTCGACGAGGTCGACGTCGACGGGCGGGTCCTGCGCGAGTGCCAGATCCAGGTGCCAGCGCGGGAGCTCTGCATCGCCACCGACAAGCGCAACGCGACCGACGCGACGCAGCAGCTGAACGGTCCGCCGGGCGCGCCGCCCGGACCGCCGGCCGGCGAGTTTCTCTGCTACACCGTTCGCTGCTCCACCGACCGCACGCGCGAGCGCCTGAACATCCAGGACCAGTTCGGGCTGCGGCGGATCGAGGTCCGCGACCTGCCGTCGCGCCTGTGCGCTCCGGCGGTGCGCCCCGACGGTCCGCCCACGCCGACCCCGGGCGAGCCAACCCCGACGCCGACCTCGGGTGGCGAGCCGACGCCGACGCCCGACGGCGAGCCGACGCCGACGCCGACGTCGGATGGCGAGCCGAGGCCGACGCCGGGCGAGGAGCCGACGCCCACACCAGGCGAGGAGCCCACGCCGACTCCGGGAGAGGAGCCGACGCCCACGCCGGGTGAGCCGACCCCGGTGCCGACCATCGGCTCGCCGAGCGGCGCGTTCCTCGACGGGTTCCCGCCGTCGCTCTGACGGCACCGCGCTTGCTGGCTGGCGATGGGCCCCGTCGCCAGCCAGAGCGCATCCCTTCCGGAGCGCACGAGTCTCCGGGGCCCACTGCTCGTTCCCGCGTTCCATGGAAGACCATCCCCCGCTCGCTTCGTCCCGGACCCGTCCCGGGGCGAGAGCGTACCCTGCGCCCGACGCGCGCCTGCTGCTCGAGAGGATCCAGGCGCTCGGCGAGGACCGGGTGGCGCTGCTGCGCACGATTCCGGTCGTGCACCTCGCGTGGTTGCTCGGCTGCCGCCGCCCGGGTGCAGACGCGCGGCGCGCGGTGCTGGACGCCGCACGGCTGCGCGGCATCACCGCTGGCAGCCCGGCCTACCACCTGCTCTGCACCTGCCTCGACGAGCGGCCGAGCGAGGACTTCTTCACCGCCACGCTCCTCGAGCTGAAAGCCCTGGCCGCAGCGCTGCCGCCCACGGCGCAAAAGGCGACGAAGCACGACATCGTCGCCTACCTTCTGTTCCTCGACCGCGCCTCGCTCGACGTTCGTGCACGACGGGCGATCATCGGCGTGCGCCGCGCTTCGCCGCGTCGCGGCGCCGAGCGCGCGAGCGGCGAGCGTCCTCGTAAGGAAGTGGGGTGATTTCTACACGCCTCGCCACTTCTTACAGGCGACGTGTGACGAAGATGCGAGCTCGGTTCCCGCAGGCGGTGGCGTGGCGGTTGCTTCGTTGCACGCGCCGCGCCTTGCGCGGCGGGAAGGATCCCTCGTGGACTCGTTCAGCGTGGGCAGCATCATCGTCGCGATCGTCGCTCTGCTCGTGGTCACCGGCCGACTTTGAGCGCCGCCGGCACGCCGGAGCTCAAGCGGCTTCTCGCAGCGCTCCAGCTCGCTCTCGTGATGGGAGCCGGCGCCTGCCGGAGTGACCCGGAGCCGGCGCCGCAGGCGCGAGACGCGACCGGGCGCAGCGGGCAGCCCGGCACCGCGCTCGAGCCGCCGAGCTCGGACGACGAGACGAAAGCCAGCGCGGCGTGCTCGCCGGCCGCGACCCCGGTGCGCTGAGCCCGCGCGCGACGACGCTCGAGTCCGCGCGGCCACCGGCACACCGTGCGCCTGACCGTCGGCTCCTACAACATCCACGGCTGGATCGGCCGCGACGGGCGGCTCGCGCCCGAGCGCACGGCCGCGGTGATCGAGGAGATGGGCGTCGACGTGATCGCTCTCCAGGAGGTCGACTGCGGCTATCACCGGGCGGGGGACGACCAGCTCGCCTACCTCGCCGAGGCGTCGGGCTTTCACCCGACTGCCGAGCCGACGATGTTCCGCGCCGCCGGGCACTACGGCAACGCGCTCCTCACCAGGGAGCGCGTGAGCGCGGTGCGGCACGTGAGCCTGAGCGTCGAGGGGCGCGAGCCGCGGGGCGCGGTCGACGTCGACCTCGAGATCGGCGGGCACACGATCCAGGTCGTGGTGACGCATCTCAGCCTGCGCCGCTTCGAGCGTGTCAAGCAAGTGCACGCGATCCTCAGCACGGTGCTGGGCGCGCCGAGCGACCGCATCGTCGTGGTCGCCGGCGACTTCAACGAGTGGCGGCCGGACGACCCGTCGCTGCGTCCGCGGCACGCGCGGTTCGGGCGGTCGCGGGTGCGGACGTTTCCGGCGTGGCGTCCGATCTTCGCCTTCGACCGCATCCTGGTCGAGCCGCGGAGCGTGCTCGTGTCCTTTTCGGCGCACGACACGCCGCTCGCCCGCGTCGCGTTCGACCATCTGCCGGTGAAGGCGGTGCTCGAGCTGTGACGGCACGGCGCTTGCAGCCCCGCGCGGGGATGCCGCGCCCCCGCCACAGCTGCGTGCAAGGAGGTTAACGCATGGCCAAGTCGAGCCAGGGGATCGTCAAGTCCGGCCAGGGACTCGTTTCGAGCATTCGATCGCTGCTGCCGTTCGGTGAGTCGACGGAGAACGCGACCGCGATGCTGCGCGCCGAGCATCGCATGGTCGACGAGCTGTTCGGCGAGTTTATGGCGACCGAGTCGCGCGCCCGCCGGCGCACCATCGCCGCCAAGGTCATCGAGGCGCTGCGCGCGCACACGGCGATCGAGGAGGAGATCTTCTACCCCGCGCTGCGCCGGAAGCTCGACGACGAGGAGCCGATCGCGTGCGCCTTCGAGGAGCACGGGATCGCGAAGCGGCTGCTCGACGAGCTCGAGCGGATGAGCCCCGGGGATCCGAGGTTCAACGCGAAGTTCAAGGTGCTCGCCGAGAGCGTCCGGCACCACGTGCGCGAGGAGGAGTCGCAGATCCTGCCGGCGGCCGAATCGTCGGATCTCGATCTCGAAGCGCTCGCCGAGCGCATGCGCGCGCGGGAGCGCGAGCTGCGCGAGCGGCGGGGCACGAAGCGGGCGGGAAGCCGCCCGGCGTCGCGCGCCCGGCGCGGCAAGACCTCGACTAGCGGACGCGCGCGGGCACGGCGCAACGGCGCGAAGGCGCGTGCGCAGAAGGCCTCGGCGAGCGCGAAGAAGCGGGCAACTGCGAAGAAGCGCAGCACGGCGAAGAAGGGGTCGGCGCGAAGCCGGCGCTCGGCGGTGGCACGCTCGCGGCGCGCCGGCTGAGCGGGCAAGGCGAGAAAGCGCGGGCGTCGCCTCGGCCGGACGCCCGCGCAACCGCTTCGGCGCCGCGCCGGCGGACGTGACGAACGCGTCGCGCCGGTGGCTGGCGTCGATGTTGCAGCGCCACGGGTAGGGGATCGCGGTGCGCGGCACACGGCCGCGGCGCGAGACGTGGACGGAGCGCCCGGCCGCCGTCCGGCGCTGGGCCATCCGCGCAGACTCGAGGAGCCAATGGCCTACCTGATCGTCGGCGTCGCTTTGCTCGCAACGCTCTTCCTCTTCATCGAGTCCCGCCTGCGGCGGCCGCGGCGGTACGAGGCGCGCGGCGGGCGCCAGGCGGCGCCCCGCCGCCGCGTGCAGCCGCTCGCGAAGCGAGGGCGTGCCCACCTCCGGCTCCTGCCGCCGTCCGCCCCGCGGGCGCAGCGGCGTGCGCACGGCTGAGATCGACCGCGAAAAAGCGCCCGCTCAGCGGCGGCGGCGACGCCGGCGCTTGCGCATCCTCGGCTGCTCGAGTTCTGGATTGACGGAGAAGAGGCCCAGCACCTGCTCCATCCGCTGGCCGAGGAAGTCGAGCACGACCTCGCGCAGCCCGATCTGCCGGACCTCGCGCACCTCCCGCACGAAGCGGCGGAAGGCGACGCCCCCGGCGACGCGCAGGGCCGCCGACGCGCAGAACACGGTCGCGTAGCCGCTCGCGTCGACCAGCGGCGCGAAAATCGCGATCACGCCGCCGGCGGGGGCGCCGGCGCTGATGGCGAGGCCGTTCGGCACGTTGAAGTACGCGAGGCAGGTGTGACGCTTGGGCGGGCTCACCGCGTCGTAGAGAAAGTTGACCGACGAGAGGTTGAGCCCGCTCCAGAGGAACGCGCCGGCCGCGTTCACCGCCATGAACCAGAGCGGGTGTCCCGAGACGAGCCAGAGGAGCGGCAGGAGGCTCGCCCCGATCACGGTCCAGCGCAGCACCGCCCGGTTGCCGTACTCGTCGCCGATCCCGCCCCACCAGCGGCTCGTGAGGATGCCGGTGAGCGAGCCCGACAGGACGACGGCGGTGTAGGTCGCGTAGCGGAAGCGCAGCTCCTCGATCATGTACGGGATCATGAACGGGTCGGTGAGCCGTTCTGCACCGCGCTGTGAGGCGGCCTCGTAAGCGGGCGGCGCGCAAGCTGCGCGCGATCTTTCGCGCGCTCGCGGCGTGGTCGCGCGGCGCGCGCGCCCGCGAGGATTGCCCG
>FWPU01008523.1_pt1 | contig 17397 bp, 14 predicted proteins | sample 2228361 | NCBI WGS metagenome assembly FWPU01 (sample SAMEA103939777, study PRJEB20133) | metagenome
GCATCAATGCAGGCAGACTAATCATCAGGAGCAATAGATAGGGGTATATCTCCTTTACCAAAGATTGGCGTTTTTCTGCATTTATAATTGATGCTATCCCTATCATATCAATTGTCTCCTTAAGCAACTATAATAGCGAGAGCAACGCTACCTTTTTGCCACGCCAAAGGAACGTGCTCCATAATGCAGAACTTCCTCTCCTGTTAATACGAAATAATTCAGCATATCTCCGTGTTCTAAGGGTAGTCCTTGAGTCAAGGTAGGGGCTTCATTAAATAGTGTTAACTCCGGGTCAAAGATGACCACGTCCGCATCATAGCCCGGCGCCAATACCCCCTTGCCGGCCAGCCCCATCAGGTGGGCCGGGTTGGTGCAGCAAAGGGCCACCCAGCGGGACAGGGAAAGGCGTCCTTCGGCCACGCCGAAGTGGTGGATCAGGGAGAGGCGGGCCTCGATGCCGGGCAGGCCACCCGGGATCTGGGTGAAATCCGACTGGGTCTTCTCAGCCCGGGTCCAGGGGCAATGGTCCGTGCTCACCACCTCCAGGTCCCCGTCCGCCAGGGCCTGCCAGAGGGCATCCTGGTCCTCGTGGCTGCGCAGGGGCGGCGCACACACGAAGAGATGGCCCTCGGGGCCGTCCAGGTGTTCCTCTGCACTAAGCAGCAGGTAGTGGGGGCAGCTCTCCCCGTAAATCTCCACACCCCGCAGCCGGGCGGCCACGATCTCGGCCACCGTCTCCGCGCAGCCCACGTGGAAGATATAAAGAGGGCAGTGGGCATGGTAGGCCAGCTCTGCTGCCCGGTGCACCGCCGTGGCCTCCAGGCGGGCGGGCCGGGTGTGGGCATGCCAGATGGGCCTGGTGTGCCCCTCGGCCAGGGCCTGGGCCCGCAAAAAGTCCAGCACGGGGCCCGTCTCGCTGTGGAGGACGACGCCGCCGCCGGCTTGGGCCACGGCCAGCAGCGCCCGCAACAGGGAGACGTCGTCCAGCATCATGCCGGCGTAGGCCTGGTAGAGCTTGAAGGTGGCACAGCCGGCTTCCACCGCCGTGGGGAGTTGAGCCAGCCGCTCCTCGGCCGCGGCGTGCCAGGTGGGGATGGTCATGTGCAGGCCGTAGTCCACCGCGACCTCTGCGGCCTCGGCCTGCCGCTGGGCCAGGGCCTCCAGCATGGGTTGCCCCGGCTGGGGTGTCACGAAGTCGATGACGGTGGTGGTGCCTCCACACGCGGCGGCCACGGTGCCGGTGGCGAAGGAGTCGGTGCTGACCCGACCGGCCAGGGGCATCTGCAGGTGTACATGGGGATCCACCCCGCCCGGGATCACGTAGCAGCCGGCGGCGTCGATGGTGCGGCGGCCGGTCAGGTCCAGGCCGATGGCGGCAATGGTCTCCCCCTGGATGGCCAGGTCGGCTTCCACGGCGCCGTCGCCGTTGATGATCAGGCCGCCCTGGATGACGATGTCGTAGGTCATGGGATTCCCCCTTCAGGCTGGAGGCGTCAGGACCCGCAGCAGGGTAGCGTCGGTGTCGGCCCGGACGCGGAACTCGCCCAGCCGGGCCGGCAGCAGGGTCCACGCCACGGCGGAGAGGGCCAGGGGCTCCCCCTGCCAGTATACCGTCGCCTCGCCCCGGGTCACGCCCCAAATTTCAAAGGTGCTGCCGTCGCAGTGGCCGGCAAAGGTGCCCCCCTGGGGCAGGTGGAGTCGTTCGGTGTGGAAGTAGCGGCAGTGGCCGATGACTTCCCGCTGCAGGCCGTCCGAGGCCAGCACCGTGGGCACCACCGGGCCCGGCTCCACCAGGCTGAAATCCAGGACCTCCAGGGCCTGCTGGATGTGGAGGGGGCGATCCCGCCCCCAGTCGTAGATGCGGTAGGTGGTGTCGCTGTTCTGCTGGATCTCCGCCACGATGAGGCCCGGCCCCAGGGCGTGAATGGCGCCGGCCGGCACGAAGATGACATCTCCTGCCTGGACCTTCAGGCGATGGAGGAAGGCCTCGCAATTGCCGTCCACCACAGCCTGGGCGACGCGCTCCCGATCCACCCCGGCTTTGAAGCCATAGATGAGCTCCGCACCCGGCGCCGCGTCCAACACCACCCACATCTCGGTCTTGCCCGGCTCCCCTTCATGGGCCAGGCCATAGTCGTCGTCCGGATGCACCTGCACCGAGAGCCAGCGGTTGGCATCCAACAACTTGATAAGCAGCGGAAAGCGTCCCTGGGCCAGCGCGGCACGGTTGCGGCTGCCCACCAGTGCTGCGCCCAGACGCTCCTGGACCGCGGGCAAAGTCAGGCCGGCCAGGGGCCCCCGGTTGACGATGCTGGAACCGTTGGGATGGGCGGCGATCTCCCAGCTTTCGGCCACGATGCCTTCCGGCAGCGGACGACCCAGGCGGGTGGCCAGGTTCCGGCCGCCCCAGGGGTAATCTTTGAAAACCGGATCGAAGGTCAAGGGATAGATGGATTGCGACGATAGGCTCATCCGTCTCCTCCGTTGGGTCAGGGATGGAGATGCGGTTTGTGTCCGGAGTGCTACACCCGTGGATGGGTGGACTCCAGCCGACGGCGCCAGGCCCGCCACACCACCCGCAGGCGTCTGGCCAGGTTACTCTGACGACGGGGTGTCGACGGCTCCGGCTCCGGGAAAGGGGGGAGGTCCAGCATCTTGCGCCAGACGTAAATGCCGATCAGCTTGAGGGAGGCCGCCACCGGGGCCGCCAGCACCGCGCCCAGCAGGCCGGCCAGGGACGTGCCCATGAGCACGCTGATTATGACCACCAGGGGATGCAGGTCCAGGGCATCTCCCACGATACGGGGGACCAGCACGTTGTTTTCCACCTGTTGGATGACGATCATCACCCCCAAGATCAGGAGGGCGTAGTAGACCGGCGAAAGGCCCAGGTAGTTGTCCCCCTGGAAGAGGGCGACCACTACTGCGACCACGGCGCTGGTTACCGGCCCGATGACGGGCAAAAATTCCAGCAAGCCGGCCAGCACCCCCAGGCCCAGGGCGTAGTTTACCCCCAGGAGGCCCAGGCTTACGCTCACCACGATGCCGATCACCAGGGCCAACAACACCTGGCCCCGCAGGTAGGCGTCCCAGATGCGCCCGATCTCCCGCATGAGCCGTTCCACATCGTGGCGATAGCCCGGCTGCTGGGCAATCTCGCTGATGGCCGCGGCAAAACGGGGCGCATCGTTGGAGATGTAGATGGAGAGGATGAAGACCAGGAAACCAACCCCCACCGTGCTGACCGTGGCCTGGACGGCCTGGGCCATGAGCAGACCGCCCCGGCTTACCACCGACTGGATGGCCGACCGGGCCTGGTTGGCCAGCTCCCCCCAGTCCAGGCCCGGCAGTACCGTGTCCAGGCTCCACTGGTACGGACCAATGGTGATGGTGCGGCCACTCCACTCCTGGAGCAATGCCTGGCCCTGGTCCACCAGGCGTGGGATCAGCTCGGGCAGGACGCGGCTGAGTTTCACCAACTGATCCACCACCACAAAGCCCAAAAGCACACCTCCGCCAATCCAGAACAGGAGCAAGGCTCCATAGACCAGGAGTACGCTCTGTCCCCGGGACAGGCGGGTGTGGGAGGTCAGCCAGGTGATGAGGGGGTTGAGGAGGTAGGCCAGGATGGCTGCCATGATCAAAGGCGGCAGCAGGGACTGAAAGCGCCAGATGATCAGGGCCAGCAGGATCAGGGCCACGCTGGCCACGATGGCTTTGGTGGTGGTGCCCCAGGGAGGCGACTGGGAAGGCTGCTCGGCCATGGGGAGCGCTTTAGAGTTTTTCCAGGCCGGCCAGGGAAGCCAGCAATTTCTTGACACCGATCCCTGGGAAGGCCACGGTGACCTCTTCATCGTCGCCCACCTGGGTGCTTTCAATCACCGTGCCCACGCCGAAGCGGGCATGGCGCACGCTGTCCCGCCGTTTGAACCGGGTCTCGACCTCCGGTCCCCGGGCAGAAAGGCGCTGGATGCGGGGGGCCGTGCCCCCAGGGCCGGGAGACCAGTAGGTGGCTGCGGCCGTTTCCCGCCGTCGTCCATCGCCCGGGGCACGTCGTTCCCCGGCAGCACCGGCGCGCGGTTGCAGGTCGGGCCCGGGATCCCAGCGGGTTGCCCGTTCGTAGGCGGCAGCGCGGCGGCTCTGTCGGTCCACCATGCCCTGCAGCAGGTGGGGTGGAATCTCCTGCAGGAAGCGGCTGGGCGTCTGCACTTCGCTGCCGCCCCACAGGCTGCGGCGGAAGGCGTGGACCAGGTAGAGCCGGCGCTTGGCCCGGGTGATGCCCACGTAGCAGAGGCGGCGCTCTTCGTCCATATCTTCGGGGTCTTCGCTTTCCAGGCTGCGGCTGTGGGGTAGAATGCCATCCTCCATGCCCACGATGAAGACCACGGGGAACTCCAGCCCCTTGGCGGTGTGGAGGGTCATCAGGGTGACTGCACCACCGGGGCTGACGTCGTCGGCCGCGTCCAGTTGATCCTGGTCGCTGACCAGGCTGATCTCCTCCAGGAAGAGGGCCAGGGGAGTGGTCTCTGCCGGGATGCCGTCGGCAGTGGCCATGCCCTGGGTGTAGTGCACCGCCACGCTCCGCAGTTCCTGGAGGTTGGCAAAGCGCTCCTCGCCTTCGGCGGTGCCGTCCCGCAGCGCGGCCACGTATCCCGATTCCTGGAGCACCGCGTCCAGGAGCTCGGCCACGCTGGCGTAGTGGCCCTGCTGGTTGCGCCGGATCCACCCTTCCAGCAAGTCGGCAAATTCCACCAGCGCATTCTCAGCCCGTTTGCCCAGGGGAGGGGCCTTGTAGGCCGCGCCCAAAGGGCCCCCGGGCAGGGCGATCCCCATCACCCGGAAAACGTACTCCGGCCCGTGGTGGAGGATCTGGAGGGCCACATATTCGCTCACCCCCAGATCCGCGGCCCAGTCCTTGAGCGCGGCGTAGGTCTTGACGCCGATGCCCCGAGGCGGCTCGTTGATGATCCGGTCCAGGGAGACGGTGTCGGCGGGGTTGTGGACCAGGCGAAGGTAGGCCAGGGCGTCCTTGATCTCTTTCCGTTCGTAGAAACGGGTGGCGCCGATGAGCCGGTACTTGAGCTGCCGGCCCACGAAGGCTTCCTCCAGGGCGCGACTCTGGGCGTTGGTCCGGTACATGACCGCGATGTCCCCCAGTTCGAAGGGCCGCACGCCAGGCGGGCCTGCCACCAGGCGCGCGATCTCGTCGCAGACGTAGGCTGCCTCTTCCACCTCGTTGTAGGCTTCGTAGACGGTCACGGCCATGCCCTGGCCGTTCTCGGTGAAGAGCTGTTTGGGGGTGCGGTTGCGGTTGTGGGCGATGACCGCGTTGGCCACGTCCAGGATAGTCTGGGTGCTGCGGTAGTTCTGCTCCAGCATCACCACCCGGGCTTCGGGATAATCCTCCCGGAAGCGCATGACGTTGCGGTAATCGGCCCCCCGAAAGCGATAGATGGACTGATCCTCGTCGCCCACGACGAAGAGGTTTCGCCGCCCCTCCGGCTCGTTCACCAGCAGCCGCAGCAGCTCATACTGGGCCGTGTTGGTATCCTGGAATTCGTCCACCAGCAGGTACTGCCACTTGCGCTGGTACTTGACCCGCAGATCCTCCCGGCTGCGCAGGAGGAGGACGACCTTCATGAGCAGGTCGTCGAAGTCCATGGCGTTGTTGAGCTGGAGGGCCTCTTGGTAACGGATGTAGACCCGGCCGGCGATCTCTTCAAAGTAGCTGGCCGCCTGCAATGCGTCAGGGGTGATCAGTTCGTTCTTTTGGCGGCTGATGAAGGCGCGGATGGCCTGGGGGCTGTAGCGCTTTTCGTCCAGGTTCATCTCCCGCAGCACGGCCCGCACCAGGGCGAGCTGATCGGCGCTGTCGTAGATGAGCCAGTTGCGCTGATAGCCGATGGCCTCGGTCTCCATCCGCAGCACCCGTGCGCAGATGCTGTGGAAGGTGCCGATGGTGAGGCCGCCCAGGCGGGCGGGGGCACCGGGGAAGGGCGGCCCGAACTTCTCCGCCAGGAGCGCCTCCACCCGTTCCCGCATCTCCCGCGCGGCCTTGTTGGTGAAGGTCACCGCCAAGATATTCCAGGGCGCGATGCCCGCCTCTTCCAGCAGATAGGCGATGCGCCGGGTGAGGACCCGGGTCTTGCCGGAGCCAGGCCCGGCCAACACCAAAACGGGGCCGTGCACCGTCCGCACGGCTTCAGCCTGCTGGGGATTCAGATCGGTCAGGATCTCTACCATGATGGTTCGTTTCTGGCAACGGTACGCTGGTACGTGGTGCGTGGTGTGTAGGGACGGCGCTGCCGTCTACTCATCGCCGTGCAACAGGCGCAGATAACTCTCGTAGCGCTCCCGCCGGATCTTCCCTGCCTCCACCGCGGCCCGAACGGCACAGCCCGGTTCGTGGTCATGGGTGCAGTTGGGGTAGCGGCAATCGTTGACGAAGGGCTTGATGTCCACGAAATAGAAGCCCAGATCGGCCGCATCGATCTCATAGAGCCCCAATTCCCGGATGCCGGGCGTATCGGCCACAAAGGTCCGCCGGCCGAAGGGCAGGTGGAAGAGCTGGGCGGCCCGGGTGGTGTGGCGCCCCTTGTCCAGAAAGTCTCGCAGGTCACCGGTGCGCAAATTCAGATCCGGGTGGACGGCGTTGAGCAGGCTGCTCTTGCCCACCCCGCTGGGGCCGGTCACCACTGTGATGCGGTCCAGGAGCAGGTCCCGCAGTTCGTCGATGCCGGCCCGGGCGACGGCGCTGGCGTAGATGACCCGGTAGCCGATCTCCTCATAGGGCTGGAAGAGGGTCCGGGCATGCGCTTCGCCGGTGAGATCGATCTTGTTGGCGCAGATGATGGCGGGCAGCTCGTTGGCCTCTGCGATGACCAGGAAGCGATCCAGCATGCGCAGGTGGGGCTCGGGCTGGGCCACGGCGAAGACCACCAGGGCCTGATCGGGGTTGGCCAGGATCACATCCTCGGCCGGGACCGGGGTGCCGGGCTGTTGGCGGCTGAGGACGCTGTGGCGCTCTTCGATGCGCTCGATCCAGCCCCTGCCCTTGCCGTGGGGCATCACCCACACCCGGTCGCCCACGGCCACCAGGGTATCCCGCCCCTTTTCCAGCAGGAGCCGCCCCCGCACTTCACAGAGCAACACTGTGTCGCCGGCCCTGCCATCTTTGGAGCTGCTCCGGGCAGTTTCGTCCGGAGCATCCAGCAGCACGTCGTAGTGGTGGCCCCGGGCGCGAATCACAATGCCCGGCAACAGGTTTGCGGACGCCTTCTTGGGCTTGGGCTTGCGCCCTCGTCGTGGCTCCTCCACCAGGGTATCAAATTCAGCCTCGAACTCTTCGTATTCGTAGATCGGCTCGTACTTCCGTCTGGTCAAGTCACCATCCTCCCAGGGGTGATTCCACGCTCCGCGGCCCACAGACTGCCGTCCACACATCCCAGGGCAGCCTGCCACAGGCAGTGTATCAGGAGGGCGTATCCCTGTCAATGCTTTGCTGGTTGGCGGGTATCGTTCAAGATCGTCGTCGGGGTTCGCCCATTGGGCGCTGTCGTAGGGGCGCTGCTTGCTGCGCCCGCCTACGCCGGACAGGGCGGCGCCCAGGGGGCACCCGCCTGGGGGCGCGCCCCTGGGCCCCTGCCCCGACATTCTGCGCCGGCGATTCTGAACTATACCCCTGGTTGGCCATCTAGCTGGCAACAGGGGAAGGAGGTGTGTCTGCCACAAATGGTCGGCAGTGAGCCTTGCCAGGCCAGGCCAAAGTCGGCCAGCAGGGCCACCAGGTCGGCCAAGGGCAGGCCGATGACCCCAGAGACGCAGCCCTCCACCCGGCACGCGGGGGCAAAGCTGGGGTGCTGGATGGCATAGGCCCCGGCCTTGTCCAGGGGATCGCCGCTGGCCACATAGGCCTGGATCTCTGCATCGCTGTAATGGCGCATGTGGACGGTGGTGGAGTTGACCCGGGTCTGTTGCCGGTTGTCGGCCAGGCGCAGGACACTGACCCCGCTGTGGACCTGGTGGGGCCGACCCCGCAGGGTCCGCAACATGCGGGCTGCGTCCGCCTCGTCCTCGGGCTTCCCCAACAGGACATCGCCCAGAGCCACCACCGTGTCCGCGGCCACCACCAGGGTAGTGGCGTTGGGCTGGGGGCGGCCTGTTTCCCGGCATTGGCGGGCCACCGCCTGGGCCTTGGCTGCGGCCAGGCGCCGCGCCAGTTCCACGGGCGGTTCGCCGGGCAAGGGCGTCTCGTCGATATCCGCCGCCAAGACGGTAAACTGGAACCCCAGCTCGGCCAGAAACTGACGGCGCCTGGGGCTGGCAGAGGCCAGGATCAACTGGATTGCGGTGTCGTGCGTCAAGGGTTGACCATCCTGTTGCCGAAAGTTACCCATGAATTTTCCCTTCCCACACCAGAACGTCGGGACCGTCGACCGTGCGGGTGAGTTCGCCATCCGGAGTGAGTAAGTGGAGGCGGGCCGGCTCCAGACCCAGATAGCCGCCAATCCAGCCCCGGGAGCCGGGCAAGGAGGCCAGCCAGAGGGGCCCACCGTCGGCGCTGAGTCGTGCTCCGGCCACTTCCACCGTGCCTCCAGCCGCTTGGCGGACAAATTCCCCCTCCAGCATGGGCCAACCCACCGGCCCAGCTTCGGTCCAACGGTCCAGGAGCCGCCACTGCATCAAGTCCACTGAGAGCCCCAGCTCTTGGCCCGACCGACGGTACGCCACTGTGTAGCGGCGCTCTCCCTCGGCCGGATAGGTGAAGGCGGGTTCCAGCGTCTCGGCGAACTCCCCGGCCTGGATGGCCGCGGCAAAGTCCGCCGCCTCTGGATACGCCGTACGAGGAGCCACTTCCACGTAGAAGGCACAGATGGGGCGCCCCTGGTAGAACGCGCCCGGCCAGTTGAGCTCCCAGAAGCGCTTTTCGGGCCCCTGATAGTTGTAGAGCTCCAGCACCAGGTCGCCATCCCGCTCCACCAGGCGCGCAGGTGCTTCCTTGCCCAGGGGAGTGCGGGTCAGGGGGTGAACGGCCACGTAGGCATCGCCGCAGGTCACCACCACAGTCGCGCCGTCCGGAACGGCCAGCGGCAGTGTGGATACAGTCTGCTCTGCCACCCAGATCTGGTCGAGGGCTGCGCGGCGGGTCCAGATGAGTGCGGCCTTGGCGCTGTGGAACTGGCTACGGCCCGCCAGCCCGTAGACGCACAGGGCCTGGTTGCGCCGCTGCACGCCCACGAAGCTCCCCTCGTCCGGCAGGTTGCGGGTACGGGTGCGGTCGGTGGGGTGATAGGCGTCTCCAAACCATTTCTCGTCGAACAGATAGCGGGTGTAGAAGACACCGCACCCGGCCGGGTCTCGTTCAGAGCGGGGACGTCGAACGTGGGCGATGCAGACGTTGGCCTGGGGATGGAAGCTGGCGCTGGCCGTGCCCAGGGCAAACTCGGGGGTGTGAAAGGTGGTCAGGGCCAGGTTACGGCTGGCCTCGGCCGTCTCGGCCACCTGGTAGACGGCCGGCCGCCCGGCCAGGAGCTGGCCCACCCAGGCAGGGACGGTGCCATCTTCGATCCAGGCCTGCAACATCTCCACCTCCGGCGGCGTCTCGCAGACTACCGACGGCTGATAGGCCCGGCCGTGGGGTCCGGCCCAGCGCCCCGTTCCGGCGTGGATGTGAAGGGCCACGCTTAGGGCCAGGCGGGCGGCCATGGCCCGGGCCCGCTGCCGGGTGGCCTCATCCCGCACCAGGTCGGTCAACCGCTTGAGGGCCCGCAGGGTGACCGCGGTGTAGGTGGGGCTGTTGTACTCCATGGGGTGGCCAGACCGGTTGGTGAAGGCGATCCACGCGGCCAGCTTTTCGTAACCTCGACGGGCCAGGGCGTCATCGCCCAAATACTCACCCCCCAGACTGGTGTTCAAGATGTCCAACACAGCAATGTTGGTGTAGGCCACCAACACATCCAGCCGCCGGATCTCCTCCAGCCCCAGGCGGATGGCTTCCCGCACGGCGGACCGAATCTCGGGGGGAAGCCGGTCCTCGTGACGGATCATCATGGGGAGGAGGGCTTCCAGCACGGCGGACCGAATCTCGGGGGGAAGCCGGTCCTCGTGACGGATCATCATGGGGAGGAGGGCTTCCAGCACAAACTCCACCGCGTTCAGGTCCTCCACATGGTCGTCCTCCCGCATCCAGTAGAAGTTGCCGTGGTGGGGATCCCGGGGATCCCGCTCCTGGCAGCGGAGCACCGCCTCCAGGATGCGGGCAGCCAGGGCACAGTCCTGGGGCGTACCGTGGGCCACCAGGTCCGCGGCCAGACGTGCCGCCCGGCGGGTCTCGTGGAAGACGCCATACTCGGTAGTCCTGGCCACCATGAGGGTCTCCGGGTTGAAGTCCGGGGGCAGGGGCATGGGCGTGGGTTCTGTGAATTGGAACGTGGATTCAGACGACATGTTGCCTTCCTGTGGGTGAGGGGTTGACTATCACTCCAGATGGACCATGTGGCCGGCGGCTGCCAGGGCCGTGATAGCCAGGTTGAGATTGGATGTCTGGACCAGCAGGTAGTCGGTGTCGTAAGTAGAGAGGACGAACACGCCGATGCCGGCCTGGGCCAGGGGCGCCGTCAGAGAGGCCAACACGCCGGCCAGACTGAAATCCAGGGGCCCATCCACTTCCAGGCAGCGCCATCCCCGCTGACAGCGTACCTCCTGGGGCACTAGTTCCTCAGGGCAGACGATGGAGAGTTCACGGCCGGTGCGGGTGATGGCATAGAGAGGGCCGGCCATGGCCCAGCCAGGTATGGCGGCATGCCGATCCAGACGACAGATGGCAAACTTCGGGTCCAGAAGACGTAGCTGCAAGGGTGCCCTCCCCGTCCATCCCGGCAGGCAACGCCGGATTGCAGACAGTGAAACATCCACAGAAAAATTCACATGAAATTTTCATGTTTTGAACGAAATATCGATGATATAATACCCCATACGGGCCCAATGCCCCACCTGGAGCGGACCGTTGTTCCGCCAATAGCCACATGGACGAATCGGCTGTCAATCGTTTCCACGCCTGGCAACGCAGGCTCCATCGTTTTCAGAACTTCATACATCGGGTCACGCCCACCTTACTGGGCGTTGTGATCACCCTGGTTGCGCTGGGACTCTATAACCTCTTCTTTCCGCCGCCTGAACCCCTTTCCATCAACGACGTCAACGAGACCGTGGTCCAGGCCATGGCGTCCGCCACACCCATGCCGGCCTATTCCTCCTATGTCTACCAGGCGATCCGACCCGCGCTGGTGTTGGTCCAGGTGGAAACGCCAGACGAGGAGGCGGAGGGCGAGGCCCGACGTGGCGCGGGCCTGGGCAGCGGCGTGGTGATCGACGCCAACGCCAGCGTCCTCACCAGCCTGCATGTGGTCACCAATTCCCTGGCCATCACCGTCACCTTCGCCGACGGGACCGTCTCCCCCACCCAGCTCGTTTCGGCCCGGCCGGAGCTGGACATTGCCCTGCTCAGCCCGGCCCGCCTGCCAGGCGTGATCGTGCCGGCCGTCCTGGGCAATCCCCGGGCCATGCAGGTGGGGGACGAGGCCTACGTGGTGGGTCATCCCCTGGGGCTGTACGGCTCCATGAGCGCGGGCATCATCTCCGGTTTCGACCGCACCTTCCGGCCGCCCAACGGGGGGCCACCGCTGGAAGGGCTGATCCAGTTTGACGCCGCGGTCAACCCGGGCAACTCGGGGGGGCCGCTCCTGAACCGGGAAGGCCACGTCGTCGGCATCGTCATCGGGCTGGCCAATCCCACCGACGAGAATTTCTTCATCGGCATCGGCTTTGCCGTGCCCATCACCGTGGCTGCCGGCGGCGGTGGCGAGATCCCGCCCTATTAGCGGATACGACCACGGACACGGACCGACGGTTACGCCTTGCATGATACGTGGGGCCTAGCTCGTCAACGGCTATACGCACCACGGTCCCACCACGGCCAACCGACTACCATCTGCCGTCTACCCATCTACTACCTACCGGGAAGAACACAAACCATGACCACCCCACGCTCCCTCGACGGCGACAAGAACCTGATCATCGAACGCCTCCTCTACGAGGTCAAGAAGATCATCGTGGGCCAGGATCACCTGCTGGAGCGGCTGATCGTGGCCTTGCTGGCCCGGGGTCATATCCTGGTGGAAGGGGTGCCGGGGTTGGCCAAAACCATGGCCATCAAGACCCTGGCCCAAGCCATCGGCGGCGAATTCAAGCGCATCCAATTCACGCCGGACCTGGTGCCGGCCGACCTGGTGGGTACCCGCATCTACAACCAAAAGACGGGCGACTTCAACACCTCCTTCGGCCCGGTCTTCACCAACCTGCTCCTGGCCGACGAGATCAACCGGGCGCCGGCCAAGGTCCAGAGCGCCCTGCTGGAGGTGATGCAGGAGCGTCAGGTGACCATCGGGCGAGAGAGCTACCCGGTGCCCCAGCCCTTCCTGGTGCTGGCGACCCAGAACCCCATCGAGGTGGAGGGCACCTACCCCCTGCCCGAGGCCCAGGTGGATCGCTTCATGCTCAAGGTACTGGTGGGTTACCCATCCTTCACCGAGGAGTTCGTCATCGTGGAACGCATGACTGGCGCCCTCCAGGCCGTACAGCGGGTGCTGACCACGGACCAGCTCCTGGCCCTTCAGCAGGAGGTGGACCAGGTCTACGTGGACCCGGCCCTGATCGAATACGCGGTGAAAGTGGTCGGCGCCACCCGGCAGCCCCGGGAAGTGGGCCTGGCAGAATTGGGACCCTACATCACCTTCGGGGCCAGTCCCCGGGCTTCCATCAACCTGATCCTGACCGCCCGGGCCCTGGCCTTCATGCGGGGCCGCATGTACGCGCTGCCCCAGGACGTGCGGGACATGGTCCACGACGTGATTCGCCACCGGCTGGTCCTCTCCTACGAGGCCCTCTCCGACAACGTGAGCGCAGACGACCTGCTGGAGCAAATCCTGGCTCGCATTCCACTGCCGGAGGTATCGGCGCATGAGCACATCAGGGCCCGGGGCGTCCGGTAAGGGCATGGCCGCGCCCCCGGTCACAGCCACGCCAGAGCACATCCTGCACCGGCTGGAGTGGCACGTGATCCGGCGGCTGGATGGCCTGCTCCAGGGCGATTACCGCACCCTCTTCTACGGCTACGGCGTGGACCTGGCTGACCTGCGGGAATATCAGCCCGGGGACGATATCCGCTACATCGACTGGAACGTGACCGCACGCATGGACACGCCCCACGTGCGCCAATACACCGAGGACCGGGAGCTGACGGCCTGGTTCCTGCTGGACCTGAGCCCGTCCATGGACTTTGGTACCCTGGAGCGGCAGAAGCGGGCGATCTTGATCGATTTCGTGGCTACGGTAGCCCGGCTCTTGACCCGCCACGGCAACCGGGTGGGCGCCATCCTCTACGGGGACCGGGTGCGCCAGGTGGTGCCGGCCCGAGGCGGGCGCATCCAGGTATTGCGGCTGCTCCACGAGCTGCTGCGCCAGCCCAAACTGCCCCGGGCGCCCTTCACCGAACTGGCCCAACTGCTCAACAGTGGGCTTAACGCCATCAAACGGCGCTCCCTCCTCTTTGTGGTCTCCGACTTCATCAGTGCGCCCGGCTGGGAACGCCCCCTCAAGCTCCTCAGCCGCCGCCACGAGGTGCTGGCCATCCGCCTGTGGGATCCCCGGGAGCGGGAATTGCCCGACGTGGGGCTCGTGGTAATGGAAGATGCGGAGACGGGGGAGCAACTGCTGGTGGATACGGGAGACCGCCGTTTTCGGAAGGCGTACGCGGAGCTGGCGCAGCGTCGGGAGGCAGAGCTGGCCGCGGCCTTCAAGTGGGCAGGCGTGGACCCCCTGTCCCTCTCCACGGAGGAGGACCTGGTACGGGCCATCGTACGTTTCGCTTCCCTGCGCAAGCAACGGCGAAAACTGGGGGCGGTGGGGTGACAAGGTCATTGGGTGACCAGATTATTGGGTGATTGGGTTATTGGGGGAGCGGACGAGGGGTTCACCCGGTGGGAGCTCTGCATGAAGCCGTGGCCGGCCCTGGGCCCATGATTGAAATCATCGGCTGGCCCCCCAAGGGCGTTGAAACCCACTCCCCGGGGCAGGTGGCACCCGACTTGAATCCGTTTTCAACGGATTTCCGGCTCCGGCGAGGCATTTCCATGCCTCGTCATCGGGCCGATGGATGTACCACGGTTGAATGGGGTCCTACCCACCCGGTTAACCGGTCACCCGGTCTTAATTTATCGGGGTGAGCATGACCTTCATCTGGCCCTATCTGCTGGTGAGTCTGCTGGCGGTGCCGGTACTGGCCTTCTACTACATGCAAATCCAACGGCGGCGGGAGCAGATCCTGGCGGCGCGGGGGGCGCTGGGCCTGGTGCAGACGGCCCAGGGGCAACGCCCAGGCTGGCGTCGCCATCTGCCCTACGGCCTCTTCCTGCTGGGGGTGACCCTCCTCTGCATTGCGCTGGCCCGCCCGGAAGCCGAACTGAGCCTGCCCCGGCTGGCGGGCATCGTCATGCTGGCCTTCGACGTGTCCGGCAGCATGGCGGCCGATGACCTGCAGCCCAGCCGCATGGAGGCCGCCCGGGCTGCTGCCATCGAGTTTGTGGAACGTCAGCCTGCCACCGTCCAGATCGGCGTGGTGGCCTTCAGCGAAAGCGGCTTCACCGTTCAGCCCCCCACCACCGACCGGGCTGCGGTGCTGGCCACCCTGCACCGGCTCCAGCCCGAACGGGGGACGTCCCTGGCTTCGGGCATCTTGACCGCGCTCAACACCATCTTCGCCACGCCGGAGCCCAGCGGCGCGGTCTACAGCAACCTGACGCCCATGCCCATCCCCACGCCCACACCGGCCCCACCGGGCAGCTACCGCTCCGCGGTGATCGTGCTGCTCACCGACGGTGAGAACACCGCGCCGCCCGACCCCCTGGAGTCGGCCCAGATCGCGGCGGACCGGGGCGTGCGCATCTACACCATCGGCATCGGCAGCTCCGCCGGCACCACCATCGAGGTCGAGGGGTTGCTCTTCCACACCCGGCTGGACGAGGCCATGCTCCAAGCCATCGCCGAAATGACCCAGGGCAAGTACTACAACGCCCAGGACGAGGAAGAGCTCAGCGCCATCTACGAAAGCCTGGATCTGCAACTGGTCACCAGGCCCGACCGCACCGAGCTCACCTTCCTGTTCGCCGGCGCGGCCATGTTGATGATCCTGAGCGGCGGCGCGCTCTCCATGCTGTGGTTCGGCCGCGTGCCGTGAAGAAGGAGGTGTTCCATGCACTTACTCTGGCCCTGGTTTCTGGGGCTGTTGGCCTTGATTCCGCTGGCCATCTACACCTACTGGTGGATGCTGCGCCGGCGGCAGCGTTTTGCCGTGCGCTTCTCCAGCCTCTCCCTGGTGCGGGCCGCCCTGCCCCAACAATCCCGCTGGCGACGCCATGTGCCGTTTGCCCTGCTGCTGGCGGCCCTGGCCAGCCTGGTGATAGCCATGAGCCGCCCGGTGGCGGTGGTGGCCATGCCCACCAACCAGACGGCCATCATCCTGGCCATCGATGTCTCCCGCAGCATGTGCTCCACCGACATTGAGCCCAATCGCCTCCAGGCGGCCAAAAACGCGGCCATTGAGTTTGTGGACAGCCAGCCGCCCGGTACCCAGATCGGCGTGGTGGCCTTCGCCGGCTTCGCGGAGATGGTACACCCGCCGACGGCCGATAAACGGGTACTGCGGGACGTGATTCGGAGCCTGCTGACGGGGCGCCGCACGGCCGTGGGCAGCGCCATCCTGGAGGCCATCGACGCCATCGCGGAGGTGGATCCCAACGTGGCCCCGGCCCAGCGCCGCAGCAGCGACCCGCCGGTGACGCCCGTGGTGCCCGGCGCCTATGGACCGAATATCATCGTGTTGCTGACCGACGGCGCCAGCAACGCGGGCGTTCTCCCCGTGGACGCGGCCCAGCAGGCGGTGGACCGGGGCATCCGGGTCTACACCATTGGTTTTGGCACAGCCACGGGCGGCCGAATGGACTGCGGTGCCTTCGATGGCTACGAGCCCTTCGTGGGGGGCTTTGGCTTTGGTGGAGGTGGCGGCCGCTTCCGCCGGGGCATCGATGAAGAGACGCTGATCCAGATTGCGGACATGACCGGCGGCGAATATTACTCGGCAGAGAGCGCCGGCGAACTCCACGACGTCTTCCGCAGCCTGCCCACCTACCTGATCACCCGTCATGAGACCACCGAGGTGAGCGCGGCCTTTGCGGGCCTGGGCGCCCTTCTGACCGTCCTGGCCGTGGGCCTTTCCCTGCGCTGGAATCCACTGCTGTGACGCCGGCCCACCAGAGGTGGCCGGATTGACGGTGTATCGCGGCGTCCAGGTGGGTCTGGCGATATCGGGCGGGGCAAGCCCCGCCCCTACGGGACAGGAACGCCATCGGCGCGGGGCGGGTGCTACGGGGACGTAGGGTGGGTCTCCGGCCCGCCAAACGTGGCCAGATCATCCACGGGGTGCCGGCGCTCCACGATAAACGGGGCGGGGACGGGCACGAAGCCCCACCCCCACGTGCACGTCAGACCACTTCCCGCAACCGGCCTGTCTTGACGTCGTAAATCAGGCCCCGCACCACCACGTCGTCCGCGATGAAGGGGCTATCCTTGATTTTCTGGACCTGGGCGCGGACGTTGGCTTCCAGGTTGTCGAAGGCATGGAACTCCAGCTCGCTGGCATCGGCGCCGGTCTCTTCGGCCAGCCGTCGACGCAGATCCTCATCCTTGAAAGTGAGCATGCCGCAGTCGGTGTGGTTGATGACCAGGAATTCCCGGGTCCCCAGGAGCTTGTGGGAGATGATCAGGGAACGCAGGGCATCCTCGGTTACGATGCCACCGGCATTGCGGATGATATGGGCATCGCCCGTACGCAGCCCCAGAAACTCCTCCACCGTCAGGCGGGCGTCCATGCAGACCACCACGGCCAGCTTCCGGGCCGGCGGCGCGGTCAGGCTGCTGCGGTCGAAGGATGCGGCGTAATGCTCGTTTGCCTTGAGCAGTTCTTCGTACAGGGACATGACTGACTCCTTCCTGCTTTGAACGGATTCTGATGCCGTCTGGCAGGGGCTGATTCTAGACCATCTCGGCCTGCGGCGTAAAATCGCCCGCGCCAGCAGATCATCCCCCGGCCACCGCCGCCTGGCTGAGGGCCTGCCACGCCTGCAGGCGCTCCAGCGCAGCCCCTTGCGCCACCGTCTGCCGGGCCAGTTCCACGCCGGCAGCCAGGCCTGCGGCCCGCCCCCCCAGGAAGAGCAATAGCCCCGCCGTAAGGAAGAGCGTATCCCGGGCGAAGCGCAGGGCATCCTCCCGTTCGGCCCCGCCAGG
>FWPU01008524.1_pt1 | contig 17394 bp, 16 predicted proteins | sample 2228361 | NCBI WGS metagenome assembly FWPU01 (sample SAMEA103939777, study PRJEB20133) | metagenome
GAGAACTATCTGGCCATGCTTCATTTTGCTTGCGCTTGGATTAGCTTCCGGGCTGCCGGACTTTTCGGATAGGCTCTTAGTGCTTGGACTGGCGCTCTGACGCTTTCGCCAGGGCATCACTGCGAGGAGCGACAGGGGCGAAGCAACCTGCTTGGTGAGGAGATGCGATGGGCGGAGAACGCCGACGGTTGGTGGCATGGATCGCTGCAGCGGCAGCCGTCTTGGTTACGACTTGTGTGCTGGCCAGCACCAGAGCCACCTGGCGCGTGGCGATGGCAAACATGGTCTTGGTCCCGGCCGGCGAGTTCACAATGGGCAACGACCTGGGCCACGACGAGCAGCCGGCGCACCGGGTCTACCTGGACGCCTTCTACATTGACCGCTACGAGGTCACCAACGCCGAGTACGCCCGGTTCCTCAACGTCATAGGCGGCCATGAGAGCAAGTGCGAGGGCTACAAGTGCGCGGACACGAAGGATGACAACCCGGATAGCCACATTATCTACCGGGCCGGTCAATACGCCCCGGAGCCCAGGTACGAGCAGCACCCCGTGGTACAGGTGAGCTGGTACGGGGCAAAGGCCTTTTGCGAGCACCAGGGCAAGCGTCTGCCAACGGAGGCCGAGTGGGAGAAGGCCGCCCGCGGCCCCGACGGCTTGATCTACCCGTGGGGTAACGTCTTTGAGGCTGGCAAAGCCAACGCCGGCCACCCCACCGGCGACACCACGCCGGTGGGTAGCTTCCCGGCCGGAGGCAGCCCTTACGGAGCCTACGACATGGCAGGGAACGTGTGGGAGTGGGTGGCCGACTGGTACCAGCCCTATCCCGACAGCCCGGCCCGCTCAGACCTCTTCGGCCAGAAGTACAAGGTGGTGCGGGGCGGCTCGTGGAATCACCCGGCGGAAGACGCGCGCACCACGGTCCGCGACATCGCCCATCCGGCGCGGCGCCTTCGCGTGGTGGGCTTCCGCTGCGCGCGGTGAGTTCGCCCGTGCCCGTTCCTCAGGCCCATCTCCCGTCGCGGGGGAATTGGCAAATGCTGGCATTTGACGCTCCGAACTATCCGTCATATAATAATGCCACCATCAGCAGGGGGCAAGAAGGTGGGATATATCTACCGCAAGACGTTTCAACCCTTTTCCAGTTCCCGCAAGCCGGGGGATTTGCAGCAAAGGAGGTGATGCGGAGCGACACACAGGGGCGACAGGTTATCCGGCACGTGAAAGCACAGCAGGTTAACCAGGCAAGTTGAGGAGGAGAAGACCATGAACAAGAGAACGCTCGCTTTGGCTTTGCTGGTGGTCTTGCTTGGCATTGGGCTGACTGCCTGCGCACGAGCGGCCCCGCCGGTCATCAAGATCGGGATCAACGCCCCCCTCACCGGTGACATCCCCAAGGTGGGCGAGGGCACCAAGTTCGCCGCCGAGATGTGGTTGGAGGACATCGGCGGCCAACTGACCGTCGGCGGCAAGACCTACAAGGTGGAGTTGGTCATCGAGGACAACGAGTCCAAGGCCGAGTCGGCGGTGGCCGCCAACACCAAGCTGATCACCCAGGATCAAGTGCTGGTCATCGTCGGGCCCCAGGCCTCCAAGCAGGCAATCCCCGCCGGCGAGGTGGCTAACAACCTTGAGACCCCCATGATTAGCCCATGGTCCACTAACCCCCGCACCACCAAGGACCGCCCATGGGTCTTCCGGGCTCCCTTCCTGGACCCCTTCCAGGGGCGGATAATGGCCAAGTTCGTGACCGAAGAATTCGGCTTCACGAAAGCAGCGGTGCTCTACGACGTGGCCAGCGACTATCCCAAGGGTCTGGCCGAATTCTTCAAGCAGGCTTGGGAGGAGCTCCACGGACCCGGCTCAATGGTGGCTTTTGAGACGTTCACCACCAAGGACCGGGACTTCAGCGCCCAGTTGACCAAGATCAAGGAGTCGGGCGCCGAGTTCTTCTTCACCCCCCAGTACTACGACGAGGTACCCCTGATCGTGAAGCAGGCGCATGAGCTGGGGTGGGACAAGCCTATCGTGGGCAGCGACAGCTGGGGCTCGGCGGAGCTCATGAAACTTTGCGGCGACGACTGCAAAGGGCTGTTCTTCAGCACCCATTATGCTGCCGCTGGCGCCAAGGGCAAGACCAAAGAGTTCATTGATCGCTACAACGCCAAGTACGGCTACGTGCCTGACGATGTGGCTGCCCTCACATGGGACACGATGCTCCTGGTGCAGACGGCCATTCAGAATTGCGGCAAGATCACCGGCGACATTAAGGCCGACCGCAAGTGCGTCCGGGATGCGCTGGCTGGCATCGAGAAGTTCGAGGGCATCACCGGCACCATGATGTTCACCCCTGATGGCGACCCCATCAAGTGCGCCGTCATCGTCAAGATCAGCGAAGCGGGTGAGTTCGTGTTCTACAAGCAGGTCTGCCCGCCGGAGCTGGGAGGATAACCTTTGGGGCCTGAGCAGCATGGTGGATTCCGTGACACGAGGGGTCTGACATAAGGGAGGGCGGGCTGGGGACGGGGGTCCTGAGTCCGCCCTCTTGAAACTGAAGTCGTAAGTCCGAGAAATCCGGTTTCTTACCTGTTTGTGGTCAAGATGTGCTTGAATCAAGCAAATCTTTGGACAGTTGGACCGAGAAACCGGGTTTCTGATCGCGGCTAATTTGTCCAAAGTCCAAACACCAAGAGCGAGGAGCGAAGGGGATGGCCTTTTTCCTGCAAAACCTGGTAAATGCCTTGCAATGGGGCAGCTTTTATGCCTTGATCGCCCTGGGCTACTCGATGGTTTACGGTATACTCATGCTGTTCAACTTCGCCCATGGCGACATCTTCATGGCTGGAACGTACATCGGCTTTTTCATCTCCAGTGCGCTTGTGGTTGTCTCGGTCTCCGGCCTGCTGCCATTGCCCAACTGGCTTGTACTTGTCTTGACCATCGTCTTCGCCATGATCGCCACCTCGTTCCTGGGCATGATCGTGGAGCGGGTGGCGTACCGGCCGCTGCGAGATGCGCCCAGAGCGTCGGCGGCCGTCACGGGTCTCATGGTTGGCATCATCCTCGAAGTTGGCAACCTGGCCCTGCTGGGCGCCCAGCGACGTAACTTCCCCACCCTGATCCAAACCACCACCTACCAATTCGGCAACGTCAGCGTCACGAACACCAAGATCTTCATCGTCCTGCTGTCGCTGCTGCTGATGCTGGGACTGCATCAATTCATCCGGCGCAGCAGATGGGGCATGGCGATGCGGGCTATGGCCTATGACTACGTCGTGGTCCCCTTGATGGGTGTTTCCGTCAACACCATTGCCATGATGACCTTCGCCATCGGCTCAGCCCTGGCAGCCGCTGCAGGGATCCTCTTCGGCATCGCCTACCCTGTGCTGGAGCCATACATGGGCCTGCTGGTAGGCTGGAAGGCTTTCGTGGCGGCCATCCTGGGTGGCCGCGGGTCCATCCCCGGCGCGGCCTTGGCCGGCTTCCTGCTGGGATTCATCGAGATTTTCGTGGCTGCCATCTTCCCGTCCACCCTGCGCGACCTCATCGCGTACTCCATCATCCTCATCATCCTGACCTTCAGACCTCACGGTTTCTTCGGTGAGCCGTACAGTGCCCACCTGAGGCTATGACCCGGGATAGGGACTGGCGTTGTGTGGCGAACTTCGGACGCCTCTTGAGACATCCATAATGAGGGATCGACATGGGAGCCGGGGAGAAAGGATTGTCAACCGGAAGGACAAGGGTTAGCGCATGGCTCGGCAAGGCTCGCGACCAGTTGGCTCAGGTCCCCTTTCTGGGGTGGCTCTTTGGGGCTGTGACAGCGGCGGTGATCGAAGCACTGGTCGGCTACCCTTTGGCGATGGGGCTGGGCCTGGGCAGCATACCGCCCCTGTTCGGCCTGGTGTTCATCTTCAAGAGCCCCGTTTTGATCCCCAACGCCTTGCTGTACGCGCTGGTGGTATACCTTTTGCCGGTGGGCGTCGTGGGATGGCTGAGCGCGTCTCTAGCCAACCGGCTGGCGGCCAAGCTGCTGGAATTCCCCCTCGTCGTGTCGGTCGTCGTCCATCTGGGGCTGCTCTACGCCACCCTGCACATCTGGAGTGGCCTCAACGACTACCGTCTGCTGGTGCTGAGGCTCACATTGATCGCCATCATGCTCACCCTTAGCCTGAACGTGGTGAACGGCTACATGGGTGAGTTCTCCTGCTCACACCCGGGGTTCATGGCCCTGGGCGCCTACGCCGCCTCGGTCTTCACTGTCCTCGCCTTCGTCAACGATGACGTCTTCGGCCCTCCGCTGCTGCCACCTGCCCTGGGTCCCTTCATGTTCCCCATCGCCTTGATCTTCGGGGGTGTGGTGGCCGCAGTGGGCGCTCTGGCCGTGGCCATCCCCTCCTTCCGCACCCGGGGCGACTACCTGGCCATCATCTCGCTGGCCTTCACCTTCATTGTCAAGAGCATCATCGAGAACCTGGAGGTGGTCGGAGGGCCCCGGGGCTTCATGAACATGCCTGACTGGGCCAATCTACCTACGGTGTTCGTGTGGACGGTGCTGTGCGTGGCCATCATCCACAATTTCGTGACCTCAACCCTGGGCAAGGCGCTGAACGCGGTGCGCGATGATGAGACGGCCGCCGATGCCATGACGGTGAACACCCGGCGCACCAAGATGGTGGCCTTCTTGTTCGCTGCCTTCTGGGCAGGGGTGGCCGGTGGGCTCTTCGCCCACGTGATGCGCTATGTCAACCCTGGCACCTTCGGGGTCTTCAAGCTCAGCGAGGTGCTGGCGATGGTCTACCTGGGAGGCCTCAACTCCGTCATCGGTTCCATCGTGGGGGCTGTGAGCCTGCAGCTCCTCGTGGAAGCCCTGCGACCGCTGGAGCTTCTCAAGTGGATCGCCATCCCGACCTTGCTGATTCTGGTGATGATCTTCCGGCCCACGGGGCTGATTGCCTTCCGGGAGATGGATGTGGAAGGGATGCTCAGCCCCAAGGCGAAACCGGCGGAAGAGGTGAAGTATGCCGTTGCTTCGGATTGAGAACTTGACCCACTACTTTGGTGGTCTGCGAGCGGTGCACAACTACCGGGTGGAGATCGAACCCGGCCAGATGAGGGGTCTCATCGGCCCGAACGGGGCAGGCAAGACCACCATCTTCAACGTGATCACGGGGATGTACCGGCCCACTGAGGGCAAGATCCTCTTCAACGGAACCAACCTGGTGGGGTTGCGGCCCCACAAAATCGCTTCCATGGGCATTGGCCGCACCTTCCAGAACATGCGCCTGTGGCGCCACATGACAGCCCTCGATCACGTCAAGCTGGCCCACTACTCGAGGATCAAGTACGGGCTGGTGGGGGCCTTCTTCGGCACGGCGCAGCGCCGGAAAGAGGAGGCGGACATCGAGGAAAGGGCCTACAGCCTGTTGGAAATGATGGGCATCGAGCGCTACGCTAATCAGGTGGTGACAGGTCTGCCCTACGGTGTGCAACGGAGGGTGGAGATGGCCAGGGCACTGGCGACCGAACCCAGGCTCCTGCTGCTCGACGAGCCGACCGCAGGCATGAACCTGGAGGAGATGCTGGAGATGATGGAGGTCATCTGCAGGATCCGGGACGAGTTGGGACTGGCCATCTTCCTCATCGAGCATAGGATGAAAGTGGTCATGGACCTTTGTGAGATCGTCCAGACCCTGGACTTCGGCGAGGTCATCGCCGAAGGGACGCCGGAGGAAATCCGCAGCAATCCCCGAGTGATTGACGCTTACCTGGGGAAGGAAGGGGTTGCCTGATGCTGCTGACGGTGGAGAACCTGAGGGTTTCCTACGGGGGGATCAGAGCGCTGCACGGGATCAGCTTCGAGGTGGACGAGGGGGAGATCGTGTGCATCATCGGGGCCAACGGGGCCGGCAAGTCCACCACGCTGCGCGCCATCTCGCGCCTGGTGCCGGTAGAGCCGGGCACTAGGATGGTCTACCGGGGGCAAGACCTGCTCAAGTACCCGCCCGATAGGGTGGTGAGCGAGCTGGGCATCTCCCATGTGCCCGAAGGCCGGCGCCTGTTCGGCAACCTGACGGTGATGGAGAACCTCAGGCTGGCCGCCTTCGCGCGCCGGAATGGTCGCGAGATCGAGCGGGACCTGGAGCGCGTCTTCTCCCTCTTTCCCCGCCTGGCCGAGCGCAAGGGGCAGAAAGCCGAGACCCTGAGCGGTGGCGAGCAGCAGATGCTGGCCATCGGCCGGGCGCTGATGAGCGGGCGGAAGATGATGCTCCTTGACGAACCCTCCATGGGCCTGGCGCCGGTGTTGATGATGCACCTGTTCGACGCCCTGCGCGAGATCAACCAGGAGGGGACGACCATCCTGCTGGTGGAGCAGAACGCGCGCATGGCGCTGGAGTTCGCCCAGCGAGGATACGTGCTAGAGAACGGCAGCATCGTGCTATCCGGGCCGTCGGATGAGCTGGCACGCAACCCGGACGTGAAGAAAGCTTACCTGGGCGGCTGAACGAGGAGAGTCATCATGAGCAACGAACACCTGCTGGAAGTCTTGCAGCAGCGCTACCTCTCCATGTACCCGCAGTCGGCCGCGGCCCACGAGAAGGCGCAGAAGTATCTGATTGACGGCGGCAGCCACGCGTTGCGCCTCTTCGCCCCCTTCCCCTTTCGCGTCGTGGGTGCCTCAGGCGCCCATGTCCGCGACGCCGACGGCCACGAAATCCTGGACTTTTGGCAGGGACACTACGCCAACATCCTGGGCCACAACCCACCGCTGGTCACCCAGGCCCTCGCTCAGGCCTTCGCCGACGGCTGGGGACTGCAAACGGGGTTGCCGGACACCCTGGAGACCGAGTTCGCGCAACTGCTGATGGGGCAGACGGGCGCGGAACGGGTGCGCTTCACCACCAGTGGCTCGCTGGCCACGATGTACGCCCTCATGTTGGCCCGGGCATACACCGGCCGACGCCTCATCTTGAAGGTGGGCGGCGGGTGGCACGGAGCCAACCCCCTGGCGCTTAAGGGGGTCAAGTTCGGGACGGACGGGTTCGGCCACGTGGAATCGGAAGGCCTCTCCGAGGATACCTCGGCCGATATCCTGACCACCCGCTACAATGACCCGGATGATCTGAGGGCCAAGTTCCGCCAGTTCGGTGACCAGATCGCCTGCTTCATCGTGGAGCCGTGGATGGGCGTTGGGGGCTTCATGCCGGCCGCCCACGAATACCTGCAGACGGCCCGGGAGTTGACCCACAGGCACGGGGCAGTGCTCATTTTCGACGAGATCATTTCCGGCTTCCGCTTCTGCGCCGGCGGGGTGAACAAGCTGTACGGGGTGCAGCCGGACCTGTCCACCTTCGGCAAGATCGTCGGCGGCGGGATGCCGCTGGCGGCAGTCGTTGGACGCGCGGAGATCATGCGCCTATGCGGCGCCGAAGGCGGCCACCGGGTCAAGTTCGAGGGCGGCACCTTCTCCGCGCATCCCGCGGCGTTGCTGGCCGGCAAGCTGGTCGTGGAGCACCTGGCACGCCACGAGAACCAGATCTACCCTCGCCTCGGCGCACTGGGTGAGCGGATTCGCCGGGGAGTGGAGGAGGTGTTCGCCGGCCGGGGTGTGCTGGCCAAATGCACCGGCTACGGCAACGACGTGGTCCCCAACAGTTCCCTGGTGATGATCCACTTCCCCCGGGATGAGCATCTGGAGTTGACCCACCCCGAGACCGTGTGGAACCCCGAGCTGTGCGACGTGGAGCGCCGGGAGAAGGTGCTCAAGCTGGCCCTGCTGCTGGAACGGGTGCACGTAGTCCACGGGCTGGGGGCCGTTTCCACAGCGCATTCAGATCAAGACGTAGAGTGGCTTCTCGCAGCCTGCGACGAGGCCGCTAAGCTGATGGCACGAGGATGACCTCATGAGCGACAAGATCCGCGTCGTCCAGTACGGCATGGGCCCCATCGGGCAAGGCATCGCTCAACTGGTGTTGGAGAAGGCTGGCCTGGACCTGGTTGGGGCCATTGACATTGATCCCAACCTTCAAGGCAGAGACGTGGGCGAGGTTCTGGGCGGGGGTAGCCACGTAGGGGTGCGCATATCGGCGGACGCCGCCGGGACCCTGGCCGAGGTCCAGCCCGATGTCGTGCTCCATGCCACGGTCTCGTCGCTGGCGCGAGCCGCGCCGCAGCTTCGCCAGGCCATGGAAAGCGGCGCCGACGTCATCTCCACCTGCGAGGAACTGGCCTACCCGTACCACCGACACCCGGAGCTGTCGGGGGAGCTGGACCGGCTGGCACGCCAGCACAAGGTGACCTTGCTGGGCACGGGGATCAACCCCGGCTTCGTGATGGACAAGCTGGCGGTCACCCTCATGGCCGCGTGCCGCGAAGTGGAGCGGGTGCGCGTGCGGCGGGTGGTGAACGCTGCCCTGCGCCGGGAGCCCTTGCAGCGCAAGGTGGGCGCCGGGCTGACGCGCGAGGAGTTCAACCGGCTTGTGACCGAGGGCAAGATCCGCCACGTGGGGCTGCCTGAGTCAGCCGCCATGATCGCCCACGCCATGGGGCTGAAGCCCAGCGAGATCACCGAGACCATTGACCCGGTGATGGCAGACCGGGAGATCACCACGCAGTTCCTGACCGTGGAACCGGGCCAGGTAGCCGGAGTGGAGCAGATAGCCAGGGTGATGGTTGACGGCGAGGAGAAGGTCACCCTGGAGCTGCGCATGTACGTGGGGGCCGAGGACCCGGTGGACGAGGTGCACATCGAGGGTGAGCCGCTGATCCACATGGCCATCGCCGGCGGCGTCCACGGCGACCTGGCGACGGCCGCCGTGGTGGTGAACGCCATCCCGGCCGTGCTGCAGGCCCGGCCGGGCCTGATCACCATGCTGGACCTGCCCATCGGCTACTGCTGTGCGTGAAGCCCACCGGTGACAGATGGCGCAGTCAACTTGAAAATCTATGGTCAATTGCTTCACAAGCAGGCAAATCTGTGCTATAATCTGAACAGGCCGCCACAAAGCCCACCCAAGCCGAACCGTGTCCGCCGCCTGCTGAGCCGTTTTCCAGCGGACAACCTGCCGGTGGTCACGCCAAGGAGACGGAGGATGAGCCGAGCATCATCGTTACCGTTGATGGTCATCCTTGCCGCCATTCTGTTGCTGTCCGGTTGCGGGCCGGCGGCGACGCCCACTCCAGAACCCTCACCTACCTTGCCGCCCTTCACGCCCATCAAGATACTGCCCACGCCTACCCCGCTACCTGCGCCGCCCACTCCGACACCCATCATCATCCCGACGGTGACGGTTCCGCCGACGGTGACGGTGGAGAAGGGCAAGCCTTCGCCCACACCTCCCCCCAGCCCCACACCGCCGGAGGAACTGGTCATGGCCCTCATTCCGGCCGGCCCGTTCATCATGGGCAGCGACACCGGTCGCGAAGACGAGGCCCCGGCCCACGAGGTTGACTCGCCAGCCTTCAAGATGGACAAGTTCGAGGTGACCAACGCCGACTTCGCCCGCTTCGTGGAGGCCACAGGCTACCAGACGGACGCAGAGAAGACAGGTAGCAAGAGCACCTGGCGCAGCTACTACACCGAGGGCAAGGACAATCACCCGGTGGTCAAGGTGAGCTGGAACGACGCCAAGGCCTACTGCGAGTGGGCTGGCAAGCGGCTCCCCACGGAAGCCGAGTGGGAGAAAGCCGCCCGGGGGACTGATGGTCGCATCTACCCCTGGGGGAACGAGTATGACCCCTCCAAGCTCAACGCCAAGGACAGCGGCATCCGGGGGACCACGGCCGTGGGCAGCTACCCCGAAGGGGCCAGCCCATACGGGGTCTTCGACATGGCCGGGAACGTGTGGGAGTGGACGGCGGACTGGTACCAGGCGTATCCGGGCAGCACTTATCAGTCACCCTACTACGGCGAGCAGTTCAAGGTGCTGCGCGGTGGCGGGTGGTTTGAGACTGCAGAGCTGGTGCGCACCACGGCGCGCAACGCCAACATAGTCACCGCCGCCAGCGATGATGTGGGGTTCCGGTGCGCCAAAGATGTGGAGTGATGCGCCTTGGCAGCAACAGAGGTTCGTGGTGCGGCCTTTAGCGCGGAAGGGGGTGATGCCTATAGAAATGACTTACGGCGATACGTCGGCCAATAGTTTAGCATCTAAACCAGGGAGGAGAGAAAGATGTGGAGAAAGATTCTGATCATCACAATGGTGTTCGTCCTCTTTAGCGTGTTCGCCACCACGGCGGCAGCCGCCCCGCCGGCTCAGGGAGGTCAGGAGTACATCATCGCCGTGGCCGACTGGCTCTCTAAGCTGGCCGACAAGTACTTCGGCAACCCGCTGGCCTGGCCAGCCATCATGGCTGCCACCAACCAGAAGCACATCGAGGACCCGTCCTTCGCTCACATCGAGAACGCCGACCTTATCTACCCGGGTTGGAAGGTGTGGATCCCCAGCAAGGAGGAGGCCGAAGCCTTCATGGCTAAGTGGGACCCCTCCAAGCCCGAGATGCTGTTCGGCGTGCGCCCCAAGGGTCAGCTCGTTGTGGCCAGCTGGTGGACGGCAGGCGGTGAGGCCGAGGGCCTGAAGGGGCTCTTCGACATCTACAGCGCCAAGTATCCGGACGTGGAGATCGTCAACGCGACGGTAGCCGGTGGCGCCGGCTTCGTCTTCCGGGCGGTGGTGAAGCCGCGCATGATCGCCGGCGACCCGCCCGACACCTTCCAGCTCCACGCCGGCCTGGAGGTGGAGGGCTACAGTCCGGAGCAGTACCTGGAGCCCCTGGACGACCTTTACGCCTCCGAGGGCCTGGAGCAGGTCTTCCCGGCAGACCTCCTGGCGCTCCTCAAGTACAAGGGGCACTACTGGGGCGTCCCGGTCAACATCCACCGCTCCAACATCCTCTGGTACGACAAGTCCATCTTCGCTGAGGCCGGCCTGACCCCGCCCACCACCTGGGATGAGTTCTGGGCGGTGGCCGACGCGCTGAAGGCCAAGGGTGTCGTACCGTTGGTCATGGGCACCAGCGGTGGCTGGGAGGCCGGGCACGTATTCGAGGACGTCCTGGCAGGCACCTGCGGCGCCGAGAAGTACAAGGGCCTGTGGACCGGGGCGGTGCAGTGGACCGACGGGTGTGTCACCCAGGCGCTGGAGAACTTCAAGCGCATGCTCACCTACGTCAACACCGACCACCCGGCCCTCAGCTGGGACGGCGCCGGCCACTACCTGATTGACAACAAGGGCGCCATGATGATCATGGGCGACTGGACCAACGGTTGGTTCCAGTCCATGGGCTACACCGACTACGGCTGGGCACCACCGCCGGGCACCAAGGGCATCTTCGTCGCCCTGTCGGACAGCTTCTCCCTGCCCAAGCAAGCGCCCAACCGGGACAACGCCATAGCCTGGCTCAAGGTCTGCGGCTCCAAGGAGGGCCAGGAGGCCTTTAACCCGGCCAAGGGCTCTATCTGCGCCCGCATTGACTGCAACCCGGCCCTCTTCAACGAGTACTTGCAGTCGGCCATGAAGGACTGGCAGACCGACGCCATCGTGCCCAGCGTGATCCATGGCGCCGCGGCCGTCGAGTCGTGGGTGACGGACTTCAAGGATGCCATCACCCTGTTCGTGACCAGCGGGGACGTGGCCGGCACACAGGCCGCGCTACAGGCAGCTTGTGTGGACGCTGGGGTCTGCCACTAGAACTCACACCATGTCCGCTAGTGGGGCAACTCGCCGTGGGTGGGTTGCCCCACTTCGTGCCGGTTTGGGGGAGGATTAGATGAGACGTTTGCACTGGGAGCGAGTTGTATCCGTTCTGCTGCTCTCGCCTTCTGTGGCCGCTATAGCCGTATTCGTCTATGGATTCATAGGATTTACTGGCTTCGTCTCGCTGACCAGGTGGAACAAGCTGCTCCCTGACTTCACCCTGGTGGGCCTGCGTAATTACGTTACCCTCTTCGCCCACCCGCGCTTTCAGATAGACATACGCAACCTGGTGGTCTTCACGGTGTTCTTCTTGGCTGCGTGCCTGGCCATCGGCTTCCTGTTGGCCGTGCTCTTGGATCAGCGCGTTCGTGCTGAGAACCTCTTCCGCAGCATTTATCTCTTCCCCATGGCTATCTCCTTCATCGTTACCGGGGTAGTCTGGCGCTGGCTACTCAACCCCGGCAGCGCCGAGATGGGCAGCACCGGGGTCAACCTGCTGTTCGACCACCTCGGGTTGGGCTTCCTGAAGTGGGGCTGGTTCACTGACCCCACGGTGGTCTACATCCACCCCGAGAGCCGGCTGGGCACCATCCTCCAAAACATCGGCCTGGGGGCCCTGACGACCGACAAGTTCGGGATTTCCGTGGCGATGCTGTCGCTGGTCCTGGCAGCCACATGGCAGATGTCCGGCTACGTGATGGCCATGTACCTGGCCGGCCTGCGCGGGATCCCGGAGGAGCTGCGAGAGGCAGCCCGGGTGGACGGCGCCAGCGAGATTCAGATCTACCGTCACGTCATCCTGCCCCTCCTGCACCCTATCACCCTGGGCGCCGTCATCATCCTGGGCCACATCTCCCTCAAGATCTACGACCTGGTGGTGGCTATGACGGGTCCGGGCATCGGCTTCTCCACCGACGTGCCGGCCTACTTCATGTGGGAGACCACCTTCCACAGCAACCGCTTTGCCCAAGGCGCATCAATCGCCACCATCATGCTGATCATGGTAGCCGTCCTCATCATCCCGTACCTCCTCTACAGCATCCGCAGGGAGGTGGAGGTATGACGTTAGCCGAGCGCGTGCTGCCCCGGGGCATCAGGATACGCTGGTCACGGGTGCTGATCTACGCCATCCTGATCGCCTTTGCAGTTTTCTACCTGATACCGGTGTACGTCCTGCTCGTCACCGGCATGAAGAGCTTCGCCGAGGTGAGCTTATACCGCATGTGGAAACTGCCATCCGGGGTACACTTCGACAGCTTCGCCAAAGCCTGGTTCGGGAGCGTTGAGGAAGGGTTCCGGGGCCTTTCCAACAACTTCATGAACAGCGTTTACATCACCATCCCGGCCACCATCATCTCGGCCATCCTGGGCTCCCTCAACGGCTACGTGCTCTCCAAGTGGAAGTTCCGGGGCTCGGAGATCCTCTTCCCGGCCCTCCTCTTCGGCATGTTCATCCCGTACCAGAGCATCCTCATCCCGCTGGTACAATCCCTCAGCAAGATCGGGCTGTACGGCACCATTCCGGGCCTCATCTTCATCCACATCGTCTACGGCATCCCCATCACCACCCTGATCTTCCGCAACTATTACGCCACCGTGCCCACAGAGCTAGTGGAGGCCGCCAGGATTGATGGAGCCAACATCTTTAGCGTCTACAGGTGGGTGATGTTCCCCATCTCGATGCCCGGCTTTGTGGTGGTGTTGATATGGCAGTTCACCTCCATCTGGAACGACTTCCTGTTCGCGGTGACCGTGGCTCAGAACCCCGCCATCCAGCCCATCACCGTGGGCCTGAACAACCTGGCCGGTAGCTACATCGTCCAGTGGAACGTGCAGATGGCCGGGGCGCTCATCGCGGCCTTCCCCACCCTGCTGGTGTACATCTTCCTTGGGCGCTACTTCATGCGCGGACTGCTGGCAGGGTCGCTGAAAGGGTGACAACAGGGGCGAGGCATTCCTGACGACGGGTCCCGTAAGCAAGGTTTACGGCAAAGGCGAAATCTTCACCTGGCAGAACGCCCTGCTGGAATGCCTCGCCCCTACCGGCCCTGGTGGGAGGGGAGAATACACGCATGGAGCCGATTCAGAGCTACCTGGACCAGATGTGCCAGGTATTGCAGAACCTGCCTCAAGACGAGATCGCGCACATGATCGAGGTGCTGGACCGCGCGCGGCACGAGGGACGACGTGTGTTTCTCTTCGGCAACGGGGGCAGCGCGGCCACCGCCTCCCACATCGCCGTGGACTTTCTGAAGGGCACGGCAAAGCCGGACAAGCCCCGCTTGAAGGTCATCACCCTCAACGACGGGATCCCCATCCTGACGGCCTACGCCAACGACTACGGCTACGAGACGGTGTTCGCCGGGCCCTTGGAGGCCCTGGCGGAGCCGGGCGACGTGGCCATCGGCATCAGCACCAGCGGCAACTCGGCCAACGTCCTGCGGGCGATGGATGTGGCCCGTGAGCGCGGGCTCACCACCGTTGGCCTCACGGGCTTCCAGGGCGGCAGGCTCAAGGACAAGGTGGACCTCTGCATCATCGTGCCCTCGGAGTCCATGCAGCAGATCGAGGACGCCCACCTGGTGATCCTGCATGCCATCTTCCTGGCATTGTGTTGAGTGGCAGCCGGAGTTGACAATCCCCGCAAGATCCGAGTTCCGCGATGACCGCCGACCCTTCGGGCAGAGCCTCAGGGCGAAGCCCCAGACCGCGCACCGCCGAGGGCGCTTTGCCGGCAGTGGTCACCCGGTGCTGCTGGCGCTGGATTTCGGCGGCACGAAGCTCACGGCGGGCGTGGTGGCGCCGGGGGAGCAAGGGTGGCGCGCGCGTCGCCAGGTCCAGTCGCCGCCGCGGGCGGACGCCCGGCGCGACCGCGAGGCCATGCTGGCCCTGGCGCGGGAGCTCCTCGACCGGGTGGGCGGCACGCTTGCCGCCGTGGGTGTCAGCTTTGGCGGTCCGGTGGATTTCGCCCGAGGTCTGGTGCTCCTCTCACACCATGTGCCCGGGTGGGAAAACTTCCCCCTGCGCGACTGGCTGCAGGACCAGCTCGGCGTCCCGGCGTCGGTGGATAACGACGCCAACGCCGGGGCGCTGGGCGAGTGGCGCTACGGTGCCGGACGAGGCTGCGACAGCCTCTTGTACGTTACGGTGAGCACGGGCGTGGGTGGGGGGTGGGTGCTGGACGGCCGGGTGTACCACGGGGCGGACAGCCTGGCCGGGGAGATCGGCCACATGACGGTGGAACCGGGCGGGCCGGTATGCACCTGCGGCCGGCGTGGCTGCCTAGAGGCGCTGGCAGCCGGTCCGGCCATCGCCCGGCGCGCCCGGAAGCGCCTGGCAGCCTCTCGGACTTCCGAGGGCTTAGGGGACTTCGGAACTCCCGGCAGCCCAGCACCCGGTGCGGTCATGCGCCGGTTGGTAGGCGGCGACCTGGAGGCGCTGACGGCGGAGCACGTCAGCCGGGCGGCGGAGGCTGGCGATCCCCTGGCAAGGCAGGTGCTGGAGGAGGCAGCCCGGGCGCTGGGGCTGGGGATTGGCGCCGCCATCGCCCTGATGAACCCACAACGGGTGGTGGTGGGTGGGGGTGTGACCAAGGCCGGCGAGCGCTATTTCCAGGCTGTACGGGTGGCCGCCCGGGCCAATGTGCTGCCGGGGACGACGGTGGACATCGTGCCAGCGGCCCTGGGCGATGATGCCCCGCTGTGGGGAGCCGCTGCCCTCGCCGAGGAGTTGGTTCGGCTTTGAGGAAGTGCGCGTGGCGTTATGGAGTAACACCGAACCCCCATAGTGTCGAGCCACTAACAGGACGGGATTCCAAGAGCATGATGGGCACTTTCTTCCTGCCTGGAACCAACATCGAAATCATCAACCCTCATATCCAGCGCGGGCAGGTGCGCCACGCCCTCTTCGACTTCGATGGCACTATCTCCCTCATCCGCGAGGGATGGCAGGGGGTGATGATCCCCATGATGGTGGAGGTCTTGCTGGAGACGCCGCGACACGAGTCCGAGGAAGAACTGTGTGCAGTGGTCACGGAGTACGTGGACCGGCTGACCGGCAAGCAGACCATCTACCAGATGATCCAGCTGTGCGAGGAGGTCAGGAAGCGGGGCGGGCAGCCGGCGGACCCGCTGGCCTACAAGCGGATGTATCACGAGCGGCTGTGGGAGCGGATCCGGGGGCGCATCGCCGCCCTCGAGTCAGGCGCGGTGTCGCCGGAGGAGATGATGGTGCCGGGTGCGCTGGAGATGGTGAAGGCGCTGCGCGCCCGGGGTGTGACCTGCTACCTGGCCTCCGGCACCGACCTACCCTACGTGCTCGACGAGGCTGCGGCCCTGGGCCTCACGCCCTATTTCGCCGGCATCTACGGCGCCCTTGATGACTACCGCAGGTACTCCAAGCGCATGGTCATCCAGCGCATCATCAACGAGCATCGTCTCAGCGGGAGCGAGTTCGTGGCCTTTGGCGACGGGTTCGTGGAGATCGAGGACACCAAGGCCGTGGGCGGGATAGCCGTGGGGGTGGCATCCAATGAGGCCACCCGGAGGGGGATCAACGAGTGGAAACGTCAGCGCCTCATCGCCGCCGGCGCCGACGTGATCGTGCCCGATTTTAGGGGGCGCGAGAAGCTGGCGGCTTACCTGTTTGCTGAGGAGTGAGCCCAGTGCACCGATGAGCACTCGCGTTTTCGACCGCACTCGCCTCAAACTCAAATCTCTCGCCGAACGCCAGCACGACATGACCCTGGCCGACGTGCTGCCTCTCGATGCACCCGTGCCGGCCTTCGACGACCCCGGCCTAGAGCGGGTCGCTGAGCGCGTGGCAAAGGCCTGTCGCGCCGGCGGCCAGGTGATCCTGATGATGGGCGCCCACGTCATCAAGCAAGGCCTGTCGCGCTTCGTGATTGACCTGATGGGGCGGGGCATGATCACCCACGTGGCCATGAACGGCGCCGGGCCCATCCACGACTTCGAGCTGGCCCTCATTGGCGCCACCACCGAGAGCGTGGCCCGGTACATCTCCGAGGGCCAGTTCGGGCTGTGGCAGGAAACCGGGCGCATCAACGACGCCATCGTCGCCGGCTACCGCGAGGGCTTGGGGCTGGGCGAAGCCGTAGGGCGGATGATCGAGGAGGAACGCTTCCCGCATCGGAACGTCAGCATCCTGGCGGCCGGCTACCGGCTGCGGATACCGGTCACCGTCCACGTGGGCATCGGCTACGACATCATCCACGAGCACCCCAACTGCGACGGCGCCGCCCTGGGCGCCACGTCCTACCGGGATTTTCTCATCTTCGCCGAATCTGTCAGCAAGCTGCAAGGCGGTGTGCTCCTCAGCTTCGGCACGGCCGTGATGGGACCGGAGGTGTACCTCAAAGCTCTGGCCATGGCCCGCAACGTGGCGCACCAGGAGGGCCAGCGCATCAACCGCTTCACCACGGCCGTGTTCGACCTGGTGGACCTGGGTCTTGACTACCGCCGCGAGGCCCCCAAGTCCGACCCGCGCTACTACTTCCGGCCCTACAAGACCATCCTCGTGCGCACCGTGGCCGACGGCGGCGAGAGCTTCTACGTGCGGGGGGATCACCGGGTGACCCTGCCCAATCTGTGGAGATTGGTGGTTCGGTCGTGAGGAAAACATCTGGTGGGAACCGGGGAGGCTGGCAAGCCCCCCCCTCGTAGGGGGAGGGCTGGGGAGGG
>FWPU01008525.1_pt1 | contig 17393 bp, 12 predicted proteins | sample 2228361 | NCBI WGS metagenome assembly FWPU01 (sample SAMEA103939777, study PRJEB20133) | metagenome
CCCTAACCCACTTTCTCGCTTTGATCATCCCATGCCCTGCCGCACTGGCTGATCAGTATTCGTTCATCGGGTCAAATCGGAAAATAAGGCTTTATGGACAGCTAGGAGGTTGACCGCCTTCTGTATCTACTGGTTCATCCGAGAGGCAATTCATTATGGTCACATTCCCCTCTTGGTCCATTGAGAACAGGTACCAGAGTTGGAGGTCTCCAGCAGGAGCCGAATAACAATTTGCCTGATTGGCACCCTGAAAATATAAACAAACACGAGCTTGCAATTGAGCAAGGGAAGGGATCGTTCTCCCAGAGTACAAATAATTTGCGTGATGGACAGCGTAGTGATACACTGTTGGGGGATTGCCTGTCTCTAAAGCGCTAATATCTATGGTTTCTGGCCCTGCCCCTTCTTGAACATCATAGAGCAGACAAGTGCTTGGGAAATCCGTACAGTTCCCGTAAGAGTCCCAATAGACCACCTGATTGGTGGTTTGGTGCTCCATAAAGAGATAAGCATCCAAATCGTTGTTGACGAATCCTTCCGGCACAGGTGCAGGGAAGGTTTTCGTTGTGCTCCAAGTAAGCACGATGCGGCTGACGACATCCGTGAGGGGTTGGGATAGGACGAAATTCACGATGACCGTCTGGTTGGCTAAGGGATAAACGCTTTGGGTTAAAGAGATAAAACCCTCTTTGGAAGCAGTCACCTCGCGCCAGGCGGTATCGCTCAAACTGATTTGATACATTCCTTGGGCGTCGGTCGTGGCACATTCCTGATACTGCGTGCACACTTGCGCGCCGGCGATTGGGTCGGGTTCGAAATCTTGATTTAAATCTCGTGCGTCAACAACCTTGCCGGCTATCCAGGCTCCCTGCCATTGAAATTCTTTCATGATTAAAGGCACGTACAGAAAAGTCTCTCCCTCTCCCTGCCTAAAAGCTGCTCCTTGAACCGTTGCGGAACGTTGTATCCCGCTCAGCAGCAGGAGGAGCATGCTGAGAAGGAGCATTCCCAGCCTGCGGTTGAAGAGATGGGGAGAACCTAATCCTTTCATCATGCCTCCGAGAGCTTAGCCCCCTCCGCCGGTTGTTGGCCGTGGGGTGCGGGTTGGCGTATTGGTCGGCGTGCGGGTAGGCTGCGGCGGTGGTGATGTAAAAGTGGGCGTTGGGGTGTTGGTGATCAGCGGCGTGTTCGTCCGCGTCGGGGTACGCGTCGGCGTTCGTGTCGGGGTGGGGGTGCGGGTCGGTGTATTCGTTCGTGTTGGAGTGCGCGACGGCTTAGGCGTCACCGTAGGAGTAAGTGTAATGGTGGGCGTCCGCGTAACCGTTGGGGTGCGCGTCGGCGTTGGCGTGATGGTGCGGGTTGGTGTGATGGTGGGCGTTGGCGTGATGGTGCGGGTTGGTGTGATGGTGCGCGTTGGCGTGATGGTGCGGGTTGGTGTGATGGTGCGCGTTGGCGTGATGGTGCGGGTTGGCCTTGGCGTACGGGTACGGGTTGGCGTGCGGGTGATGGTGGGTGTGCGCGTGATGGTTGGCGTGCGTGTGATGGTAGGTGTAAGCGTGATGGTTGGCGTGCGGGTAACCGTTGGTGTCTGCGTGATGGTTGGGGTCAGGGTGCGCGTCGGCGTTTGGGTAACCGTGGGGGTGAAAATGGCTAGATTGATCAGGCGCACAATCCGCGTATAATGATAGTAAGGTTTTCTATCCCGATCTAGAGCTTGAATAGAAATCGTGTAACTGCCATTTTGAATTGCCGAGCCATTTGGCCAGCTATTTCCGACTGTCCTTTGGAAGCAAGTGGTGCCGTTGTCGCCGAACAGGCAATATGGCGCCTGATACTCATACTTGTAACCAACCACCTGCCCAGCAGAATTGCGGATGACGAAATAGACGCGGTCAATCTGACCGTCCGGATCGTAAGCATGAGCTTGGATATAAAACGGACCGCTGATCGTCCCGGCCGGTACGGTGGGTTGGATGACCGGACCAAAGCGCCCCGTCACCTGTTGGGGTGGACAGTCCACAGCGGTCAGTTCGTCCGGGGGCACCATCCGATAAGAAAAGCCGACGTTGAAGTCACGTCCGTGATAATATTGGTAGTCGAAATTTCGGCTAAAGCGCAAGCCGAAATTCGACCACTGCAAGGGATCTAGCCAAGCTTCCGTAAACCCGCTGTGAGCGACGTTGAACCCCGCCACCAGCGGCACATCCGGCGGGTCGAAAACCTGCGCTCCCTCTTGGACATAATAGCGGAAGTTGTTGGCTGGTGGTGTTGGGGTGAGTTCGTCATGCCACAGCCCATTCCATGTGCCACTCATTCCCGTAATATAAGCGCGATAGTACGGGTCGTTGTTACCCGCTTCAAAGATGAGGTCTGCATTTTGAAATTGCAAGGCATACGCTTGAACCAGATTACAATCCGCCGTGGGTGTTGGACTGGGCGTGAAGGTCGAAGTGGGCGTGGGCGAAGGGGTATCACTAGGGGTGGGAGTATTGCTCGGTGTGGGGCTTTGCGTCACCGTCGGCGTTTCGGTGGGCGTTGGCGTCTCGGTCGGTGTGGGGGTGTTGTTTGTGGTGCGTGGCAAATAGATCGGGATGTCCGGCGGCAAACCCAACACGCGGGCGACACGGAATTGTTCCAGAATGCCCGACCGCTCTGCCCGCAGGCGCAGGCTTGGCCATGCATTGCTCAGGAAGGGCAAGATCAAAGGATGCTGAAAGGTGACCGAGACGATCACCCGCGTTTGCCCTTCTTCGGGGTTGCCGGGATCGTCTTCAAACTCGTCGGAACCTAAGTTGCGGCACCGCCCATTGACGCGGTCGAAGGCATAGCCGCTGCGCGTGCTGCACACCGAGACCAGCAAATAGCCCGGCGTCTGTTCGCCTTCGGGGGGAGTTCCCATCAGAAAACCGCGCACGATATCCTCGTAAAAAGCCACCGGAATCGAGCCCGTTTGAGCTAGCACTTCATCGTATATCGAAAGCAGACGCGCATGATCTTCCTCGGCGGTCTTGGCTGCGCCGGCGCAGGGGCCATCCACCCCTTGCGCATCGGGTCCATCGTCGGTATCTACGCAGTATTCGGGTTTATATTCACCGGTCACCGCAAAGCGCACCCCGAAACGAGCGGCGTTGCTGATCACCAGATAGGATTGATAGACGCGTGCAAACTCGATAATACCGAAGATGACCAGCAACAAGATGGGTAAGACCAAAGCGAACTCGGTGATGGCTTGCCCGCCGCGTCGCCGAGAGGCTTTTGACCGAGAGAGGGGAGAGGCTTTTCGAGTGTCCATCCTGCACCGCCTTCAAAATTAATGCACCAGCCGCGTAAAGATGCGCGAGGCAATGTCTTCGAAGATGCGCGTCAATTGTGTGCCGGTGGGCGAGAAGTAATAATTCCCGCACCATTGACGATATTCATTAAGACTATCATAGTAGTCTTTACAAGGGTCGTTTTTGAAGCGTGGGTCACCGGCATACCCGACGCGGGCAATGTAACGCAACAGATCAGCGCCATATGGCTTACCGTTGACTTCGTTAACGTTATTCAAGACTTCATCGCCCAAGCCGATAGCGAAGATCACCGCCCCCTGACCACGGTAGGCGCTGCCATCCGATTGGCGGCAAGGGTTGCACCTGCCCGAATCGAGACAGGTGTGATCCTCTGTGCCGGGTGCGATACTCCACCCAGGTTCGGCGTCCCCCACAGCTAAGCAACCCACAAAATCGGCCATATCGCGGGCGTAATCATCAGCATCATAAAGGAGCCCGCTGCGGTGACGGGTGGAGACATCCTGATCCTGACAGAGGGGCAGTTGGCTGGTATCCATGGAGGCTTGCGGACAGAAGCCCACCGGATAGGTATTGTAGTCATTAATATTGTCATCTTCCTGACGGTCGGTGGCATTTGCCATGCCATCGGTCAAGATCACCACCACCCATAAGGCATCCTCGCGGGGTTGGAGGGCGAACGTATTGCCAGCAAGCAATAGCCCGCCGCCGATATTGGTGGTCGCCTGATAAGACCAATCGCCTGTCTCCCGACAAGAGTTGCAATCAAAAAAGCCGGAATAGAAAGAATCTTCGGCAGCCACATACCCCTCCTGCGTTGTATCTGTCGGAGGCCAAGCAAAGCTCTCCGGCACATAATATAAACAAGGTCCTTTTTCGATCAACATTTGGCTGCCAGGATTATTCGGCACCTCAAAACAATATCCGGGTTTATTCGGGTCGGTAGGAGTAGGAGAGCGCAGGTCAGATGCCTTGAGATCACGAATAATGCCCTCTGCATCTGCGCGATCTTTGAACCAGCCGTTGTGGCGAAAAGTGCCCAGGTCTTGCCAGTTTGGACGATAATGGGCGCCGCCAGGAGTTTTTGTCACCCAGCCATTGGCAAAGGTGACAATGGCGAGGCGGTCTTCCTCCAAGGCTTCGGGCTTATCCAAGATGCGCCCGACAAAGGTCAAGGCGGCGCGTTTGACCTCCTCAAAGGGATGACATTCACCAGGAATCCCATCGCTGCCACTGGGATCGAGGTAGTTGCAAATCGAAGGATCGCGCAGGCAGAAGAAATAATCATCGCTTGGGCCTGGGATGGGCAATTCGCCATTAAGGAGTTTCTGACAGTCGGTTGGATCATGCGCAGGGTTCGTCGGGTCGAATCGAGGCGCGTCAAAGGTCATCGAGTCGGAGATGTCGATGACCAGCACGACATCCACCGAGGCGGCTTCGGCGATCGAGTTAGCGCTCACCCGCAGGGTCTGTACGCCCACCAGATGCAGAAAGATGGTGGGCACGTCCAGATAAGTGGTCACGCGGGCGAGTTTGCGCCGCGGGGTGGTGCAGAGCTGGGGGTCGCTGCCACTCCCCCCCCCGCCGGTGCTGCTGCAATTCCCCCAAAAGATGCCATGTGCATAGTTGCATTCCGCTTCGCAGGTTTGGACGGTGACGGTGTACATATCTGTGGCAATGCCATTCAATTCGATCGCTTCGGCTGCCACAGCCGTCAAATCCTGCAAATTGCGCATCTCACGAAATTGCCCGGAGGCTGCTAAGGAAGCCGAATCAACCGCTTGGCGCAGGTGTCCATAGTAAATGAAAAGCTGCCCGACATCCGTGGTCAAACCGACAATTGCCAGCAATACCAAAAATGCCACCGCCACCAGAATCAGTGCCTGACCGTCTTCGCTGTGAGGACGTTTTAGGCGCACCGTGTTTAGGGCTCGTCGGTTGGCGTCGGCTCGGCAGAGCTGTTGGGCATCACGGCATACGGACGCAATAAAATGGGGTCGGGTACGAATGCGGTTATCCATGGCAATTTCAACTTTTGATCATACGAATAATACAGCTCGACTAAAACATAACCCGTGTTGAAAGAAAAACCGCGCAGCTTGGCTTGCACTTCCGTGGTGGAAAAACTGGAGGATTGATTGCGCGTGCCGACGAAATCCTCCGCCATCGACCAACCGGCTTCACCAACGTCTTCGGGAAAGCGGGCAGCGATCTCCCCGCTGGGACCTTTTACGCTGAAGACGGAGATGATGACGTCATCTCTCCCGTTAGAGAGGTCTAGACTCACCAACGGCGCCTCGCGGTTCAACTCGCGGTTGACCAAACATGCAGTTTGACGGTAAAAATCAAGCGTCTGATCGCAGTCATTGACGTTATCGCGAGATTTGTAATCTGAGTCCGAGGCATACCGCGCAGCATTCCGCACTGCGTCCTGAATCGACAGGTATTCATTCAACAGAAAGCCGAATTCCAATAAGCCCGAAAGGACGATTAACAGCACCGGCAAGAGCAGCGCGGTCTCCACCAGCCCTTGTCCTTTGCTGGGAAGAACGTTAAAGAAACGTCTTTGGCGGGGTTTAGACGCCTTCATGTTTTGATTATAGTGATTCTTACGGAGAAAAACAAGACTTTAGACTAACAAATCTGTTAGAAATGCGTAACATAAGAATTATTATTACGTTAAATCCTATAAATTTGCTTCAAAAATCTACTCCACTGCTAGAGAAACAGTGGTTTGAATCGCACACCCTCTTAAGGCTCTTCTACCATTGGACGATGCACTATCAGGGGATAAAAGTGGGCAAGCAGAGAAAATCAAACACTACTTCAACCCAACTCAGCAGTAGTTCTCTTTAAGCAAGGAGAAGAATTCGATTTGCAGTTTTGTTGGATTCGAGAAGTGACTGGATAACTTTAAAACCTTGATGTGGGAAAATGACTTTCTCACATCAAAGTTATAACGGATTAACAGAGAGCACCCTTAAGATTGGGGACGAATAATTCTTCGCTTTGTTAGCTAGGGGATAGCGAAACGTCTTTTCAGGGTATTCATTTATTCAAGCTCAAGGACGGTGACTTCCAATAGATCTCGTTCTCATTATAGGTGACCTTAAGGCTGCCATTTCCTGCATTCACCACCGATTTGGCGATAATCTGACCAACCACCTGAGTTTCTTCTGGGTTTTGACCGCCTCCCTTTGCTTGAACGGTAGTGTTTAATCCATAGATCAAGCCATGAATAGCATCGCCGCCGTTGCCACGCACATCAATCGTGGAGGAGTTGTTGCGGGCAACAAAGATGGCAATTCCGCTGTAGGTACAACTAGCTGTAGGTTGTCCTGAGCTACCGAGACAGTTGGAACTGTTCGGTGCTGTCAAGCGGATACCGCCATTGCCTGTGTTTTGAAGCCCCCCATTCATGAAATAAAAGACAACGCCATCGCCCTCGAGGCTCTCGTTACCAGAAAGTTTAACGGTACCATCCATACAATAAATGCCCGGTTGATAGAACCCTGGTCCAATATCTTTGGCTTGAAAAGTACCTGGCGAATAAACCCAAGGGGAACTACTCTTATCCACCGAGCCATTTCCGCTACATTGAGGTTCAGGTAATTCAGCCAGCGGGTCGGGGATAGATTCGCCCAAATTAACACCCGTCTCAATGGGAGCAGGGATAATCTTGCTTGAGCCGCTGTAATTTGTCGATCCAACGCTTGAGATCATTTTTCCATCATGAGCCCAAATATAGGTCGGATTTGCTGAGCTCGGAGGATTGAGGGGACATTTGCTGGATGAGGTTGGCGAATTCAGAAACATTCCACCTAAGAAGGTCTCTACTCCTCCGCTGTTCCCACCTCCTGCTACACCGATTAGCGGCTCATTGCCGCAGTTTGTATTCATAGCGATAATAGCATAACCCGGCAGTGCAGGTTGACTTTGATACACTTTGGCAACTGCTTGGACGCGGTTTTGTAAGGGCCCGTTGTAAACGAACTGAGCTAAGGTTGCTTCAATGGTCGAGGTGATAGTTGTGGTGATCAGATAATACTTGCCAAAAAGGTCGGTGAAGGGGCCTCCAATTTCTCCGCTGACCTGAGAGCTGGTGTAGCCATTAATAGCTGCGCTAGAAAGCACGGCTTCTAAGACCACCTGATCGGGTTGTTTATTCGCTTTTTGCAAAGCTCCTGCCAACGAAGCTGCGTCGGCGGAATTTTGGGCGTGGCGCCGCTCACTGTAGAGACGGCCGCCGTCAATCGCAAGGGCGGTAAAGCCTAATAAGGCTACCATAGCGAGCACAATTAAGACAATCGCCTGACCGTTTTCGTAAGGATGGAAGTAGTTGTTTTTCATCTTATCACTCCTTGTCTAAAACCAATCCTTCAAGGGCAAGGTTGGTTGCGCAGGATGGTGTCCATCACTTCAGCCCGCAAGGTAATCACCTGCGTACCAATGAACGTGCCCATAAATGGCATGGTGATCGGAAAATCGCGATAGAGCACGCGGATACGAATGCCATTTCCAGGTGTCGGCACAACACTCCCGCAAGGTGTCTCTCCGCTAGCGGAGATGTAATGACATTCAACCTCTACGTTGGAATCGTTTTGTAAATCCACAGGGGTATTCGAACTGCTGCGTAGGCGAGATTCAATCGCAGCAACGTCCAACGGGCAGATGGAACCATAAACCGCACCTTCTTGAGCTGCATCGCGCAAGGCAATATAGGTAAAGAAAGCGCGACCCAAGTCAACGATTCCAACTAGAAGGATTAACAAGATCACTACTCCAAACGCAAATTCGGTGAGACTTTGACCGCTTTCTATTCTTTTGTGGTTCATATCCTCTTACCTCTTAGCGAACGACCAGTGGCAGAAAGATCTGCGCGGGGAGATAGGACGCATTCCCTTGTCCCGCAGCGCTGATCAAGACTTTCAGCCCATCCGCAGCCGTGTACAAAATCATTGGTGGAGTTCGAACCTTTACCCCAGACAGTTCTCTTTCATCAACCTCTAGGAGTGCATAATAGATATAATCATCTCCTTCTGCGTCTTTCCAAGTTGCCACAATCGTATCCGTCGAAGCGCGGCTAATCGAGACATTCTCCGTATTGCGAGGTTCATATGGAACTAATAATTCCGTAGAATTTGTCCCAAAAGGTAGATAGTTAGGACTTTTCAAAAGGCGCACATGAGTCTGACTGTTTGCCTCATTCGTCCAGGCAACGACCACATCACCATTTTCCATCTGCACCCCATCCGCCATCCAACCTTGTCCGAGTTCAAAGGGGTTGGATAGCTCGCTGCTAGTAGCTTTCAGTAACCTGCCCTTAAGTGAGCTTGTCCCTGTTGTCACTTCAGTATAAAAGAGCAGCACGTTCTCCGATCCTACACTCAGCAGAGAAGGCAGCCGATATTGGGATTGGGCAGTTGCTTGAAGCAAGGTTGGGGGCGATTTGAGAATTGAGCCGTTTGCATCGAACAACGCCCATTGTAGTTCAGCCGAACCTTGTTGTGTGGCTTGCCAGACTACCAGCCACCGCTCAGGATTTTTTAGACTGACAAGACGGGGGGAAGAGAAAATGGTTGCCTCGCTGCTCCCCATAGATTGTTGCGTGAGATTGAGCAGATCGCCAAGCGGTTGTCCTTCTCGATTGATGCGTAAAACGTACACACTTGATTGATTTGTCTGTCCGTCGAAGGTGTTGCGGATCCATGCAATCGCAACGGTGCCGTCAGGCATCTGTGCAATGTAGGGTTCTCGGTCAAACTTGAAAGAACCTGGCGCATGATTTTCGATGAACCTTGTCGAGAAGAGCGGACTTCCCCGATCGGATAACCATTGATAGGCAAGTGATGCAAATCCTTCACCATTCACTTCCCATACCAGCGGATAGAAGCCAGCTAACCCCTCGCCTAGCGCCATAGCGCTACCGGTAAAATCTGCTTCGATGTTCGATACGGATAGGCTGCCTTCCGCAAACCAGTGGAGGTTTAAACCGCGTTGATCATCAGCCAGGAATTGGACAAAACGGCCTAGCACCGCAGCTTGAAGGGAGACGGAGGCAGAAGAGCCTAGAGAATTAGCTGAGGTGGCTTTGAGATTGATCTGGGTATAATTTCCAGCTTGGGAATTGGACGCTATGGTGCGCACCTGAATCGGCTTGATCTGTCCTGGTTCAATTTCAACGTAGGGTATTCCATTCATCTCAGGCAGGGGGGTTTTGCCGTCCTGCTCGAAAAGTCTAACCATCCAAGACGTGTTTGTCTGCTCCCAAGTTAATTGATAGCGATCTTTTCCTAAATCCCCCGTATTCTTAATTTGGATCGTGAAGTCGGCCTGACGGTTTGTTGCGGTCTGACTTTGGTAGGGTGGCAATAACTTGACCCTTCTCTCAGGGTTAGGACGTTTCAGACAGAGCTTTTTATTACCTACCCAATCCGCTACGTTCGGGGAATTGGAATTATATAGGATTTGCAAGCCATCCACCCCATCGCTATCCTCAATTCCGATGGTGGCTGAAGTCAGATCTCCTGCAAGACTAGCGTATTGAAAACAAATAGAGCCGTCTCGAGAGAGAATTGCTTCAAAGGTCAAACGATTTTCTTTATCTCCAGAGCGTGTGACTTCTTTCCAACGGATGAAAAAATTATCTCCAGCTTGAAAGGTGAGTACCTCCCCCTGGTTGTAGTCGCCTCCTACTGCCAAATCATCCCAAAGCGCGGCGATATAGTTGTTGGGTTGCCGCAGGCGGGGGATAGGTTGGTTATTGAAAGAGGTTGACCCTGCCCCAAAGGTGAGTAGCCCATTGGTCGAGACAAATACTTCTTGATACTTATTTTCGTAGAAGGGAAATTCAAAAGGTAGATCAACAGAAGCAAAGCCGTCATCATTGTTTGAAAAAGTAAGTGCCTCAGTGCCCAAGGGAGCTTCAACCCAATTATAAGACTGCTCTTCGATTGTGTAGCCGAAATGGTCTTGGATTAGCGCAAATGCAGAAGAAGATGGCAACAAAAACCCTAGTAATCCTGTTGCTGCTGTTGCCAGCAACGCTAGTCCAAGAAACCCATGCCTATTTTGCTTTGCTTTCATCTTGTCGTGTTCCGTGAACAGCCGTTATCAAAGGTGACCGTCAAGTTATAGCCGGTGGAAAGGGCGTTCTTTTCGAAAAGGAACTGCATGAAGGCTGTAGAAAGAGACGGCACCTGACGAATCTCGGATGTGTTGGAATACCATCGCGCGGAATCGATAAAAATTGGCATCCAGTTAACTTTACTACCTTCCCAAACCACGCTGCCGCTCATGCGGATCTCATTGAGATACTTATTTTGTTCTGCACCGTTTGGCCACTGGGAAATGGTCAGCGATTCGACTCGAATTGGTGCTGCCTGCCCATTTTCAATACGCAACTCCAACTTATTGCCTGAGGGTTCACCGAGGGAAATGGAAATACCGTAGCATAGGGGAGTAGCTGTGGGTGTCGGAGTTAAAGTGGAAGTACTCGTCGGTGTGGCCGTAGCAGTAGGAGAAGGGGTTGGGGTGAAGGGATCAGTTGACGTAGGTGAAGGTCCTGGCGTTGGCGTATGGGTGACGGTGAAGGTGGCGGGGGGTGTCGACGTTGAGGTTGGAGTCGGCGTTTCAGTCGGTGTAGGGGTTTCAGTTGGGGTGGGGGTGCTTGTTGGGGTGTTGGTGGGCAAAGGTGTGCCTGTTTGCGTTGGAGTGTTGGTCTGCGTTGGGGTGAAAACCAACGGCAGGTCTGCTGCTCCAACCTGCACATCCTTCACGATCGTCCGTGCTGTTTGCGAGTGAATGTCAAAATCGCGCAGGGGCTGGATGGGCACAATAGATTGAAATTTCCCTTTCACTCTCACGACGATCCGATCGCCTAGCTGGGTTGAAGCGGGGCCCATCACCGTTCCAGGTGGACAACTTCCGTAAACGGTGCCATCAGGATGCTGATATTCAATCACGATATCTTGATCTGGGATATTAGCCAAAATAGCAATGCGGTTTGCCGCTTGGCGAATGCCTGCGCAGTCGCGGTAATAGGGTACACCATTCTCGCTTATCCCGACCGCGCTGCCATAGCGGCTCGCCTCGCGGCTGGTGGAAGTGACTATAATATAGACATAAAAGGCGCGTCCCATCTCCATGACACCAAAGATTAACAGCAATAAGAGGGGTAAGATGAGGGAAAACTCAACGAGTCCCTGTCCAATTGAAGGATACCCTTTGCTTCTTTTTTGTTTCATGCCACTTTTCATTATATAAAATCAAATTAGCATTGTGCTCTACAAAACTGTGAAGGCTACAAATGTAACATTCGGCGTAATATTGCGTTAAATGTTTCGCCCCGTAGTTCTACGGGGCGAAGTGGAAATTCTTGTGAGAACCAATAGTAGATTAGCATCGCTTTATTGTACTATTGTTTGGGCGTTTTGGTAGGCTTGCTTTGGCCTGGCGGTTGAGGGGGTGTTGTGGGTTTGTTGGGATTAGGCGGCTTCGGGGTCGGCGTAGGCGGCTTGACCTGCGTGGGCTTGGGTGGTTTCGGGGTATGCGTAGATGGTTTGACTTGGGTGGGTTTGGGCGTCTTGGTGGGTTGGACGACCTGCGTTGGGCGGTGGGTGTTGGTGGGGCGCGGCGTCAGGCTCGCCCGCACCGTTGGCGATTGGGTTTGCCGCTCAAGGCCAGGCGGCAAGCTCTCTTGGGTAGGGGTGAGAAACGCCGGCAAGGTGAGATGAACGGCCGGTTGGGTCAGAAAAGCGGTCCGTTCAACCGTTGGCGTGGGTGTGAGGGTGGTTTCGATCTCCGCTAACAGCGAAGTGGCGTCGAGGTATATTTGCTGAGCAGTTTCTTGAGCCTGTTGGGCAGCCGGCATATAAGAGGAGGGCAAATTGTCTTCCAAAGCGAGCAGGATTTGGGCTTGCCCTTCTAGGCGAGCTTGAATTTCAGAGCTGAGCTGGGCAGCTTTGTAGGGCTGGGCTTGCACAAGGGGTTCGGTTTCCCGCACTGCTAGGTGAAGCTGAACAGCGTAGTTGCTCAAAGCAAGGGGGATTGCTTCATAGCGCTTTTGTTCAGATAACCGAGCTGCTTCGTCTAATCGTCGCTCGGCATATTGCAAGTGCAAGCGTACCCTTTGCGCAGGATCGAAAGTGAGCAGCAGGCTAGCTTCCTCGACCGCTGCCTTGACCGGGTAAAGGCTATCGCCTGGCAAGCTGTTTTGGGAGGCAAGGGCAACCCCGGAAGTGGTGAAGAGCACCAGACTGATGATGAGAAGGACGAGAAAGCTCCACGCCAGAGCCGGGCGGCGACAGAAGGGGCTCGGGCGCGGTCGCACTACAGATGTCTGCGTCCGTAACGCGGCTGGGCTCTCGGTTTGGATAGAATTTAACACTCTCTGGCGTAACGCCAGTTGACGTTGAGGAGAGGGGGAGAAGGCTGCCCGCTGCGAGCGGATATAAAGCGCGCTTTCAAGGAGGGGAAGCAATTCCCGGCGCAAATGCGGATATCTCTCCACAGCCTGCTCCAGCGTCCTCCCACGCTGAAAGACCATCTCAAGGCAATCTTGTAAGGCGAATTCAAGCTCGGTGGCATCGCTCATGCTTCACCTCTTTCCATCAACGCCCGCAAGGCAGCCAGCGCACGATGCTGGAGCACCCGCACGGCGCCGGCGGACTTGCCCATCACTTGGGCGGTCTCTTCATGACTTAGGTCGTTCAGGAAGCGCAAGACCAAGACAGTACGGTAATCCACAGGGAGTTTTAGCAGATAGCGGTGTAGGTCAGCCACCTCCATGCCGCCGATGATCAAGGGAGGAGCAACGGTTTCACGATTCTCTTCATCTAATTCCGCACTGCTGAGCTCAGAGTTCATGGTTTTTTGCTTGCGATAATGATCGCCCAATCGATTGCGAGCGATGCGGTAGAGAAAAACGTAAAAGGGCACTTTGTCGTTGTGCCGATATTGGGGCAAATTTCGCCAAAGGTTCATAAAGACATCCGCCGTCAAGTCCTCTGCATCCTGTTCGTGGCTCAGATGGGCATACAGATACCGATAAATCGCTTCGCCATAGCGACGATAGAGTTCCTCGAAGGCTTCCTTGTTCCCCTTTTGGGCAAGGGCAACGACCTCCTGATCGGTTTTTGGCTGCCAATCTGGCATCGATCCTACTCTTTAAAACGTTTGATACGTTGAATCATTACACACCTTGCAAAATTGTTAGACCAGATAATCGCGTAAATGACGGCTGCGGGTGGGATGACGGAGTTTACGCAGGGCTTTTGACTCGATTTGACGAATTCGCTCACGGGTCACATTAAAGTACTGCCCTACTTCCTCTAAGGTGTGGTCTTTGCCATCCAAAAGTCCAAAGCGCATCTCGAGCACCTGGCGTTCACGTTCTGAGAGGACGGCAAGGGCGTTTTGGATCGACTCGCGCAACATTTCCCGCGCGGCGGCATCCATCGGTTCGATGGCATCTTGATCTTCGATGAAGTCACCAAGTTGGCTGTTATCTTCGCTGCCGACTGGGCTTTCCAAGGACATGGGTTCTTCGGCGGCTTGCAGGATACGCTCAACTTTGTGCGCTGCGCGTTGCCAGCGGCGGCGCACATCGGACGGGAGCGGCGTACCTTCTGCCCGACAGCGAAGGATGATCTGTTCATCTTTGGGGTCGAGAAAGCCGGCTTCTAAAGCCATTTCATCGTAGCCTGGCTCGCGCCCATATTGCTGCAGCAGGCGGCGTTGGATGCGCAGCAAACGATTGATCGACTCGAAAACATGCACCGGGATGCGGATGGTGCGCGCTTGATCGGCGATCGAACGGCTAATCGACTGTCGAATCCACCACGTGGCGTAGGTGCTGAACTTGTATCCCCGCGCCGGGTCGAATTTGGCGACAGCGCGCAACAACCCGATATTTCCTTCCTGGATTAAGTCCAAAAAGGCACTGCCGCGGCCGACATACCGCTTGGCAACCGAGACGACCAGGCGCAGGTTGGCGCGGATCAGAGCATACTGCGCTTCGGAGGCAGCTTGGCGAATCTCCTCAATCTCTTGGCGAAAGACTTCTTCGTCCGGTGGATAATCTTTCAGGCGATTGAGGGTGGGAATCTCTTTCTTTGTCGTCACATACTCGCTTAGGGCGGCAATGGAGGGTTGCGGAAAGAGATACAAATGCACATAGACCGAGAAAACGTAACGTGCCAGCGTATCCCAGCGCCGGTCTTCGCCCCAGCGACCGTTGTCAAGGTAGGAACGCACGTAAGAAGGCGAGCTCAAATTCCAAGTTTGACGCAAGGCACGCGCCTCCTGAAGGATCAATTCCAAATTTGGGCGTTCATATTTCAGGCGGTGGGTATCCTCTTTAACCCGCTTCCAAGCGGTGCGCGTCTCATCGAGTAAGGCTTCATAATAGGCGGGGGCAGTTTTTTGGATGGTTTTGGTCTCGCCGGGTAAGAGCATTTCTAGGCGGCGTAATGCATCCAGACGGGTTGCCAGCCAAAACTCCCGGTCGGCATCCAACAGCTCGATGCCGCCGATTTCTTTGAGATACAACCGTACTGGGTCTTCGCCCAATTCGGATAGCAGGCGGGGGTCTTCCAGGAGGTCAAGAGGTTCTTCGGCGGCGATCTTCTCCAGTTCTTCGACCTCCAAAGGCAAAGCGTCGCGATCGGGTTCTCCGAGATCGGTCGCCTCCAGCTCCACTAAAAGATTGTCGATGTTTTCGGGGATGAAAAAGTTCTGTAGTGAATCGCTTTTCGCCTCATCGTCTGGTTGCGGCTCGGAAGGGGCCTTTTTTGTCGCACGGGGTGCCTTCATAGATACCTCATTTTGTCTGTAAACCAATGCCTTTAGCAGGGCATCAATGACTGGTGACTTTCTTCAGCGCCTTGTCGAGTTTCCGGCGCGTTTGGGTCAGGGTCAGCATCTGCTTTGGAAACGGAGGTTCAGCGGAGGAGGCATTTTCTTGTCGCTCTTGCATGGCAAAGCGCAAGTACTCAATCTGCTGATTCAGGTTGCGTTGGCGTTGTTGCAGGACAGCGCGTAGAAGGTCGTCCAACACCCGCTGGGGTGTCGCCTGCAAGCTCTCGGTTTTTGCGAGGATGGTATCGCAGAGCTCCAACAGCGGCAAGGAGAGATGCTGCAGGACATACTGCAGGGGCTCGATCAGGTCTTGCTCAAGCGCCTCCTGCAACAGGCGCAATAAGGTTTGGTGCTCGGCGGACGAGAAATCGCTTGGGGAAAGGCGCTCTAACCCTTCTTCCTGCAGCGATCGATCCAAGCGGTAAAGCATGTCGGGAAAGCGCAACAGCACCCCAAGGATATGCTGTTCTAAAGCGAGCGAGCTCTGGATGACGGGGGTGACGGTAGGCGGAGCGGGCGGCGGCGTCTCAGTTTTAGGGCGTTGTCGCGGCGGCTTGCGGGTTGCAGAAAGGCTGGAAAGCAGGGCGCGCTCATCCACCCGTAGCAAGCGGGCTAAGCGCTGGAGGTAAGCGTCTCGTTCGATTTGACTGGGAATTTCTTTGATCAAGGGTAAGACGCGGCTGGCAATTTCATTTTTCTGCTTGGGGTCGTTCAAATCCCGCTGAGCAGCAAGGGTTTGCATGACGTGCATCACAATCGGCTGAGCATCGGCGATCAACTGTTCCCATCGTTGCGGGTTGTCTTGAACCACCTCATCCGGATCGAGACCCTCTGGCAAGGTTGCCACCCGAATATCTGCCTGCAAGCGCGCCTCAAAATGCAACAAACCACGGCTATCGAAAAACACTTCCTGACTGTGATCCATGGCTTGGCGGGCGACTTCTAGCCCGCGCAAGGTGGCTTTCTCCCCCGCGGCATCGGCATCCAAGGCTAAGACCAACCGTTTGGTAAATCGCTTGAGCAGATAGAGCTGGTGTTCGGTGAGGGCAGTGCCCATTGGCGAGACCACATTGGCGAAGCCGGCTTGATGCAAGGCAATCACATCCAGATATCCTTCTACCACCACAGCTTGGTCTTGAGCACGAATGGCGCGTCGAGCGAGATCCAAACCGTATAGAAGACGCCCCTTGTCGAAGAGCGGCGTTTGCGGCGAGTTGAGAAACTTGGGCATATCCTGCGGGTCGAGGATGCGCGCCCCAAAACCGGCCATGCGCCCCTGTTCATCCCGAATCGGGAACAGAATGCGATGACGAAAGCGATCGTGAAGGCGACCATCCTGACCTTCGCTGACCAGTCCAACCTGCAGCAAGGCCTGCGTTTCCACCCCTTTGGCAGAAAAGTGCTGAAGCAGGGCATCCCAGCGGTTGGGAGCATAGCCGATACCGAACGCCTCCAACGTTTCATCCCGCAGCCCTCGCCGACGCAAATACTCCCAGGCTTGCTTGCCGGCCTCGGTGTTCAATAACTGATGGCGGAAGAAAGTCACCGCATCTTCCAAAATAGCCCGTAGCCCCTCGTATTCTTCTCGTTCGGCTGCTTGTTCAGGCGTAAGAGGTTTCAGGGTAACGCCGGCTTTTTGGGCGAGAATCTGTAAGGCCTGGCTAAAATCGACCCCCTCTTTCTTCATCACAAACGTAAAGATATCCCCCCCTTCGTTGCATTGCCCAAAACAGCGCCAAGTGCCGCTTTCGGGGAAGACAACGAAGGCCGGGGTGCGGGTGTTGCTGTGAAAGGGGCAGAATCCGATATAGTTCTTGCCCGTGCGTCGTAAGGTTACGCTTTCGGAGACCAGATCAACAATATCTACTCGCGCCTTAATTTCTTCGAGTACCGACATCCTGACTCTATTATACATTCATCTTCTCTACATGCCTGCTTCACAATTTCTTAATAAGTTTTTTCTATAATCGATTTCAGAAATCCGCATAGAAGTCAGCACAAACCGCACTACTGACAGGGCAAGTCCATCTATCCACTAAAGGCAGAGATAGACATCTTGCGCCAATTTCTAAACCTTGTACCTGTTTGGAGGAACAAATGACACTGAAAAACTTTTTGCTGGATAGCTTGATGTTTTTGGCGGCTCTGATCGCTTTTGAACCGCGCGTAACTGGCATCTCCATTCATGAATGGCTGAGCCTTGCTTTGGGCATCACCCTCCTCGTCCATCTTGTGTGGCATTGG
>FWPU01008526.1_pt1 | contig 17391 bp, 8 predicted proteins | sample 2228361 | NCBI WGS metagenome assembly FWPU01 (sample SAMEA103939777, study PRJEB20133) | metagenome
TCTCCTCGGTGTGCGCGCAACCTCACCCCATTACACCGCCTGATCGCATCGATCGGCTGCGCTGATCGCTATCCACGTACGGAGGGACTGCCCGTCGCGAGCGGCATGGTCGAGTCCACGTGCAAGAGTCTCGGCCAGCGAATGCGGCGTCCAGGCGCTCGATGGGCCGAGGAAACCGGTCAACACGTTCTCGACCTCCGCGCTCTCGCGCTCAGCAATCGTTTCGACGCCGCCATCGCGCTTACGCTTGCGCCTCTCCGCGCAACGGTGCGCCGTGCGGCTTGATCAGCATGAGAGCCACACCCGCGCAAACCGCCGCCTCGGACAGCGGAGCTCTTATCTGCTTGAGCGCGGTCTGCTTATCAAGTTCGGAGGACAGTGACAGTGGCGCTCTTCGTCCCTGGCATGGAGTGCGTTCTTTGCGGATCACCGATCCACACAGCGCAAGAGAAGGTCATGTTTTCGCCATTCGTCGCCAATCGAAAGGACCCGCTGCACCTCTTTAGCGACGCCGTTTTCCATCGTGGTTGTTTCGAGAATCATCCACTATCCGCGGATGCGATTTGTCGGCACGAGGAGGTCAGGCGTCGAAACACCCCCGCGCAGCGCAAATGTGTTGTCTGCCACCAGGTGATTCTTGATCCTGATGACTATTTTGGAACGGGCTTTCTCACGTCGGATTCGAGCAGCCGAGTTTATCAGTATAACTTTCTTCATATTCATCGTTCGCACTTCGAGCGATGGGAGCGCGCTAGAGATTTTCAACGCGATATCGAGATGTTCCAATCTTCGGACCCATGGGAAGGGCCCGTGGTGAAATTTGACCCGCGGCCATCGTGGGCAGGCCCTCAAATCCGGTCGCAGAATCGATCCTCGTGACGCAACATCACGGAGGTTGGGGCGGGCTCTTTGAGCGGAGGACGCAATCTTCGCACAGCCGGTGTCCGTCCGGCGGACCGCACCCGGGGTAACACTACTGCGTCAGTTTACGGGGGCGATCGACTCGACGGTGCGGGAAGCGGCCGCGGACGAAGCGGTTGATGAGGGCACCTTTCGATGGCGTGGTGTACCGCTGCCGGTTCTTGAGACACCTGGTTGACTGCATATCAGGCCGCTTTCCTCCGGGCCTCGTGCTCGCGCCGGGTCTGCTCGGGCGTGAGGATCGCAGTGATTCGCATGACCCGCGACGAAGCCGGCGAAGGCCTCGCGAGCGTTACTCGGCTGCGCGGGCGCGTTCCTCGCCGACGCTCGACCGAGACGCCTGGACGGGCATGGACCGCTCGACCATTCCGGCCGAGCCCGCCGGCGCTGGACGTTGGCCCATACCCTCCGGTAGGTATCCGGCGCACCGATGAGCCAGCTCCCCAGATTCGAGGTCGGCAGGATTCTGACCGGCAAGCGCGTTCTCTTCGCCGGGGCCACGGGCTTCGTCGGCAAGGTCTCCTTGTCGATGTTGATCCACCGCTACGGCCAGAAGCTCGACCGGGTCTGGGTCCTCGTCCGCAAGGGCAGCTCACCCTCCGCCGAGCAGCGCTTCTTCGACAAGATCGTCACCTCCGAGCCGTGGCTCCCGGTTCGCGAGCAGCACGGCGACGGGTGGCTCGAGTTTTTGCAGCAGAAGTGCAAGGTCCTCGACGGCGACATCACCGACCCCTGGGTCGGCCTCGACGAGAAGGACGTCCGCTCGCTCAAGGGCCAGGTCGACGTCATCGTCAACTGCGCCGGCCTCGTCTCCTTCAACCCCTCGCTCGAAGTCTCCCTCAACGTCAACACGGTCGGCGTCAAGCACATGGTCGAGGTCGCCCAGGCCCTCGACGTGCCGCTGGTGCACATGTCGACCGCCTTCGTCGCCGGCAACCGCTCGGGCCTGGTCTTCGAGGACGAAGAGGTCGTCGGCTACTTCCCCAAGAAGGACGAGCTCGACGGCCGCGACTTCTCCCTCGAGCAGGAGCTCGCCGACTGCCAGAAGCTGGTCGCCCGCCTCCGCGAAATGGCCGACGACCATGCGCTGACCTCCACCTTCCGCCAGCGCGCCCTCGACCGGCTCGCCGAAGAGGGCCGCGACGCCTCGGACGAGAAGACGCTCCGTCTCGCGGTCGGCCGCGAGAAGAAGCTCTGGCTCACCAACGAGCTGGTCAAGGCCGGCATGGACCGCGCCCGCCACTGGGGCTGGCCCAACACGTACACGTACACGAAGTCGCTCGGCGAGCAGGTCATCGCCCAGACGCCGAATTTGCGCTACGCCATCGTCCGGCCCTCGGTCGTCGAGAGCGCCCTGCGCTACCCGTTCCCGGGCTGGAACGAGGGGTTCACCACCTCGGCCCCGCTCTGCTACGCGGGCATCAAGGGGCACCGCGGCATTCCCGCCGGCGACAAGACCATTCTCGACATGATTCCGGTCGACCACGTCGCCGGAGCGCTCATCGCCGTCACCGCGCGCCAGCTCGTCGCGAACGAACGGCGCGTCTACCACATGGCCTCGGGTGACAAGAACCCGTTCTGGGCCTCGCGCTCGGTCGAGCTGGTCGGCCTCTACCGCCGCCGCCACTACCGAAACAAGAAGTCGGGCAACAAGCTCTTCAACGAGCTCCTCGCCCGCATCGAGCCGCAGGCCATCTCGAAGACGGCGTTCGAAACCCGCTCGGCCCCGCTCTTCGCCAAGGGAGCCCGCTTCCTCAAATCGGTGCTCGAAGAGGTCAAGCCGGCGTGGGGCGCTCCGAACGTGACCGCGCTGGTCGACAAGGTGGTCGAGAAGCTCGACGACGTCGAGGACCAGGCCACCTCCCTCAGCACCCTCGTCGACCTCTTCCTCCCGTTCATCTGGGAGAACCGCTACGTCTTCCGCTGCGACAACACGCGGTCGCTCTACGCCGACATGGCCGAGGAGGACAAGGCGAAGATTCCCTGGGATCCAGAGGCCATCGACTGGCGCACCTACTTCCTCGAAGTTCATCTGCCCGGGCTCGAGAAGTGGGTCTTCCCGGGGCTCGACGAGGAGACGGAACGCCGCAAGGTCATCCAGGCGCACCGCGACCTGCTCGAGCTGCTCGAGGCCACCACGCACGCGTACCGGCACCGCGTCGCCTTCCGCATGGTCGAGGGCGAGCGAGCAGAGCGCTTCACCTTCGGCGAGGTCCACCGCTACGCCGCGCGCGTCGGCAGCTTCCTCCTCAAGGCCGGCGTCGAGAAGCAGGGCCGGGTGATGCTGATCAGCGAGAACCGCCCGGAGTGGGGCATCACCTTCTTCGGCATTCTCCGCGCCGGCGCCACCGCCGTTCCGGTCGACCCCTCGCTCACCGAATCGGAGATGGTCAACGTCGCGCGCCGCTCGAAGGCCGCGGTGTGCCTCATCTCGGAGAAGGTCGCCGAAGACCACCCGGGCCTGTTCAAGGCCTTCACCGAGGCGGGCCTGCCGACGCAGATCCACTCGCTGGCCCAGGCGATGGCCGGCGACGACTCGAAGCCCGACCGCATCGGCCCGGTCCGGAAGACCGCCTCGCCCGACGACGTGGCCTCGCTCATCTTCACCTCGGGCACCACCGGCCAGCCGAAGGGCGTGATGCTCACCCACCGCAACTTCGCCTCGCTCGTGGCCAAGCTCGCCGGCACCTTCGACATCGGCCCGGGCGACGGCGTGCTGTCGGTGCTGCCGCTTCACCACACCTTCGAGTTCAGCTGTGGCTTCCTCATGCCGTTCAGCCGCGGCGCGGAGATCACCTACCTCGACGAGCTCACCACCGACCGCCTGGGCGAGGTCTTCGAGACGGGCCGCGTGACCGCGATGATCGGCGTGCCGGCGCTCTGGCAGCTCTTGCACCGGAAGATCACCCAGGAGCTCGCCTCGAAGCCCACCTTCATCGAGCAGGGCATCAAGGCCCTGATGAACGCCAACGCGGAGCTGCGCAACCGCAAGGACGTGAATCTGGGCCGCCTGCTCTTCTGGCCGGTGCACCGCAAGCTCGGCGGCCGCATGAAGTTCATGGTGTCGGGCGGCTCGGCGCTCCCCGACGAGGTCCACAAGGCGTTCCACGCGCTGGGCTTCAACATCACCGAGGGCTATGGGCTCACCGAGGCCGCTCCGGTGCTGGCGGTGGCCGAAATCTCGAACAAGCGGCAGTCGGGCACGGTGGGCAGACCGCTCCCGGGCATCGAGCTGAAGATCGACAACCCCGACGAGAACGGCATCGGCGAGGTGCTGGCGCGCGGCCCCAACGTCATGGCCGGCTACTTCGAAGATCGCGAATCCACCGACGCGGTGCTCAAGGACGGCTGGCTCTACACGGGCGATTTGGGGCGGCTCGACGCCGAGGGGCGCCTCTACCTCGTCGGCCGCAAGAAGGACGTCATCATCGACGCCAACGGCAAGAACGTCTACCCGGACGAGCTCGAGGAGCTCTACCAGAAGCACGAGCACATCAAGGAGCTCTCCATCGTCGGCCTGCCCGACGAGGCCGGCGGCGAGAAGGTCGCCTGCCTCTGCGTGCCCGACTACAAGGGCCGCCCGCGCGAGGACGTCCGGCGCGAGATCGAAGAGCACTTCAAGAAGGTCTCGGCCGAGATGCCCTTCCATCGCCGCGTGAAGGTGCTCAAGCTGTGGGACGGCGAGCTGCCCCGCACCTCGACGCGCAAGGTGAAGCGCAAGCTGGTGGTCGAAGAGCTCAAGCGGCTCGAGCGGCTCTCGGCCACCGCCGACAAGGCCCGCGAGAAGGTGCAGGCGACCGGCGGCGTCTCCGATTGGCTCCATCCGCTCGTGGCCGAGGTCATTCAGCGGCCGGTGACCGACATTCGCGCCGAGGCCAGGCTGGTGGCGGACCTCGGCTTCGACTCGCTGATGCTCACCGAGCTGTCGGTGGCGCTCGAGCAGGCCGGCGTGCCGGTGAGCGCGGTGCAGGACCTCACGCAAATTCAGACGGTGGCTGACCTGTCGAAGCTGGTGGCGCAGTCGGGCCGCAAGGTCGCCGCCGAGGTGAAGGCGAAGGAGATCAAACCCGAGACGAGCACCGAGCAGGAGATCTACGTTCCCGAGCCGGTCGCCGAGCTGGGTCGCGCCTTTCTCGGCTTCGGCCAGCGGCTGCTCTACGGCGGCATCTTCGACGTGAAGGTGTCGGGGCGCTCGTTCGTCCCGCAGAACCGCAACTTCCTGGTCATCGCCAACCACACCAGCCACCTCGACATGGGGCTCATCAAGGTGGTGCTGAAGGACCAGGGGCAACGGCTCACCGCGCTCGCGGCCCGCGACTACTTCTTCGACACGCCGCTCAAGCGCGCCTACTTCGAGAACTTCACCAACCTCATCCCGATGGACCGGCACGGCTCGCTGCGCGAGTCGCTGCGCCTGGCCGGCGAGGCGCTCAACCAGGGCTACAACCTGCTCATCTTCCCCGAGGGCACGCGCTCGGTCACCGGTGAGCTGCAGGAGTTCAAACCAACCCTGGGCTATCTGGCGCTGACGTACAAAGTAGACATTCTGCCGATGTATTTGAAAGGCACCTACGAAGCGTTGCCGAAGGGTTCCATCTTCCCCAAGAGCACCGAGCTCGAGGTGCGCATCGGCCCGGCGCTCTCGTACGCCGACATGCGCGCGCGCACGCAGGGCATGGCCCGAAGCGAGAGCTACCGCCACGTCACCCGCATCGCCGAGGAAGCGGTGAAGGCGCTGCGAGACGGCAAGGTCGTGGCCGAGGTGGAGCGGTTGAATCCCGCCCCGGTCGAGCTGGCTCCCCGCGCGGCCGCCAACGGCGAGGAGCGACACGGCAAGAACGGCGCAGAGCCCCCGCGGCCGGCGAAGAAGACGGCGGCCAGGGCCAAGCCGGCGAAGCGGAGCGAGCCGTGAAGATCCTCGTCACCGGCGCCACCGGGTTTCTGGGCACGCACCTGCTTCCCAAGCTGCTCGACGCGGGCCATCGGGTCCGGGCGCTGGCGCGGTCGGCCCCCAGTCGGCCGCACCCGGGCCTCGAGGTGGTGCAGGGCAGCCTCGAGGATCGCGACCTGGTGCGAAAGGCCATCGCCGGAGTCGATGCCATCTACCACCTCGCCGGCCTGGTCTCGTTCCGACCCGACGACGGGCGGCAGATGTACCGGCTGCACGTCGACTGCACGCGCATGCTGCTCGACGAGCTGAAGGCCTCGGGCCAGAAGCCGCGCTTCATTCTCGCGTCGACCTCGGGCACCACCGCCGTCTCCAAGGAGGAGCGGCTTCTCACCGAAGCCGACGACTACCCCATCACCATCGTGGGGCGGTGGCCGTACTACCTGTCGAAGATCTACCAGGAGAAGCTCTGCCTCGATTTCTGCCGGCAGAACGACATCCCGCTGGTGGTGCTGAACCCGTCCTTGCTGCTCGGCCCCGGCGACGACCGGCTCTCGTCGACGTGGACGGTGCTCAAGTTCTTGAACCGCGAGCTTTTGGCGATGCCGAACGGCGGGCTCTCGTTCGTCGACGCGCGCGACGCGGCCGACGTCTTCTTCGCCGCGCTCGACCGGGGCGAGCTCTACGGCAAGCACCTGTTCGGCGTGAACATGTCGCTTTCGGAGTTCTTCCGCCGGCTCGAGCGCATGACCGGCGTGAGCGCTCCGCGGCTCAAGCTGCCCTCGAAGCTGACCGTGCTCGGCGCGAAGCTGCTCGAGCGCGCGGAAAAGGCCCGCGGCCGCGAGGCTCCGCTCGACCCGATGGAGGTCGACGTCGGCGAGCACTACTTCTACCTGGACGCGTCGAAGGCCGAGGCGCTGCTCGGCTTCAAGCCGCGCGATCCACACGAGACGATCTACGACACCGTGCAGTACATCCTCTCGAAGATGCCGCCGGCGCAGCTGCCCGGCATCAAGGGCGAGCTGTACGAGAAGCGGGTGGGCCGGTAGCCGCCGAGGCGGCGCTTGAGACGACTGGCGCTGGCGTCGATGGTGTTGCTCGCCGGCTGCGCGTCGGTCGGCGCGGTGCAACCGGCACACGTCCTCGGCCGCGGCAAGGGTCAGCTCGGCGTCGCCCTCGCGTACCAGGCGCAGCTGTTGCCCGGAGCCGCCCGCGGCTACCCGATGGGTGGCCTGGTCGGGCGATTGGGCGTCTCCGACCGCGTCGACGTGGGCGTGCACCTGGGGCCGTCGGGGCTGCTCGGGGAGACGAAGGTGCAGCTATCGGGAGGTGGGCCTTCACCCGGCGGCGTTCCGTCGTCGGTGGTCGTCTCGCTCGCTCCGTACCTGGGTTGGGCGGGAGGTGAGCACGAAGGAGCGGTGCTGCGCAGCTACCACGCCGGCCTGCCGCTGCTCGTCGGCGTGCCGCTCGGCGATGAACGCCAGCTCGTGCTCGCTCCACGAATCCACGGCCAGCACCTGTTCGGGTCGGCGGGTTCGGCGGGCGGCTTCTACAACCTGCTGTACGCGGGAGGCAGCGTGGGGCTCGCGCTGAGGCACCAGCGGAGCTGGATCGTCCCCGAGCTGGGCTTTCTCTACCTCGGAGCGGTCACCACCCGCAGATCCGACGGGCTCGACGGAACGGCGTGGTGGCCGAACCGGTGGACGGTGCAGGCGTCGGTGGCCGTGCTCGCGGGGGTGAACTGATGCGATTCGTCCTCGTCTGGTCGGTGTTGGCCGTCGGCTGTTTCGAAGCACACCCGGCCGCCGAGCGATGCACCGACGACGGCGCCGAGCCACCCCATCGTGGCGAGCCGACCTGGTACCGCGACGTGCAGCCCATCGTGGCGGCGAAGTGCGGCGGCTGTCACATCGCGCAAGGCCCGGGGCCATTCGCGCTCGAGAGCTACGACGACGTGGCCTCGCGCAAGGAGCTGGTGCGCCATGCCGTGTCCAGCCGCCGCATGCCGCCGTGGCCTCCCGCGCGATGTTGCAACCGCTACCGCGACGATCGCTCGCTGACCGAGGCCGAGCTGGCGACGGTGCTGACGTGGATCGACCGCGGAGCGCCCCCCGGCACGCCCGCGCCGACCATTCCGCCGGTGCGCCGCGGCCTCGATCGGGTGGACCTGACGCTGTCGATGAGCGAGCCGTACACGCCGTCGCCGCCGCCGGGCGCGACCGACGACACGCGCTGCTTCCTCATCGACTGGCCAGAGACCGAGCCGGCGTACGTCACGGGCATCGACATTCGCATGGGGCATGCTCCGGCGGTGCACCACGCGCTGGTGCTGGTGGCCTCGGCCGACGACGCCAGACGCCTCGAGGCGCTCGACGCGCAGGCCGAAGGCCCGGGCTGGCCGTGCCCCGGCGGCGTGGTGACGTCGTTCAAGGGCTGGCTCGGCGGCAGCTTCTTCGAAGCCACGCGCTACCCCGACGGCACCGGGCACGAGGTGCTGCCCGGCGACAAGTTGGTGCTGACGATGCACTACAGCCGGCCGGCGCGCGGCGACTTCCAGCCGGACCGAACGTCGGTGCAGGTCCGCCTGCAGCGCGAGCCGACCCGCCGCATCGTGGCGCTGAGCGTCTTCAACCCCGCGTGGCTCCTCGGCGGCATGCGCATTCCCGCCGGAGAGCGCGAGGTGACGTACACGTACGCCGACGAGCCGTCCGTGTTCGCCGGAGGCCGCTCGTTGACGCTCATCGGCGCCAACCTGCACATGCACGAGCGCGGCACGCGCGGACAGGTGGTGCTGATCCGCGCCGGCGGCGAGCGCGAGTGCCTGCTGCAGATCGACGCGTGGGATCACGACTGGCAGGGCGACTACACCTTCGCCGAGCCGAAGGAGCTGCGGCCCGGCGACCGGCTGCTGGTGAGCTGCACCTTCGACAACTCGCCCGAGAACCAGCGCTTCGTGGGAGGAGAACGACAGCCGGTGCGCGACTTGAGCTGGGGCGAGGACCAGGAGATGTGCGTTGCGTTCGTGAACGCGACGCCGAACTGATCAGTCGCCGAACGCGGCCGCCCACAACGAACGCTCGCCGAGGGAGATCCACAGCTCGCCCTTCGCGCCGGCCTTCAGCGCGCCCGAGGCGTTGTCGAGCTCGACGTGGATTATGGCCTTGGTGCCCTCCACCAGCTCGACGCGAGTCACCTTCCCCTGGGCGGAGGCCGAGCCGTCGGAGAACGACGCCGCGGCGCCCGGCCGCACCTCGAGCGCCTTCTCGGCGATCTCGAGCCTGGCGAGCATTCGCGACGTGTCCATCACCTCGAACAACAGCTCGCCCTGGCGCACCTCGGAGCCCACCCTGCTCTTCGGGAGCGCGGTGGTGACGCGGCCCGCCACCGGCGCGAGGATCTGCGACGCGTCGGCGCGGCGGTCCAGCGCCGCCTTGTGCAGCCGGGCCGCCTCGAGCTCGATCTGCTTGCGCGACACCGCGTCCGTCTTGCGGGCCTGCAAGAGCAGCTTGAGCCGCTGGTCGGCCTCTCTGGCTGCGGCCAGCGCCGCCTTGCGTTCCCCCTCCAGCTCGAGCAGCGCGGGATCGTTCTGATTCTTGATTCGGGCGAGCTGACGCATCACCCGCTTCAGGGCCTTGGACCGCGCGGCCGCCTCGGCCTTGGCCTTCGCGAGCTCGGCGGCGGAGGCTCCCCGCTTGAGAATGGCGAGCTCGGCTTCGATCCGCTCGACCTCGGCGCTGAGCCGTTCACGGTCGGCCGCGGCGGTGAGCATCTCGAGCGTCGCCAGCACCTGCTTCGCGTCGACCTTGTCGCCGGGCTCGACGGCCACCGAGGCGACGACCCGATCCGATGGCGCCGAGACCTGAGCGCGGGCCGCGGGCTCGAGCGCCGCCGGTCGGACCAGCTCGGCGGGCACCGAGATGACTGCTCCCGCGATGGGGAATAGGACGAGCAGCACCAGGCCGGCGGCGAACGCGACGACGCGGCGGTCCTTCCAGAGCGCGCCCGGCTTGATCGCTTCGAGCGCCTCGAGCGTGGTGAGCGGCGGCTTCGGCGGCGGCTCGAACGCGGGAATCTCCGACGGCGTGCCGCGGGCCTGCCGCTCGCGGACCATCTCGAGCAGCGTCCCGGCCTCCGGGTGCTGCGGCTGCTTCTCGAGAATCTGGCTGAAGGTCCGCTCGGCCTCGTCGAACCAGCCGCGCTTCATCAGCGTCAGGCCGGCCTGCAGCATCGCGCGCGTCTCGTCCGAGCCCGATGCTCCGGTCATGTCGCGTGCCGCCGAATATTCGTCGTTGGGTGCCGGGCTCGTGGTGGCCGGAGCAGGCCGCTCGGCGACCGTCGGCTCGGCAGCGGCCGTGACGGCGGGCACGTCCAGGACGGTCGGAGCGCCCGCCGGTGGCGAATCGACAGGCGCCGGGCTCGCGGCGACGCTCATCGGATCCGTCACGGGCTCGATGCCGGCTGGGAACGCCGGCCGGCCCTTCTGGTCGAGCACCGCCGGTTCGGCCAGCGCGCCGAACGTCATGCTCGAACCGGCCGCCTCGTCGCCGAGTGTCGGCGCCGAGCGTGACTTCTTCTCGAGCACCGTCGCTTCGCCCAACTCGCCGAGCGTTCCGCTCAACACATCATCGGCGGCCTGCAATGCGCGCGACTTCTCCGCTGAAGCTGCTGCCTCGCCCGACGCACGCAGATCTCGCCTCGAGGGGGCCGGTCCGTCCGCGAGCGCCAGCGCCGACCGCGAGCTCGTCTCCAGCACCGTCTCTTCGCCCAGGTCGGGGAGCGTTCCGATCGGAGGAGGCTCGTCGACGAGCACCGCCGACGCTCGTGGCTTCTTGTCCAGCAGCGTCGTTTCACCGAGTGGACCGCGCGTCGTCCTCGCTGGTGCCGGCTCACCTCCGCCGACCGGCGCACTACCGAGCGCAGGCGATGCGCTCGTCCTCCCCTCGCCTGGGCCCACGGCCGGGAGCGTCGGCTCAGTCATCGTCCGCGGCGATTCGAAGAGCAACTCGCCCCGCTCCCATTCCTCCGCTTCCGTCGCGATCCGCGGCATCTCGACTGGGAACGCGCGGCGACGCTCGCTCGGTGGCGGAGCCTCGTCTCCCAGACGCGGGGCCGTCGCGGGATTCACCGCGAGCATCATCGGCTCGGTCATCGCCCGCGCCGGCTCGAACAGCAGCTTGCCCGGGTTCCGGCTCGACGGCACCTCCTCTCGGAGCGCGGCAGGAGAGCCCACCGACACCTCGCCCGACAAGGCTCGACGCCGCTCACTCGGTGGCGGCGCCTCGTCGCCCAGCGCCGGGGCCGACACGGGCTCCACCGCGAGCATGGTCGGCTCGGTCATCGCGCGACCCGGCTCGAACAGCCGTTCACCTGGGTTCCAGCTGGACGCCTCGTCTCCGAGAGCGCCGCGACGAGCCGAGCTCGAGGGCAGCTCGACCGACAACGCCCGACGCCGCTCGCTCGGCGGTGCCGCCTCCTCACCCAGGGGAGGCGCCGACCCGGGATTCACCGCGAGCATCGTCGGCTCGGTCGTCGTCCGCGGCAGCTCGAGCGACAGCGCCCGCTGGTTTCCGCTCGACTTGGGTGAGTCGTCCCCCAGCCGCGGCGCAGGCGTGCCGAATCCGTTCGAGCGCTCTGCACGTGAGTCGCCTGCGGATGCTGACTCGGCGCTGCCGTTCCTTCCCAGCGCTCGCATCGGGCCGCTCGACGAAGGCGAATCGGCCGCCGGCGGTGCGCTGGACGGCGAGGGCGGAACCGCCGCGTCGATGGCCGCCGCCCAGTCCTGCGCCAGGGCGCGCATCCGTTCGCTCGGCGGCGTCGGCTCCGCGCCCAGCGGCGTGCCCTGCGTTTGCGAGACAGCCACCGTTCTCCCGGTTGACGGCGCCGGCTCGGAGCCCAGCGGCAGACCTCGCGGTTGCGAGACAGCCACCGTCTTTCCGGTTGACGGCGCCGGCTCGGAGCCGATCGGCATGGCTCGCTCCTGCGCGACCGCCACATTGTTTGCGGACGGCGGGGACTCGCCTGGAACCGGCGTCTGCCCGGGCGCTGGCGCATCGCCTCCGTTCCTGGTCGGGTACTGAATGAACGTCCGATTCGACTTCGCCTCGACGGACGCTCCGGCCACGGAGGCCTCCGCGTTCTCGAGGAGCCCATTCGCGGCGAGCTGGCGAATCAGCTTCTCCAACCGGTCGACGCTCACCGGAATACCGAGCCGCTGCGCTTCGGCCTCGATCCCCTCCACCGTGCGCTCGCCGTCCATCAGCCGCGCGAGGCTGAGCTCGACATCATCGAGCGTGCAGCGCGACGTCGAGCCGGGGGCACGCACCACGAAAATGGCCGACTCGCCACCCGACGCGGGCTCGACGATCAGGTCGGTCCGGAACTTGGGACGCTCGGGCGACCTCCACGAATCGCGCACGGCCTGGCCCCCGCCGTCAAGACATCGCTTGCACCATCAACCTGCGAGGCGGATCCGCGCGACCGCCGTCGCCTGCTCCGAAATGTATTGAACCGCAGTTTCACGAGAACGCGCAAAGCGCTGGCCTCTGCGCGTAGATTTCCGCCCCATGCGCGGTGTCGAGCAGATTCCCTGGCTGTATGATTCCATCTTCCGCGTCAGCGAAGCCCTGGGCTTCAAGCGCTGGCGCGAAAAGCTGGTGCAGGGACTCACCGGCCGGGTGCTCGAGGTCGGGTGCGGCACGGGACGAAACCTGAACCTCTACGGGTCGGGCGTCAGGCTCGTCGGTCTCGACGTCAGCCCCGAGGCGCTCGCCGCGGCGAGGAAGCGCGCGCCCCAGGTGCCGCTCGTCCGCGCGAGCGCCGAGGCCCTGCCCTTTCGCGACGGAACCTTCGACGCGGTCGTCAGCGGGCTGGTCTTCTGCAGCGTGCCGGATCCCATCCGCGGCCTGCGCGAGCTGCGGCGCGTGCTGAAGCCCACCGGCGTGCTGCGCATGCTCGAGCACGTGCGCTCGACGTACCGCCTCTACGCCCGCGTGCAGGACCTCATTCAGCCCGCGTGGACGAAGGTGGCCGGCGGCTGCCACCCGAACCGCGACACCGAGGCCAACGTTCGGGCCGCAGGCTTCGAGATCGAGCCCGAGGGTTACCGCGCGCGGGGCACGTTGCGCCGCTTCACCGCGACATTGCGCAACCCGGCCCCACGTTCGGCCGATGCATCGCCCAGAGTGGCGGGCTGAGCCAGCCGCCCGAAGGCCGGCTCGAAAGGGGCCCCGCCTCCGCCGGAGTGCCTCGATGAGCGTCGAACGGGTTCGGAGCCAGCCGCTTCCCTCGTCCGCATCTCGGGCCAACGAGGCCAAGACGAGCTGAACCGGCCAGAGTGGCCAGCGAAAACCGGCGTTCACACCTGGATAGCGGGCGCACCAGGTCGCTCGAAGCGCACGTCTCAAGCCGCCGGCTCTCCTGCGGCGCCGCCCACGCCGGTGATGGCTCACGCGTTGCTTGGGCAGGCGCCGGTCGACACGGGGTCGGGCATGATCAGCCGGCGCGACATCTTGCGGGCCCTGGGCCTCACGGGCCTGGCGCTGCCGCTGGCCGGTCGCCTCCACGCACAGACCAGCCCGCCACTTCGCCTCATCCTGTGGCCGATGATGAACGGCGTCGTCATCGACTACTTCTTTCCCCAGAACCTGTCGGCGCTCACCGTCGTCACCGAGCCGCTGGCGCCCTACCGGGACCAGCTCACCTTCGTGCGCCAGATGGGCATCGACGGCTCGAGGGACCATTACGCCATTCGCAGCATCTACTCGGGCGCGCCGATCGCCGACTACAACCAGCCCGACCCGCAGGTGAAGTCGCTCGACCAGCTGGTGGCGGACAAGATCCAGGCGGCGGCTCCGACGCGCTTGCGCTCGCTCCACCTGGGCGTCATCCCCGCGGACAACATCAGCCTCTACAAGCAATACGGTCGAAGCACGTTGTTCTTCGGCCCGGGCGGCGCGCTCGACTACGAGGCGAACCCGGTGACGGCGTTCGATCGCCTCTTCGGAAGCGCGAGCAGCACCTCGCCCGGAGCTCCCGCCGAAAGCGCGGCCGAGCTCGAGGGCGCGGTGCTCGACATCACCGAGGCCGAGCTGCGCGAGGTGGCCGCGCGCGTGGGCGACCTTCCCACCGAGTCGTCGAAGATTTCGGTACACCTCTCGGCCCTTCGCGCCCTCCGGTCGAGGCTCCAGAGCGCGCCCGCCAGCACGCGCTGCGACTCGAGCCCGATGCCCACGGTCGAGAAGCTGCGCCCGATGCTGCAGAACAACCCCGCGGCGGCGTACAACTACGCGCTCTTCTCGGACCTGTTCGACGCGCAGATCGACATCCTGGCGAGGGCACTGACGTGCGGGCTGACGCGCGTGGCCACGCTCCAGGCGGCCTCGGCCGACGGGCCCCAGACGGTGCCGGTGGGCCCCGGCTATGCGCATCACCCCACTTCGCACGGCGACCCGGCGACGTTCGCTCAGTGCCAGCGCTGGTACATGGGCAAGCTCAAGCGGCTGCTCGACGCGCTCAACGTCCCCGACCCGCTCGACGGCTCCGGGAAGACGGTGCTGTACAACACGGCCATCGTGGTGCTGGCCGAGTGCGTTCCCAACGGCCACGGCAGCGACCACGTGCCCTGCCTCCTCCTCGGCAGGGGCGGCGGGTTGCTCAAGGGCGGAGCAATCGTCAACGTGCCGGGCGGCACCAACAAGAACCTGCTCAAGGCCATCGCCTCGCGCGTCTTCGGCGTCCCCGACGCGGCCAGCGCGCACTTCGGCAACACTCCGATGACGGAGGTGCTGGCATGAGGCCGGTGCTTCTGGCGGCGGCATGCCTGACCGCGTGCGAAGGGCTCATCGGCGAGCTGCCCATCGTCTCGCCGTCGCAACCGCCGGCCGAAGAAGCGACCGAGCCTGTCCCGGGCACCATCGACCGGAAGCCACTCTGCGCGGGGGAGAAGACCGACGTCCTCGGGCCGCGCCTGCTCCGCCGGTTGACCTCGGCCGAGCTGGAGGCGGCGCTTCGAGCCGGGCTGCGGCTGTCGGCGAGCGACTGGGCAGGTCCGGCGCTCCCGCCCGACCCCAGCGCGAAGAATGGCTTCACCAACCACGCCGACCGGCTCTTGGTGAACGACACCGTGGCCGAACGGCTCTTCGAGACGGCGAAAGCGGTCGGCGCGCTCGTCGCGGCCGAGCCCCGGCTGTCGGCGCTGTCGCCCTGCGCCAGGAACGGAGACGAAGCGTGCGCCCGCACCTTCCTCGACACCGTGGGGCGCCGCATCTACCGGCGGCCGCTCACCGAGGCCGAGCGAGCGCGCTACATGGCCTTGTACGCGCGCATCGTTCCCCGCTTCGGTTTCGCCAAGTGGGTCGAGTGGGCGACGGTGGCGCTCGTTCAATCACCGCACTCGATGTACCGCTTCGAGCTCGGAACGGCGGTCGACGGAACGCACCGGCTGACGCCGTACCAGACGGCGTCGCTGCTCGCCTTCACCTATACCGGCGGTCCGCCCGACGATGCGCTCCTCGCCCTCGCCGCCTCGGGGGGCCTCGAGACGCCCGAGCAGCTCGTCGGTGCCGCGCGCGGGCTTGCGCTGGACGATGCCGGCAAGCTTCGCCCGGCCGCGAGGGAGGTGCTCCTGCGCTTCCAGCGCCAGTGGCTCAACCTGCCGAAGCTCGAGGTGCTCACCAAGCGGGCCGACAAGTACCCGCTGTGGAGCGACGCGGTGCGCACGTCGATGCGGCGAGAGGTTCAGGCGTTCTTCGCCCACGTCGTCGAGCAGAAGGGCTCGATGGCCGATCTGCTGACCGCTCCGTACACGTTCGTCGACATGACGCTCGCGAGCTACTACGGCTTCGGCGGCGCGGGCGCGGGCAGCGAGCTGACGATGGCGGCGCGGCCGGCCGAGCACGGCGTCGGCCTGTTGGGGCAGGGAGCGCTGCTGGCCATTCGCGCCGACAACGAGAGCACCTCGCCCACGCAGCGCGGCCACTTCGTCAAGACGCACGTGCTCTGCTCGGATCCGCCGCCGCCGCCGCCGAACGTGGGGCCGCTGCCTCCGCCGAGCGCCGCGAACACCACGCGCGAGCGCTACGAGAAGGCCCACGCCGGCAACCCGCAATGCTCGGGCTGCCACCGCATGATGGACCCCATCGGCTCCGCCCTCGAGCACTTCGACGCGGCGGGCCGGTACCGCGCCACCGAGAACGGCTACCCCATCGACGACAGCGGCGTGCTGTTCCTCGACGGCAAAGAGGTCTCGTTCAAGGGCCAGGTCGAGCTGTCGCGCTTCCTCGCCTCGCAGCCCAGGAGCGCCGAGTGCCTCGCGGCATACCTGGCCAGCTTCGCCTTCGGGCTCGACCACCACGACACCGCCTGTCTGGTGTCTTCCGCCGCGCAGGGCTTCGCTCGAGGCAGGAGCATCGTCGACTACTACGTCGACATGGCCGGCACCCCGCACTTCTCGCGCCGCGCCTCGAATTGAACGGCGCTCTCGGCCATCACTCGAATGCCAGCGCCCGCTCGAAGTCCGACGGGTTGGTCGCGTACTCCTTCGCGATCTCCAACGTGACCTGGCCGTTGCGGTAGAGCTGCGCCAGGTGCTGGTCGAACGACTGCGTGCCGAGCAGGTCGGTGTTCTTCTCGAGGTAGTCCTTCACCTCGCCGGTGCGGCGCGGATCGCGGATCAGCTCCTGCACTGTGAGCGTCGAGACCATGATCTCGCACGCCAGCACGCGGCCCTTGCCGGACGCGTGCGGCAGAAGCCTTTGCGAGATGGTGGCCTTCAACATGTCGGCCAGACGGTTTCGCACGCCGGTCTGGGCCTCGGGCGGAAAGACGCCGACGATGCGGCCGATGGTCCGCGCGCAGTCGGGGGTGTGGACCGTCGAGAGCACCAGATGCCCGGTCTCGGCGGCCTTGAGCGCGATCTCGATCGTCTCCGCGTCGCGCATCTCACCGACCAGGATGACGTCGGGATCCTGCCGCAGCGCCGCCCGCAGCGCCGCGGAGAAGCTCGGCGTGTCGGGCCCGATCTCGCGCTGGGTGACGCGCGCGAACCGGTCCTCGTGGAGGAACTCGATCGGGTCCTCGATCGTCAGCACGTGCTTTCGGAAGTGCTGGTTGATGAAGCCGACGATCGCGGCCAGCGTCGACGACTTGCCCGAGCCGGTGACGCCGGTGACGAGGATGAGGCCCCGATCCTCGGACGAGATCTTCTCCAGCACCTTGGGAAGCCCGAGCTTCTGGAAGTCGGGTACCGCGTACGGAATGGCGCGGAGAATCGTCGCGAAGTGACCCTTGTTGCGGAACACGCTGGCGCGGAAGCGCCCGACGCCTTCGAGCACGTAGCTGGTGTCGTGCTCCTGGAGCGACTCGAAATCGCCCTTGTACCGGCTCTGCGCGAGAATGTGCTGCGCCACGCGCGCGGTGTCTTCGGGCTGCAACGCCGGCACCTTGACCGGCAACAGCTGTCCGTTGATGCGCAGGGCCGGGGCCGCGCCCGCCTTGAAGTGAATACTCACACCGCCTGAAGGCGGTGGCTTCGGCCGGGCTTCGCCCGGCCTTGTACGACTGGAAGTCGGTTGTTCCGGCTGAAG
>FWPU01008527.1_pt1 | contig 17391 bp, 15 predicted proteins | sample 2228361 | NCBI WGS metagenome assembly FWPU01 (sample SAMEA103939777, study PRJEB20133) | metagenome
TCCTTCTCCGCCGCTTCGCGGACCAGTCGCGGCACATCGACTTCCGCATGCTCGACCTCGACCGGAGCCCGCTGCTCGCGAGCAAGTACGGTGTTGTCAACTACAACACGGGCGTGCTCGAGAGCCAGGGGACGTGGCTCCTGGTGCGCGACGTGAGCGAGGACGAGCTCACGACGGGCCTGATCAAGCTGATCGAGGGCAAGGAGCGGGTGGTCGCTTTCGCGGTCGGGCACGGCGAGAACGACCCGCGCAACCCGGATCCGCGCAGCGGCCTGTCGCAGGCGGCGAAGGCCCTCGAGGCGGAGAACTACCGGATCGAGCGCTTGACCGATCTGCGCGGCGGCATCCCGGACGAGGTCGCGCTGCTCGTCGTCGCGAACCCGCGCACCGACTTCACCGAGAGCGAGATCGCGGCCGTGGATGCGTACCTCGCGCGGGGCGGCGGCGGGCTGTTCCTCGTCGAGCCCGGGTCGTCGCAGCGGCTCGCCGCGCTGCTCCGCGAGCTCGGCATCGAGCAGGGCAACGACCTGATCGTCGACGAGCGCAACCGCCTGTTCTTCGCCGACAGCTTCGCGCCGCAGGTGGCGTTCTTCAACGAGCAGATCCTGCCGTACACCGGCGCGCCGCCGGCGATCCTGCCGCTCGCGCAGTCGATCCTGCCCGTCGAGCCGACGCGCCCGGGCGTGCGCGTCGCGCCGCTCGCGTTCACGGGGACCGACACCTGGGCCGACAAGGACCGGACCGTGGTCGAGGGCGTCCCGCCGGTCTTCCAGCCCGGCGTCGACCTGCCGGGGCCGGTGCCGGTCGCGGCGATTGCCCGGCTCGCCGGCAAGGACGACGAGGTCAGCGGCTCCGTCGTGGTGGTCGGCGACGCCGAGTTCGCGACCAACCTCTACGTCGGCACCCTGGGCAACCGGGACCTGTTCGTCAACCTCGCCCACCTCGCGGCCCGTGCCGAGGCGCTGATCGGCTCGCGCCACGAGATCCTGCCGGGCGGCACGTTCTCGCGCATCCACCTGACGGCGCCGCAGGCGCGTGTCCTGTTCTGGGTGTCGGTCGTGCTTCTGCCGGGCGCGATGCTGCTCCTGGGCGGGATCGTCGGCTGGCGGCGCCGCGCGCGGAGTGCGGGTTGAGCAGCGTGACGACCGCCGACGAGCGCGACGGGTTCGTCGAGCCGGCGGACACCGAGCGCCCGCCGCTACGTCGCCTGGCGATCCTGGCGGCGATCGCCGTGGCGCTCGGCGTCATCACCGCGCTCACCGTGCTGCCCGGCCTCGCCCCACCGATCCCGACCCGGACCGGCGAGCCGCTGGTGAAGCTCGATCCGGAGGACGTCCGTGAGGTCGAGCTCGACGCGTCCGCCTCGGGTCTTCACTTCCGCTTCGTGCGGCGCGCTGACGGCTGGATCCTGATCACACCGTCCGGCGAGAGCCCGATTCCTTCCGACCGTTTGGACGGCTTCCTCGACACGGTGGCTGGTTTGACGCGGCTCGTCGAGATCGGCGAGGCCGACACCGTGAACCCGGCCGAGTTCGGACTTGCACCGCCCCGCGGGCACGTGGTGATACGGAACGGCGGCGAGATCAACCTGGCGCTCGGCGATCGCAATCCGCCGTTGACCGGGCTGTACGTTCAGGTATTGCCCAGGACGAATATCGTCCTTGTAGGCGCCGTCCTACTGTGGGAATTCGACAAGCTCGTGGCCCTGGCGCGAGCCCAATCCGTTGAGCCTTGAGAACGGACCGGAGCGGTCGGAAGTCGTTGACCGCGATCCCCATTCGGTCCTAATTGACGAATCGGAGGAACGTCGCATGCACAAGACGAGTCGGCTCGTACTCGCTGTGGCCGCGGTCGCGCTCGCGCTGTCGCCCGCACGCGGATGGAGCCAGGACGAAGGGTACACCCTCAACAAGGACACCTGGCAGAAGGCCGAAGGTCTGCTCCCCGACCCCGTCCTGAAGCGCGTCAAGTCAGGTGACTACACGTTCCAGGTGGTCCCGCTCGACGCGCAGAAGTTCCGGGAGAACTACAGCACCTCGTACTGGGCCGCTTCGGAAGCGAACGAAGGCAAGTACGATCTCGACCCCGAGACCTGCGGCCTCAAGGACAAGGCGACGGGAAAGATGCCGGACTGGGTGTTCGGCAAGCCGTTCCCGAAGATCGACCCGAAGGACCCGCTGGCCGCCTGCAAGGTCGCGTGGAACTTCTACCTCGCGAACCAGATGGGCGAGGGCGCCGGTGCGACGTTCACGCTGAACGGCATCGACCGCAACGGCGAGTTCCGGCGCATCAAGCTCTGGCTCCACGCCAACGCCTACCTCGGCCGTCACAAGAAGGACGAGAACAACCCCGAGAACCTGCGCGGCACGACGCTGTCGCACGCGATGGAGCCCGCCGACGCGGAGGGCGTCAACATCCTCGCCCAGCAGCTCAACGACTGGACCTCGCAGGACAACATCTGGGCGTACATCCCGCAGACCCGCCGCTCGCGGCGCGTGAACGCGGCGTCGCGCTCGGACCCCGTCGCGGGCCTCGACATCTTCTCGGACGACCTGAACTGCTACGCGGGCAAGGTCGAGTACTACAAGTGGAAGCTCACCGGTGAGGGCGAGATCCTGGCGCCGATCCTCGGGCCCTACGCGCTCAAGCAGGTCCCGACCGACTCACCGACGCGCTTCGACGTGCCGATCCCCTACCTCCGCGGCGCCTACGAGACGCCCGGCGCCGAGGGCGCGCCCTGGCAGATCACCGAGAACCTCGTGCTCGTGAAGCGTCCCGTGTGGATCCTCGAGGGCGAGTCGACCGACCCGTACTACAACTTCGGCAAGGTGATCATGTGGGTCGACAAGGAGATGAGCCGCATCTACTGGAAGATGGTGCACAACCGCGCGGGTGAGTACTTCTACACCGCGATGTGCAGCTACCACTTCTCGAAGAGCGACGACGGGACCTACAGCGCGACGACGCCCAACATGGTGATGGGCGTCAATGACAAGACGGACCGTGCTGCGCTCGGCGGCCGCTACTCGTCGCAGTTCCTCGAGCGCAACTTCCAGCCGCAGTACTTCTCGCTGCGCTCGCTGTCGCGGCTCAGCGACTGATCCAGCCCTAGCCCGGGACGAACCGGGCAACGCGCGACGAGGCCCCGGTGGCGACGAGCCCGCCGGGGCCTCGTCGCGTTCGGGCTCCCTCCCGCGTGCGTCAGGCGTGCGCCGCGGCCGCCACCTGGGTCGCGATCGCGTCCGCGATCTCGACGAAGCGTCGCGACACGGGGTGCTCCGGGTCGGCGACGACGATCGGCGTGCCCGCGTCGCCGAGCGCGCCGACCCGCGCCGCGAGCGGGATCGCGCCGAGGTACGGGATGCCGAGCTCGCGCGCCATGCGCTCGCCGCCGCCGCGGCCGAAGACGTCCGTCTCGTGCCCGCAGCGCGTGCAGACGTGGCCGCTCATGTTCTCGATCACGCCGAGCACCGGGACGTCGACCTGACGGAACATGCGCACGCCGCGCTTCACGTCGGCGAGCGCGACGTCCTGCGGCGTCGTGACGATCACCCCGCCGTCCATCGCGAGCTGCTGCGCGAGCGTGAGCTGGACGTCGCCCGTGCCGGGCGGCAGGTCGATCACGAGGTAGTCGAGCTCACCCCAGTCGACGTTGCGCAGGAACTCGGTCACGAGCTTCGTGACCATCGGGCCGCGCCAGATCACCGCACGGTCGCGCTCGACGAAGAAGCCCATCGAGACGACGCGCAGGCCGTGCGCCTCGAGCGGGATGATCCGGCGCTCCGCCGTGACCTCCGGCTTGCCGTCCTCGATGCCGAGCAGCAGCGGAACGCTCGGACCGTAGACGTCCGCATCGAGCACGCCGACGCGCCCGCGCAGGGCGAGCGCGAGCGCGAGGTTGACGGCGACCGTCGATTTCCCCACGCCTCCCTTGCCGCTCGCGACCGCGAGGATCGTCCGCACGCCCGGGATCCCCTGGGCCGTCCGGCGGGGCGGCGCCGCCACGCGGGGCTGGGGGGGCGGCGTGGTGACGAGGGTGACCTCTCCGACCCCGGGGAGCGCGCTCGCGACCCGCACGACCTCGCTGCGGATCTGCTCGACCAGGTCGGGGGCGTCGGCCGGCGGGCAGAGCGTGATCGTGGTCCCGAAGCCGCCGACCTCGATGTCGCGGACGATGCCGAACGACACGATGTCGCGCGAAAAGCCCGGATAGCGCACCTGTTTCAGCGCTTCGAGCACGTCCTTGGCCGAGGTCGCCATGGGCTCGACATAGCCAACCCACCCCCGGATCGCCATGCGCGGCGGCGCTGCCTCTAGCCTCCCCGTTGCCGTGGGTCACAGGCGGGGCGCGGTTGGTCCCTATAGTTGCCGGCCCGAGACGCCGATAACCGCCACGGGTGTACGGAGCAGGCTCTTCGCCCGTGAACAACACGAAGGAGGACAGGATGATCATGGCGGACGACGTGTCGGGGAACGAGATCCGGGAGCTGCGTAAGCGCCTCGGGCTCACGCAGGAGGAGTTCGCGCACGCGGTGGCGGTCACGTTCTCGACCGTGAACCGCTGGGAGAACGGCCACGCGAAGCCGAGCAAGCTCGCGCGTCGCGCGATCGAGTCGCTGGCGGCGATGAAGGGCGCCAACACGACCAACAGCCAGACGATCGAGGATCTCGCCTCGAGCTCGTACACCCCTCGGAACGGCTGAGCGGCGCGCCGGGCGAAGCCGCCGTCGGCGCTCGAGGGCAGCGCGGCGCGAGCCGCGCGCGGCCCGGGGACGCCGCCACGCAGATGTGGTAGAGGCGGGTGCGGATGAGCCATCCGTCCGCACCTCCGTCCTCGCCGCTGCTCGGCTGTGACACGCTGGTCGCGCTCGCGCCGGCCACGCTGCGCGGCAGCGCGATCTTCGCGAAGAACAGCGACCGGCCGCCGGGCGAGCCCCAGTCGCTCGTCGTCGTGGACCGCGCACGCCACCCGAGCGGCGCGCGCGTCCGTTGCCAGTACATCGAGGTGCCGCAGGTGCGCGAGACCGCGCGCTTCGTCGGCGCCCGCCCGACCTGGCTCTGGGGCCTCGAGATGGGCCTCAACGAGTACGGGGTGGCGATCGGCAACGAGACGATCTTCGCGCACGAGCCGCCCGCGGCGAGCGGCCTGATCGGGATGGACCTCGTCCGCCTGGGCCTCGAGCGCGGCACGTCGGCGGCGAGCGCCGTCGAGGTGCTGATCGAGCTCATCGAGACGCACGGGCAGGGCGGCTCGGGCTACCGCGACCTCGAGTGGCCGTACAACAACGGCTTCCTCATCGCGGACCCGCGCGAGGCCTTCGTCCTCGAGGCGGCGGGACGGCTCTGGGCGACCCGGCGCTGCGCCACGGTGGACTCGATCTCGAACCACATCACGATCGGCGCCGACTGGCAGCGTCTGTCGCCCGCCGCGACCGCGACGGCGGCCGCCCGCGGCCTGCCGGTCGCGGAGCCGTTCGACTTCGCGGGCGCGTTCCGCGACACCGAGATCGTGCCGCGCGCGCTCTCCGAGGGACGGCTGCGCCGCTCTCGCGCGCTGCTCGCCGAGGGGCGGGGTGCGCATACGGTTGCGACCCTGCAGGCGATCCTTCGCGACCACGACCGAACCGGCCCGCGCTTCGTCCCCGGCGCCGCGCCCGACGAGGAGCAGTTCTACACGCTGTGCATGCACCAGGGCCCGAGCCGGACCGCCGCGAGCCTGGTCGCCGAGCTCGATGCCTCGCCGCACGAGCCAAGGGTCGCCTGGTTCGCGCTCGGCCGGCCGTGCACCTCGGTCTTCTTCCCGACGTTCTTCGCCGGCGAGCTGCCGCCCGTGCTCAGCGCCGCGGGTGAGGAGGGCGAGCCGGGCCGCGAGGGGCTCTGGTGGGTCTTCGAGCGCCTCGCGGAGCGGGCCGAGCAGGCCGAGGCGGCCGGCGAGGAGATCCGGGCGGCGCTCCGCGAGCTCGAGAGCGAGCTCTCGACCGAGGCCGCGGAGTGGATGCGCCGCGCGCTCACCAACGGCGGGGACGAGGCCGCCGCCGTCGCCTGCGCGACCGAGGCCAACGCGGCGATCGCGGCGCGGCTCGACGCCGGCGCGCGCCGCGTGCTCGCCGCGACCGCCGGCTGACCGTCAGTCCGTCGCGCCGTCCGAGCGGCCGAGCAGCAGGACGCGATCGCTCGACCGGCTGCGCGACGCGATCAGCACCAGCGAGCCCTCGCGGTCGAAGCCGCCGATGACCAGCGCCGTGATCTCGCCAAGCTGCGCCGTGTTGCGGCTCGACGCGATGTTGACCAGGTGGCCCTCGGCACGGCGGACGGTCGCACGCACCTCCTCGACCCGCACGGTACCCCCGCTGACGGTGCCGAGGCGCGTGATGAACGCGACGTCGCCCCGCTGGTTGACGCGCGACCCCTGCAGGTCGACGACGATCGACGACTCGCCGGGGAACGGCGCGCCCTCGCGGACGATCTCGACGAGCCCGTTCTCGTCGCCGTACCACAGCGACGGAGCGGCCCGACCCGGCTCGTCCGGCGAGCCGAGGGCCGCCTCGAAGAGCGCCCGCCCGGCCTCGTCGATGCCGATGCCACGGATCGTCGCGATCGGCATGCCGCCGAGCGTCGTTCCCTCCTTCGCGTAGGGGACGAAGCTCCCCTCGCGGAGCACGCCCAGCGTCGTCGGCCGGCGCTCGCCCTCGAAGGCCTGCTGGCTGACCTCGAGGAGCACGTCGCTCGCCGCGTTGACGCCCACGACCTCGACCGAGTTGATCGCTCCGACGCCGTCGAGCTCGGAGGCGCCGTCGAGGACCACGTTCGTCGTGCCGGCCGCGTGGTGCAGGAGGACCGGCGCCGTGCGACGCCGCGGCAGCGAGAACCACGCACCGCCGTGCGGATCCATCTCGACCCGGATCGCGATCGGGCGCTGGCCCTCGAGGTCGAGCTCGGAGTCGTCGAGGCGGACGACCCCGTTCGCGTCGGCGACGTAGAGCGCGTTCGTGCAGACGATGCGCGGCTCCTCGCTGCCCGGTGTGACCTCGCAGGCCTGGCCACCGCCGACGAAGGCGACGATGCCCCCCACCTCGATGCGCACGTTGCCGAGGATCCGGAAGTCGGGGAACACGGGGCCCGGCTCCGCCCCCGCCAGCGTGTACACGACGCCGTCCTGCAGCAGGTGCAGCCGGTCGCTGTCGAGGCCGTTTCCGGAGCGGAAGACGATCTCGCCAGTGGGCGACATGCGGATCCGGCTCAGCGAGCGGGCGTCGATCTCGGGCGCCGCTGCGCGCGGGTCGAAGGCGGTGGCGAAGCCCGCCCCGGGCTCGCGCAGCACGATCGCGCGCGCTCCACCCGTGTTGGACGAGCTGATCAGCGCCGCGACCCGGCCGGCTGCGAATGCCGCGTCCTCGATGTTGGTCACGACCAGCCCGTCGGGCATCCGGTCGCCGTCGCGCAGGATGATCTCGGCGGTGCTGCGCGGCGGTCCCGGCGGCTCGATCGGGCGGACGGGGCTCGGGATCGGCGTCGGGGCGTTGCTCGGCGAACCGGTCCCGTCACCCCCGCCGCAGGCGGCGAGGGCGGTCAGGGAGCAGACGACGAGAAGAGCCGATCGATACGGCGAGAGGAGCTTGGCGTGGAGCAAGGGAACACCTGAGCTCGTGCAGGACCCGACCAGTGCGCCGGGTGCGGCCGTGGTGCCCCTCTACGAAATCGGGACGGTTTCGGGAAGCCCGAAAGTGCGCCTCGGGTGTCCGGCGTCGCCGGGCGGCCGGGAGGGGGAGGCGGCCGGCCCGGCGACGCCGGAGGGATGGGGACGCACGTCGCGCCCTGCGCCACGAGGGGAGGGGATCGTGGCGCGGGCGCCGGACACGCGCCCGGTCGCCGCGCTCAAGCGGCTACCGACTGCGGGACGTCCTCGACCGACTCGTCGGCGGTGAGGAACCACTCCATCGGACGCCCCGTGTAGCGAGCGATGCGGAACAGCACGTCCGTCGTCGGGACGCGTCCGTTCAGGTAGTTGTACACCGCCGAGAGGCTCAGCCCGAGGTCGTAGGCGAATGCCTTCGGCTCGTCGCGGACCACGTCCCGGATGCGTTCCGCGAAGACTTTGCTGTCGATCCGTACCTGCTGTGCTTGCACGCTCCTTCTCCTTTCCGCCCCGCGAAGCACGCCTGCGCGCGCTGCCGGGTCCGCCGGACCCCCGAAGGCTCGTCCGGAAACGAAAAAGGCCGCTGAGATTGCTCCCAGCGGCCTTTTTTCGGGGGTTCTGTGAAGACTAGTCGTTCACCAAACTCCTCGTTCCTGGCCGCTGGGCGCCGGCTTCGCGTCGGCGATGCGCGTAATCGAGTCGACGAGCGCAACGGCGATGCGCGACACGACGACCGGACGCACGACCACGCCGACGTGCTGGACGCGGTTGCGCCAGCTCATGGCCGGGTGGGTCATCTGGAAGTCGTTACGCCGCATCGGTTTGGTCCTGACTCGACTGGGCTCTTGATTTCACATGCGAGTCGAGGCGACGCAAGTCCCCGGTTTGCACGCGCGTGGAACGGGCCGGGGCCCTGCGCGGCTCAGTCGGCCTCGGCCGCCTCGGCCTCCGCCTCCTCGAGCTTCTCGTGCAGCTCGATCCAGCGGGCCGTGTCCGCTGCGAGGGAGCGCTCGAGCTCGGCGTAGCGGCGCTGGATCTCGCCGACGTCGCGCCCCGTCTGGTAGGTCGCGGGGTCTGCGAGGTCGTGGGCGAGCCCCGCCTTCTCTCGCTCGAGCTCCTCGATCCGCGCTTCCAGGGCGCGGATCTCCTCGCGGATGCCGCGCGTCCGGCGCGCGAGCGCCTGGCGCGCTTCCGCGGCGCGCCGCCGCTCGAGCCGCTCGCCGCGCCCGGAGCGCTCGATGCGCACGGCGTCGGAGGCGTCGTTCGTGCCCGCCGGGCGGGTACCGCCGTCGCCCGGGGCGGCCGCCGAGGCGGCGCGCTTCCAGCAGTAGTAGTCCCAGTCGCCCGGGTAGTCGGTGAGGACGCCGTTCTCGACGCGCACCACGCGCCGCGCGATCTGGCGGATGAAGTGCACGTCGTGGCTCACGAAGCAGAGCGCGCCCTCGTAGGCCTCGAGCGCCGCGATCAGAGCGTCGACCGACGCCATGTCGAGGTGGATCGTCGGCTCGTCCATCAGCAGCACGGTCGGCGGGTCGAGCAGGATCATCGCGAGCGCGAGCCGGCTCTTCTCGCCGCCGCTCAGCACCGCGGCTTTTTTCTTGACGTCGTCGCCGTGGAAGAGGAAGGCGCCGAGCAGCGTACGGACGGCGGTCTCGCCCTGGTCGCGCGCCACGGACATCGCGTTCTCGAGCACCGTGCGCCCGAGGTCGAGCATGTCGTGGCGGTGCTGCGTGTAGTAGCCGACCGAGACGCGTAGCCCGAGCTTGCGCTTCCCCGCGTCCGGCGGCAGCACGCCCGCGAGGAGCTTGAGCAGCGTCGACTTGCCCGCGCCGTTCGGCCCGACGAGCACGGTCTTGTCGCCGCGCCTCAGCTGGAAGTCGACGCCGCGGTAGACCTGCACGTCGCCGTACGCCTTCGCGACGCCGCAAAGCTCGAGCGCGAGCTCGGAGGTCCGCTCGGGCTGCGGGAAGCGGAAGCGCACGCGCGGCCCGTCCTTCGCGACGACGATGCGCTCCTCCTTCTCGAGCGCCTTGATGCGGCTCTGCACCTGGCGCGCCTTGCTCGCCTTGTAGCGGAAGCGCTCGATGAAGCGCTCCGTCTCGCGGATGCGCCGCTCCTGGTTCTTCGCTGCGGCCTCGAGCTGGGCGCGCCGCTCCTCCCGCTCGCGGACGTACGCCTCGTAGTTGCCGGCGTAGCGCGTGACGCGCCCGCCCTCGACCTCGACGATCGACGTCGTCGTGGCGGAGAGGAAGGCGCGGTCGTGCGAGATCAGGACCAGCGTGCCGCGGTACGAGCCGAGAAAGTCCTGCAGCCAGAGGACCGACTCGAGGTCGAGGTGGTTCGTCGGCTCGTCGAGCAGCAGCACGTCCGGCAGGTCGATGAGCAGGCGGGCGAGCTCGGCGCGCATCACGTAGCCGCCCGAGAACGAGCGGAGCGGACGCTGCTCCTCGCCCGGACGGAAGCCGAGCCCGGCGAGGATGCGCCGCGCCCGGACCTCGCGCTTGTTGCCGCCGAGGCGCTCGTACTCGGCGTGCAGCTCGGCGAGGCGCGCGCTCAGGCGCTCCTGCTCGGCCGGGTCGGTCGCGCGCTCGATCGCGGCGGGCAGCGCCGCGAGCTCGGACTCGAGCGAGAGAAGATGCTCACCGGGACGAAGCGCCGTCTCGAGCACCGTCGCGTCGGGCGTGCCGAGGATCTCCTGCGGCAGGTGGCCGAGCGAGAGCCCGCGGGCGCGCGTCACGACGCCCTCGTCGGGCGCCTCCTTGCCCAGCAGCAGCGCGAGCAGCGTCGACTTGCCGGCGCCGTTCGGGCCGACGATCCCGACCCGGTCGCCGGCGACCAGGCGCAGCGACACCCCGGTGAACAGCGGCTTGCCCAGGAACCCTTTGCTGACGCCGTCGAGCGAGATCATCACGCGGTCCGCAGCGCGGCGATCGGGTCGAGCCGCGACGCCTTGTGCGCGGGGTAGAAGCCGAAGAACACGCCCACCGCGGCGGAGAACAGGAACGAGCCGACGACCGCAAGGGGCGAGACGAGCGTCGGCCAGCCGCTGAGCTCGGAGATGACGTGCGAGACCACGACGCCGAGCAGGATGCCGAGCACGCCGCCGAGCCCCGAGAGCGTCACCGCCTCGCAGAGGAACTGCGCGAGGATGTGCCGAGCCTTCGCGCCGACCGCCATGCGGATGCCGATCTCCCGCGTTCGCTCGCTGACCGAGACGAGCAGGATGTTCATGATCCCGATGCCGCCGACCAGCAGCGAGATCGACGCGATCGCGAGCAGCAGGTTCGACATCACGCGCGCCATCGTGTCCGCGGCCTGCGCCATCTCGGCGATCGTCCGGATGCCGAAGTCGTCCTCCTCGCCGGGCTGGATGCGCCGCCGCTGGCGGAGGAGCCGGGTCATCTCGTCGATCGCCTCCTCCTGGTCGGCGTCGGGGTCGAGCGAGACCTGGATCATGTCGACCGTGCCGAGCGCCGCCGTCCCGAGCACCTTCCGCTCGGCCGTGCGGAACGGGATGAAGACCGCGTCGTCCTGGTCCTGGCCGTAGGCGCTCTGGCCCTTGGGCTCGAGGAGGCCGATCACCTGGAAGGGGACGTCCTTGATGCGGATCGTCGCGCCGACCGGGTCGACGCCCTCGCCGAAGAGCTGCGTCGCGACCGTCGCGCCCAGCACGCAGACCTTGGCCGCGACGTCGTCGTGGCTCTGGCTCAGGAACTCGCCGGCGATCACCGGCCACTCGCGCACCGCGGCGTAGTCGGGCGGGACGCCCCACACGGTGGTCGTCCAGTTCGCGCCGCCCGCCTGTACCTGCGCGACGTCGCGGCGGTGGTAGCTGACGGCGCGCACCCCGGGGACCTGGCGCTCGATCGCCCGCGCGTCGTTGACCGTGAGGCGCGCGCCGGTGCCCCAGCCGGCGCGGGCGCCCGCCGTGGTGGTGGCGCCGGGAAAGATCATCACCATGTTGGTTCCGACGCTCGCGATCTGCTCCTGCAGCGCCGCGCGGGCGCCCTGGCCGAGGCTCACCATCGAGATCACGGCGGCGACGCCGACGATCACGCCGAGCGAGGTGAGGCTCGAGCGCAGCGGGTTGCGCTGCAGCGAGCGCAGCGCGAGCCGGACCGTGACCAGCAGCAGCTTCACGCCGTCCCCGTCCGGGCGCGCTGCCGGCGGTCCTCGACCACGCGGCCGTCGCGCATGTACAGCACCCGTTCCGCCTGCGCGCCGACCTCCTCGTCGTGCGTCACCATGACGATCGTCAAGCCACGCCGGTGCTGCTCGGCGAGGAGCGCCAGGATGTCGAGGCTCGTCTGCGAGTCCAGGTTGCCCGTCGGCTCGTCGGCGAGCAGCAGGACCGGGTCGGTGACGAGCGCGCGCGCGATCGCGACGCGCTGCTGCTGCCCGCCCGAGAGCTGCGCCGGCGTGCTGTTCTCGCGGCCGGCGAGCCCGACGCGGGCGAGGGCGGCGCGGGCCCGCGCGTGCTGCTCGCGCGACGGCACCTTGCTGTAGAGCAGCGGCAGCTCGACGTTCTCGAGCGCCGTCGTGCGCGGCAGCAGGTTGAAGTCCTGGAAGACGAAGCCGATCGTCTCGTTGCGGATGGTGGCGAGCTCGTCGCGCGACAGGCGCGACACGTCGCGCCCGAGGAGCTCGTACGTCCCGGAGGTCGGGCTGTCGAGGCAGCCGAGGATGTTCATGAGGGTCGACTTGCCGCAGCCCGAAGGTCCCATCACCGCGACGTACTCGCCCCGCTCGATGTCGAGGTCGACGCCGCGCAGCGCGTGCACGGCGACGTCGCCCGCCTGGTAGACGCGCGTCAAGCCGCGCGCGCGGATGACGGGCTCGCTCAACGCCGCCTGGGCCCCGGGCGCGTGAACATCGAGTAGCCGCGCGTTTCTTTCGGCTCGCTCCTCACGCGCGTGATGACTTGATCGCCGGGGGCGAGCTCGGGGCTCGAGACCGCCGTCATCGCGTCGTCGGAGAGCCCGATCTCGACCTCGACCGGCTTGGGCTCGCCGCGCGACAGCACGTACAGCGTGCCTCGCCGCCCCGCCGTCGCGGAGGCGCGGCTGTCGGACGGCCGCGCGCCCGCGACCGCGGCGCCCGACGCCGCCGTGTCGTCCAGCGCGCGCGGCCGGAAGCGCAGAGCGGCGGTTGGCACCTTGAGCACGTCGTCCGTGGACGCGGTCACGATGTCCACGTTCGCCGTCATGCCGGGCTTGAGCAGCAGCTCCGAGTTGTCGACGTCGAGCACGACGTCGTAGGTCACAACGTTCTCGACCGACTGCGGCGCGTTGCGCACCTGGCGCACGACGGCGGGGAACGGCCGCCCGGGATAGGCGTCGACGGTGAACGTCGCGCTCTGGCCCTCGCGGACCCGCCCGATGTCCGCCTCGCTCACGTACGCGTTCACCTGCATCTTCGACAAGTCCTCGGCGATGACGAACAGGGTCGGCGTCTGGAAGCTCGCGGCGACCGTCTGGCCCACCTGCACGTCGCGCGACACGACGATGCCGTCGACCGGCGAGACGATGTCGGTGTAGCCGAGGTTGACCTCGGCCTCGGTGAGCGCAGCCCGGGCCTGCTCGACGGTGGCCTGCGCGAGCGCGAGCTGCGCCTCGGCCTGCTCGGCGTTCGAGCGGGCGATGTCGAGCTCCTCCTTCGAGACCACGCGCTTGCTCGCCAGCGCCTCCTGCCGCGCGAGCTGCGCCCGCTTGAGCTTGAGATCGGCGCGTGCCTTCTCGACCTGCGCCTCGGCGTTCGCGAGCTCGGCCCGCGCGCGGTCGACCTTGCCCTCGAAGGTCCGCGGGTCGATCTTCGCGATCCGCTGGCCGCGCGTGACGGGCGAGTTGAAGTCGACGAAGATGTCCTGGATCGGTCCCGAGACGTAGGTGCCGACGGTCACCGAGCGCACCGGGTTGACCGTTCCGGTCGCGGTCACGGTGGAGACGATCGGGCCGCGCTCGACGGGGACGGTCACGTACTCGACGCGCTCGTCGCCGCCAGCGACCAGCCAGAAGAACAGGGCCAGCACGACGCTCGCGCCGAGCGCGACGGTGATCCAGCAGCGACCTCGGCGCATCGTCTCGATGGGTTCCGAACGGCCGCGGGCGGCGAGGCGGTGGAGAGGCCCGCGCGATCCTGCGCCGTTCGTTGTACGGTAGCACCGCCCCGGATCCGTCGCACGGCGGCGGCTGCTCCGCCGCATGACGCTTGACCGCGGGACGACGCCGCCGCTAGCGTCTGGCCACGATGCCGCGTGCACGCTCAAGCGGCCTTCTGCCGGCGCCCCTCGTCGTCGCGCTCGCCTTCGTGGGCCTCGCCGCGGCGGGGTGCGGCGACGCCTCTTCCGGCTCGAGCGCCTACCCGCTCGACGGCGTGCTGCGCCTCAACCAGGTGCAGGTGCTCGGCTCGCACAACAGCTACCACATCCAGCCCCGCGAGCCGCTGTTCTCCCTGCTGCGCGCGTTCAGCGAGCCGCTCGCGCAGTCCTTCGAGTACACCCACCTGCCGCTCACCGAGCAGTTCACGACCCAGGGCATCCGGCAGATCGAGCTCGACGTCTTTGCCGACCCCGAGGGCGGGCTCTACGCGAACCGGGCGGGCCAGCGCGCCGCGACCGGCGACGGCGCCTCCGGCATCCCGGAGCTCGACGAGCCCGGCTTCAAGGTCCTGCACGTGCAGGACATCGACTTCGAGACCACCTGCTACACCTTCGTCCAGTGCCTGCAGGAGGTGCGGGCCTGGTCGCGGGCGAACCCGGGGCACGTGCCGATCCTGATCCTTGTCGAGGCGAAGGACGAGGCGATCCCCGACCCCGGGCTCGGCTTCGTGACCCCGCTGCCGATCGGCCCCGCCGAGCTCGACGCGCTCGACGCGGAGATCCGCTCGGTGTTCGCGCCCGACGAGATGATCACGCCGGACGACGTGCGCGGCGACCGCGAGACCCTCGAGCAGGCGGTGCTTGAGGACGGCTGGCCGACGCTCGGCGAGGCGCGGGGGCGCGTGCTCTTCGCGCTCGACAACGGCGGCGAGAAGCGCGACGCCTACATCGCCGGGCATCCGTCGCTCCGCGGGCGCGTGTTGTTCACCAGCTCGCTGCCCGGCGAGCCGGAGGCGGGCTTCGTCAAGCTCAACGACCCGATCGCCGACGGCGAGCTGATCCGCGACCTGGTCGCGCGCGGCTTCATCGTCCGGACGCGGGCCGACGCGGACACCGTCCAGGCGCGCACCGGCGACACGAGGCAGCGCGACGCTGCGCTCGCGAGCGGCGCGCAGTTCGTCAGCACGGACTACCCGGTCCCCGACCCCGACTTCGGCACCGGCTACTTCGTCGCGATCCCGGGCGGGATGCCGGCGCGCTGCAACCCGGTGAACGCGCCGCCGGAGTGCACCTCGCTCGACGTCGAGAACCCCGCGGCGCTCCGCCGCTGACGACCGTCCTCCGGCGGCTCGCGTCCGGCACGGGCGCAGCCGGGCGGCGCCGTCCCTCGAGCGCCGGCGGCGTTGAACCGCGCTGCGCCTTCGGACTAGACTCTCGCCCCGACGTGGGCGTCGAGGCCGCCTGGTGAGCCGCGCGAGACTGATCATCGAGCACGCAGGACGGGAGCCCTTCGAGGTGGCGCTCGGTGACGTCACGACCGTCGGCCGCGGCGCGAGCAACGACGTCGCGCTCGAAGACCCCGCCGCCTCGCGACGCCAGACGGTGATCCGCGCCGACCGCGACGGCTTCGTCGTGAGCGACCTCGGAAGCGCGAACGGGACGATCCTGAACGCGACGCGGCTGCTCGCGCCAGCCCGTCTCAAGAACGGCGACACGCTCACCATCGGCACGACGAAGCTCACGTTCCTCTGCGAGACGGCGCCGGCGCCACACGCCGAGGAGCCCGAGGACGAGACGACGCGCGTGCGCGACGAGGCGCGCGCGAGCGGCGTGCTGCTCGGCACGAGCCCCGCGATGGAGGAGCTCTTCCGGCTGATCGAGAAGGCGGCCGCCTCGCCGCTGCCGGCGCTCCTCGAGGGCGAGACCGGGACCGGCAAGGAGCTCGTGGCGCGCGCGATCCACCAGGCGAGCAGCGCCGCGCGCGGCCCGTTCCTTGCGGTGAACTGCGCCGCCGTTCCCGAGCACCTCCTCGAGAGCGAGCTGTTCGGCCACCGGCGTGGCGCCTTCACCGGCGCGGTGAGCGACCACGAGGGGCTCTTCGAGTCGGCGCAGCACGGGACCGTCTTCCTCGACGAGATCGGCGAGATGCCGCTGTCGATGCAGCCCAAGGTGCTGCGCGTCCTCCAGGAGGGCGAGGTGACGCGGATCGGCGAGATCCGGCCGCGCAAGGTCGACGTGCGGATCATCGCGGCGACCAACCGCGACCTCCTGCACGAGGTCGAGAGCGGCGCCTTCCGCAGCGACCTCTACTACCGGATCGCCGCCTTCCCGATCCGCGTCCCGCCGCTGCGCGAGCGGCGCGACGACATCCCGCTGCTCGTCGAGTCCTTCCTCGCGGCCGCCTCGCGGCGGCACGGCAAGCGGGTCGGACGCGTCACCCCCGAGGCGATGGCCGCGCTCTGCGCGTTCGGCTGGCCGGGCAACGTCCGCGAGCTGCAGAACGAGATCCAGCGCGCGGTCGCGCTCGCCGGGCCGGGTGAGCCGATCGGGCTGGCGCACCTGTCGCCCAAGCTCGTCGGCGCGAGCGGGGCGGGCGACGACGCCTCGGGAGCGCCGGGCGAGGAGGGCGCCGCCGAGCGCGAGGAGGCTCCCCCGAGCTCGCTGCGCGAGGCGCGCAACGCGTTCGAGGCGCGCTACATCGCGGAGGTGCTCGAGCAGGAGGGCGGAAGCGTGCTGCGTGCGGCGCGCGTCCTCGGGCTCACGCGCGCCGGGCTGTACAAGAAGCTCAAGGAGTATGGGCTCCGCTGAGGCGTGCGCCCCGCGTCGCCTCGCCTCGGCGCCTCTGGTAGGGCTCCGGCCATGGACCTGCGCGTCGGGACGAGCGGCTTCAGCTACGACGCCTGGCGGGGACCTTCTAACCCCCCGGATCTGCCCGCCGCGGACATGCTCCGCTTCTACGCCGAGCATCTCGACGCGGTCAAGATCAACAACACGTTCTACCGCATGCCCAAGGCGGAGCTCCTCGAAGCGTGGGCGGCGAAGGTTCCCCGGCACTTCTCCTTCGCGCTGAAGGCCTCGCGCCGCATCACGCACATCAAGAGGCTCCGCGACGCTTCGGACGAGGTCGCGTACCTCTACCGCGTCGCGGCGGCGCTCGGTGAGCGTCGCGGGCCGGTGCTCTTCCAGCTCCCGCCGCACCTGCGCCGCGACGTGCCCTTGCTGTGCGACTTCCTCGCCGTCCTGCCCGAGGGACATCGCGCGGCCTTCGAGTTCCGCCACCCGTCCTGGCTCGACGACGAGGTGTACGACGCCCTGCGCGCGTCCGGCGCGGCGCTCTGCGTCGCCGACGCCGGCGAGGAGTGCGACGCGCCGCTGCTTGCGACCGCGTCGTTCGGCTACCTGCGGCTCCGCCGGCAGGACTACGACGAGCGCGCGCTCGCCGGGTGGGCGGAGCGCGTGCGCAGCCAGCCCTGGGCGAGCGTGCACGTGTTCTTCAAGCACGAGGACGAGGGGCTCGGGCCGGCGCTCGCCGCACGCTTCCGCTCGCTCTTCGTCGAGGGACGCTCGCTCGCCGCGCCGCCGTGGCGCGCCGAGCGGCAGCTTGAGGCGGCGCAGGCGGCGCCGCGCCGCCGGCGCGCGACCCGTCGCGTCTGAGCCC
>FWPU01008528.1_pt1 | contig 17390 bp, 15 predicted proteins | sample 2228361 | NCBI WGS metagenome assembly FWPU01 (sample SAMEA103939777, study PRJEB20133) | metagenome
CTGGGGTGCTCTTGAAGTTTGCCGCGTCTGGTTATGGGACGCACTTCATCTGGTCGTGTTCAACGGCGCATGGGACTTTTTCAACAACCTGCTAGCGGTATCGCCGGAGCGACCCGCGGCCCGACCCTTATGATTAAAGTCCGGTGGCAATGCGAGAGCGTCGTACATTTCTCTATCCGGTCGGCAGGGGCTGCTCGCCTTTGGCTTTCGGTAGAAATGCTGTTCATCAGATGAAGATTACACGTCACAACGCAAGTCAGCCCTGCGAATTCGAAAGATGGCACTTGCTCCTGTCGTTGGGGCTGGTTTCCTGATGCTGGATACCTATGCCTACGGACGACATGGGTTGGATAGAAAGGTCATTCGTCGGCTCGTTTTCCGTGTCAAAGCATGATTCAAGCTTTCAGCCTTCGCCCGCGAGCATCCATTGGCAGGCTGTAGAGCGGTGGCGGTTTTTGAGCCACGTCGCGCCGAGGGTGCGTTTTGTTCCGGGGGTGTGGGGCAACGCGGATTTTCCTCCCCTCGCGCCGCACGCGAGCGGCACGTGCGGCCGCGGCCGCAGGGGGCTGGGCCCCGCTTTGCCGCCGGCGGCCCGCCGCGCTAGTTTCCCGCGGGACTTCCGGGGCCTTAGCCTCGGCGGTCTGCGCGTTCAGCGCACATCGGCGCCGTCCGGGCGCGCGAGGCCCGACGGGCGGCCTGCACTTCGAGAAGCGGGTCCCCGGCGGTGAAGTGTTCGTCGCGGGGCAGGCCCGCCTGAGGCGGGAGGTGGTGGCCCTGGGCGAAGAAGAGTCCGAGCGGGTTGGCGGGGAGGACGTGCCGGGTGTTCTGGGCGAAGAGCCAAGGGTCGAAGTGGCCCTCATTGAGTTGGCGGTCGAGGAACCCCGGCCGGCGTAACCGGTCGCTGAGTGGATCGCGTCGAGCATCGCATTCCGCCCGATCCAGGTCCAACCGGGAGGCCGGTATGCCGGCTTGGAATTTCACGACTCGATCACCTGAAGGCGGGCTGTTGGGTGCTGAGCGATGGAAGTATCCGCCGGCTGGGGACGGCGAGCGAGTCGGCCGGCAAATCCTGCTTTCCTCGATTGAAGGCCGGTTGATTTTTTTCCATACTCGACCGAAATGAATAACCGCGAGCGTGGAAAGGAGGCGCCGTCCGATCCGGTTTCGGGAAATCCGACCCCGGAGGCCCCTGCCGCAAACCGGCCTGTCGGGGCACTGTCCACCGGGATGCCGGGGCTTCGCCGCGGGCTCAGTCGGCGCACCTGGCTGCGACTGGGAATCTACGGGCTGCCCGCACTTGCGGTGGCGGACAGTCTGTGGCTGGAACCACGATGGTTGGCGGTGCGCCGCCTGCGTTTGGGCCCCGGCGAGCCGGCCTGTCGCCTGGCGTTTTTCACGGACCTGCATCACAAGGGCGACCGCACCTACTTGGAACGGGTGGTGCGGCGCCTCAACGCTCTCAGGCCGGACCTGGTGTGCTTCGGTGGCGATCTGGTGGAGGAGGCCGAGCATTTGGAGGAAGCTCTCGAGGGCTTGCGGGAAATCCAAGCGCCGCTGTACGGAGTGCCGGGCAATCACGACTACTGGTCAGGAGCAGACTTTGCGCAGATCGAGCGGGCTTTTGAGGCCACCGGCGGGGCGTGGTTGCTGGACCGGACCGTCCGACTCCGGAGTGTCCCGGTCGAGGTGTTGGGCTACACCTGCCGTCGCCCCGGTTGTTTGCAGCCGGGGCCGGGCGTTGCGCGGGTGGCCTTAATTCATTACCCCGCCTGGTTTCCCAACCTGGGGCCGCAGCGTTTCGACGCCATTCTCGCCGGGCATTCTCACGGCGGTCAGGTGCGGCTGCCGTTTGTGGGCGCGTTAATCAAACCATTCGGTGTGGGGGAATACGAACTCGGACTCTACGCGACACCCGTCGGCCCGTTGTACGTGGGGGCGGGCATCGGTTGGTTTTACCTGCCGGTGCGGTTTCGTTGCCGGCCGGAAATCACACTTATCGAGCTGGCGCTTTCCCGGGAGGTCGCACACACGGCGGACGCGCAACGCCCTCACGGATAAAGCAGGTATGGCTGGCGGCGCCGGCGGAAGGCCTCCTCGCCGGCTCGCCAGGAAGCGATGATGTTTGTGGCCGGCTGACCGGCAGCCAGCGCGCGCCGCACCTGATCGGTACCGACGACCTTGTCGAACATGGCAAAGGATTTGCCGGACTTTTGCGCCTCGGCGAAGAGCTCGCGGCCGGCCAGCGCGCGCGCCGCCTCAAGGGCGTGAAAATTCAGCGCCACTAGCGGTGCGCGGGCGGGATCGGTAAAATCTAGCCGCACCCCGTGCACGGTCTGCCCGCGGTAGGCGCCGCGGGGTGACTCGAAGGACACGGGATGGAATTGCAGTCCCGGCAACCGCAGACGGTTGAAGTAGGAGACGGTACGCTGGGCATTCAGCCACGGCGCGGCGAAACAGAGGAAGGCGTGCTCGGTGCCGAAACCGATGTTCAGCCCGCCCACCTCCGCAGCCAGAGCCGTGGCGGGCAGACCCAGAGCGGTGTGGAACGTGCGCACGTTGGGCGAAGGAGGAATCCAACGCAGCCCGGTGTCGCGCCAGGACATCGAGCGTTTCCAGCCGCTCATGGCGACGACCGTGAGCCGGCAGCGATTGGAAATCCAGCCCTCGCCGTTGATCATGCGGGCCAGTTCGCCCGGGGTCAGGCCATAGACCAGCGGGATTTCCCACTGGCCGATGAAAGAGCGGAAGGGCGGCTCCAGCACCGGGCCTTCCACGCGATGGCCGCCGAGCGGGTTGGGCCGGTCCAGAACCACGAAGCGCACCCCGGCCGCACCGCAGGCATCCATGGCCAGTCCGAGCGTGCTGATGTAGGTGTAGGGGCGGAAGCCCGTGTCCTGGAGATCGTACACCAGCGCGTCCAGGTCTTTGAGCATGGCTGGAGTGGGACGCCGCGTCGGACCGGGGCCGTAAAGCGAGTACACCGGCAGTCCGGTTGGGCGGTGAACCGAGTTGGTAAACTCGCGCCCGGCGGTCAGGTCGTTGTCGAGCCCGTGCTCGGGGGCCAACAGGGCCGTGAGTTTGACCCCGGGCGCGCGTCGTAACTGGTCCACGATGGAAATCCCGCGCGCATTCACGCTGGCGCGATGAGCAATGAGCCCTATCCGCAGTCCGCGCAACTCCCGGTACCCTTCGGCGGCCAGCACGTCGCTACCCAGGCGCACCTCGGCTCGGGCAAAACCGGCCAGAAGGACGGTTGCTAAAATCAGACGGCTACAGGCCGCACGCATGGTGCAAAGGATAGGCGCCCGATTGCGTTGCGGCGAGGCGGAAATTGGGGAGACGAGGTTTGGAGTGTGCGATCTGGCGCTCAGCGGCGAGTGATGTCGGGTGGTAAAACGTGAAACGTGAAGGAGCAGATCTGATCGCCGGCCGTCAACCGTTCATGCTTGCCGGATGTGGACAATCCACTATCGGTAGGGGACTGTCCCAGCCCGCCGCCGGGTTTCGGTGCAGCCGGGCCGGGCATGAAACCCGAACGCCGGTGTTTCGACCCGCTTTTTGGGATGGCGACGCGGGCGTTTTCTGGCATAGCAGGGGCCATGATTTTGACACCAGCCGAGTTGGAGTCCCTGGTCACCGCCCGCCAATGTGCTCCGCACTGCTTTCTGGGCATGCACCCGCTGGGCGACGGCTCGGGAGTTGTGGTGCGGGCCTACCTGCCCAATGCGGCCGCAGTCGAGGCCATTCCCGTACACGAGCCGCATCTGCCGAGGATTCGCCTCGAACGCCTGCACGAGTCCGGCCTCTACGAGGGAGTTACCCGTGAGGTAAACCGGGTGTATGCCTACGACCTGGTGATCACCGACTACCAGGGCAACCAGCGGCGTACCCGCGACGGTTACTCCTTTCTGCCCACGTTGGGCGAACAAGACCTTTATCTCTTCGGTCAGGGCAACGAGCGACGCCTCTACGACAAGCTCGGCGCGCAGCTCCGAGAGGTGGACGGCGTACCGGGTGTGGTCTTTGCAGTCTGGGCTCCGAACGCCCAGCGCGTGAGCGTGGTGGGCGACTTCAACGGCTGGGACGGGCGCTATCATCCCATGCGCCTGCTGGGACCCTCCGGGATATGGGAATTGTTTGTGCCCGGCCTGGGGGAGGGCACGCTCTACAAGTTCGAGGTGCGCGACTGCCACGGCGCAATCCGGCTGCGCACCGATCCGTTCGGGTTCCTCTTTGAAGTGCCGCCCAAACAGGCCGCGGTGGTGTGGAACAACCGGCGGTTTGCCTGGACCGATGGCGAATGGCTGGAGCGCCGCGCGCGCGCCAACCCATTCCGCTCGCCGATGAGCATCTACGAGGTGCACCTGGGCTCCTGGCGCAAAAAATCCGCGTTCGAGTCGTTCAGCTACCGCGAGCTGGCAGCCCCGCTGGTTGAGTACGTGAAGCACCTGGGCTTTACCCATGTTGAGTTCCTGCCCGTGGCCGAGCACGCCTTTTATCCGAGCTGGGGCTACCAGGTGACGGGCTTCTACGCACCGACCAGCCGCTATGGCACCCCGGACGATTTCCAGTACCTGGTCAACGCCCTGCACGCCGCCGGCATCGGGGTGATCGTGGACTGGGTGCCGGCGCATTTCCCGCGCGACGAGTGGGCCCTGGCGCGCTTCGACGGCACGGCCCTGTACGAGCACGAGGACCCGCGCAAGGGCGCCCATCAGGACTGGGGCACGCTCATCTTCAACTACGGCCGTCATGAGGTGCGGAATTTTCTCACCGCCAACGCGTTGTTCTGGTGCGACCGGTTCCATGTGGACGGCCTGCGCGTGGACGCGGTGGCTTCGATGCTGTACCTGGATTACTCCCGTCGCGAGGGCGAGTGGATTCCCAACGAGTACGGCGGGCGGGAAAACCTGGAGGCCATCGCCTTCCTGCGCGAGTTCAACCACCTGGTGCACACCGAGCACCCGGGTGTGGTGACCATCGCCGAGGAAAGCACTGCCTGGCCCCAGGTGACGCGGCCGCCCTACCTCGGCGGGCTGGGCTTCAGCTTCAAGTGGAACATGGGCTGGATGCACGACACCCTCGGGTACTTCAAGCGCGATCCGGTCTTCCGCAAGTTCCACCAGAACGACCTGACCTTCGCCATGCTCTACCACTCGCACGAGAACTTCATCCTGCCCCTCTCCCACGACGAGGTGGTGCACGGCAAGGGCTCGCTGCGCGGGCGCATGCCGGGCGACGACTGGCAGGGCTTTGCCAACCTGCGCGCCCTGCTGGCCTATCAATGGCTGTTCCCCGGCAAGCAACTCCTGTTTATGGGCGGGGAATTCGGCCCGCGCGCCGAGTGGAACGAAAACGCCGAACTGGACTGGTGGTTGCTCCAGGCCGGTCCCTACCACGCCGGCACGCAGCAGTTCGTCCGCGACCTCAACCGGCTTTACCGCACCTACGCCGCCTGCTGGGAAGCCGATTACGACGGACGCGGCTTCCAATGGATTGACTGCACCGACCACGAGCACTCGGTGCTGTCCTTCGTGCGCCGGCCCCTGGGCGAGGGGCCCGAACTGGTCGTGGTGCTGAACCTCACCCCCGTGCCGCGCACGCCCTATCGCGTGGGGTTTCCCCGGCCGGGCTTCTGGCGCGAGGTGCTCAACAGCGACGCGTCCCTCTACGGGGGCAGCGGCGTCGGCAACCTGGGAGGCGTGACGGTGGAACCCCGGCCCATGCACGGCCAGCCGTGCTCGGCCGAGTTAACCCTGCCGCCGTTGGGGGTGGTGGTTTTTTGCAGCGAGGGCGGTTAACTCGCGGCGGCTTTATCTGGGACAGGCCGCGGCGGGCCGGGACAGCCCGCCCTACCAGAAAGGGAGTGTCCAAACTTCAGGTAGGGCGCGCTCTCCGAGCGCGCCGTTCCTCTTCCGGGTCTTCCGCGTGGTCAGCGGACCGCAATCCGCCGGGCTGGCTGCCCCGGCGCAACGGCAGGCTGGGAAGCCTGCCGCTACCGAAGCGGCCGCCATCCTGGCTGCTGGGGAGAGATCGAACGGCCTGTAAACCGCGGAGCGTTTGGAGTGCGGCAGCTTGCTGCCGCTGTCAGAAAGCGCCGGCCACCCGGCGCACTCCAAGTGCTGGCGCGAGCAATGACCGGTTTGGGAAAAAGCGGAGCATTGGGACTGCACAGGCGGGTCAGTATCCGCGCTGACCCCGGCGTTAAAAAACCACCAAGACCCCAAGGTCACCAAGGAGCGAAAAAACCCGGTTCACAGTGAAAAGTTAAAGGGGAATGGGTTAATGGAGATTGGTTTTGGGGTCGCCTGCGCCTTTCGCCAATTACTGACCTGCGCGGCCTTGGCGCCTTCGCGTGAGATCTACAGGAACGAGACGGCGGGCTGGGACAGCCCGCCCTACCGACGATGGATTGCCCCAAGCCAGGTAGGACACGCTCTCCGAACGCGCCGTTCCTCTTCCGCGTCTTCCGCGTGGTCCGCAGGCTGCATTCCGCCAGGCAGGGAGCCCGGCGATCCGGTTTCCTTGTCCCGGTGGCGAGCGGCTGCTTGGTGTTTGAAGCGCCCCCGAGTATGGTTGACCCATGAACACCGTCGGCGCGGGTATGGGACTGACCTGGTTCGAGTGGGCGGAGTTCCTGAGCTACGTCGTGACCATCTTTGGCTTTCCTCTGGCCATTTGGGTGTTTGTATACGAGCGGCGCAAAGAACGACGCGGGGAGGAGGAGGAAATTTACCAGCGGTTGTCCGACGAGTACGTCAGTTTCCAGAAACTGGTGCTGGACAATCCCGACCTGCGTCTGTTGCGCACACCCGGCCAGCCGGTGAACCTAACCGAGGAACAGGAGGAGCGCCGCCTGGCCATCTTCAACATCCTGATCTCCCTGTTCGAGCGTGCCTATCTGCTGGTGTACGAGGAGAAGATGGACCGCCAAGCCCGGCGCTTGTGGCAGTCCTGGGAAGACTACATGCGCGAATGGTGTCGTCGGCCGGATTTCCGCAAGTTGTTGCCCGAGCTGCTGGAAGGGGAGGACGAGGATTTTGCCGCGTACATCCGACGGATTGCCACGACGGAGACCGATGCGGCCCGGTCTCCGAAAGGCACCGCAACCGGGCGGACAGACGATGCGGCTAATCGAGATGACACACCTCTTCCTTGTCCGCCCACCACTCGCCGGCTCGGTCCGGCAGGGGGTCCTGACACGGATCGGTGAGCTGCCACCAACGGCGGGTTTCCGGATGGGCGGCCATGCGGGCCACGTCCGCCGCGGCATCATCGCCGGTGTGTTAGAAGTACAGAAAGAGCTGGTGCCGCCCGTCCGGCAGCCGTCACAGGCAGGGGATGAAGCTGCGCAGCTAACAGGCCAGGATCATGTCTCTGACACCCGGCCAGACGGCTGCGTGCAGGCGGTTGTACTCCGCGAGTTTGTCGGTTCCCCGCCGATAACCTTGCCGTAACGTCGCACGTTCATCATCGTGCGAATCAGGGCAATTCCCGGAGGCGCAAATACCTGAACTCCACTGGCGCGCCCTCCGATTCCAAACACAGGTAGCCGGTGCGAGGGTCGCAGTCCCGACCGCCGGAGACCTCCTCGCCGTTGACCCACAGGCGCACCTCGCCGTTGATGGCGCGCACGTAGTAATGATTCCATTCCCTCACGCCCCGACTGAGCTGCTTGCGGGGGAAGCTGCGTTGACCGTTGGGCGCCGCCGGGGCGAACGGTGTCATGCGGGAGCGGCCCACCGGGAAGACATCGCCGTGGGTGGTGAACCAGTCCGGTTTCCGACCGGTCTGTTTCTCGTATTGTTCGGCGTAGCCGTGGTCAAGCACCTGCACTTCGATCCCGCCGGGCGGGAGCTGGCCGGGCGCCAATCCGCTCAGGGCTTCCTCGTTGGCCCAGAGGAAAATTCCGGAGTTGCCACCGGAGGTCAGGTGCCGCCACTGGACCACCAACTCAAAGTTCGTGTACCGCTGCCGGCTGCGGATGACGCCCACCGGTTGCCCGGTGCAGTTAATTACCCCGTCCCGCTCGGACCAGGTGTCCGGGGCGCAGTTCACGTTGACAAAATCGGCCAGGGTCAACGCCTGCCAGCCCGGTTCCGAGCCGTCCACAAACGCGCGGGGCAGCGCGGGATTTTCCTCGGCGGCCCGGGCCGGAGCCCCGAATTCAAGGATTAAAACCGCTAGTCCGACCACTAGCGGATGGGTCCACATGGGTTTCTGCATGATGCGAACACTATACTGCCCGGACCATTCCGCCAAGCGGAGTTGTTGTGCCGCGGGCGCCAAACAAAAAACCGCGAAGGCGTTTGCCCTCGCGGTTGCAGGAATGTGAATCAGCTTTTGCCCTACTTGCCGCGGTTGAGCCGTCGGTAGCCGATGAAGCCGGCCATCCCCAGACCTGCCACCAGGCCAAAGGCCGCACCTGAAGGCTCGGGGATTGGGTAATAATCCACGGATACCTCCACCGAGAAACCGCCCGAAGCCAGTGGGGTCAGGTCGTACATGGAAAACCCTCTCACCCAAGGGTGATTAATTGGGGTCACATTCGGACCGTCTTCGCTGACAATAAAGTCCAAAATCGTCGGGCTTCCGTCTTCGAACGTCAAAAGCGGGTAGTCGTCGAAACCAACGTCATCCATTTGGGTGAAGGTTTGACCGAAGATTGTGAACGACACCTGCAGACCGTCCGTTGGATCTATGGTCTCCTCTCCCACCCCCATGATCAAGTCGCTGTCGTAACTGAACCAGCCCGTGCCCACCGTGCCCGTCAAGGGGCCGTCGGTCACCGTGCCGGTGAGTGTTTCGGTGACGAGCGCCGCGCGAAGGGCAACTCCCCCGTCAACACCGCGGCCAGTCCCTGAGCAGTCAAACTAACCTGCAAACTCCGTGTTTTCATTGTTGTGTTGTGTTGTTTTTTAATGTGTGGTTGTCCTGAACGTCATCCGGGCATTTTGCCCGACTGACGAAGCACACGAATTCACCCAGATTCCGGTGGACTGGTCAAGCCTAGTTTTTAATGACCAACAGGTTGAACCAGGGACAGAAACAGAACAACGGGGCTGTAGTAAATTGTCAAAAGTCATGGGTAACAAGGCTTCTCTTGCGGCCGGTCCCGTTTTTTCTGCCCGGCATTTTTCACCGGGCGATTTGCCGAGTGCTCCACACAAAACGAAACGCCAAACCGGACAGACACGAACCGGCGGGGGACAAAAAGCCGGACGCCGCTGCGCGCCACGCCTGCCTCAAGGGGTTATACCGGCTGCCACCCGGCGCCGGAGTACCCTGTCGTTTTCACGACCCGGCTACGGATTAAAGGGAAAAGCATGCTCAGCCAGACGCCGGAGCCGGCAAGCGAGTCGTGGCGGTGCTGGCAGGAAGACCATTCCCCGAGAAGCGTGTGGCTGTTAAACTGCCCGCGTGAGCGATCCTTCGGCACCCGCACCCCAACCCGGGTCCGGCCGCCGGCGCGCCCGACCGCCGGCTTCGTCACCCGCGCCAGGCGAGGCATCGAACGGCGGCGGCAACGGCGAAACGCATCTCCAGGCCGAGGCCGTGCCCGATGCACTGGCGGCGGCCCGCCGGCCGTTCAACCCTCGGCAGGCGGAAGCCCCTTTGCACCGGCGCGTGGACCGGAATTTCCTCGACTACGCTTCCTACGTCATACGGGACCGCGCCATCCCCCACCTCGCCGACGGCCTCAAGCCCGTGCAGCGGCGCATTCTCTGGGCGATGCACCAAACCGACGACGGCCGCTTTACCAAGGTCGCCAACGTGGTGGGCGACACCATGAAGTTCCACCCGCACGGAGACGCCGCCATTGCCGACGCTCTGGTGGTGCTGGCCAACAAGCGATACCTTATCGAGGGGCAGGGCAACTTCGGCAACCTGTACACCGGCGACCCCGCCGCGGCGCCGCGCTACATTGAGTGCCGGCTGACTGAGCTGGCCCGCACCGAATTGTTCAACGACGACCTCACCGAGTTCGTGCCCAGCTACGACGGGCGCAACCGGGAACCCGTCACGCTGCCGTCGAAGCTGCCGTTGGCCCTCATGCTCGGCACCGAAGGCATTGCCGTGGGACTCGCTGCGCGCATCCTGCCGCACAACTTCCCCGAGCTGCTCCGCGCCCAGATCGCCATCCTCAAAAACCAGCCCTTCAAATGCCTGCCGGACTTCCCCACCGGCGGGCTCATGGACGCCCGCGACTACCGCGACGGCCGCGGCACGGTGAAGGTACGCGCCCGGATCGAGGTCCGGGACGACTCGACCGTGGTCATTCGGGAAATTCCCCCCTCGACCACCACCGAATCGCTCATTGCCTCCATCGAGGACGCTGCCCGCAAGGGCAAGCTCAAGGTCAAATCCATCCACGACTACACTTCCGAGGCGGTGGAGATTGAAATCAAGTGTCCGCCGGGGGTGGACGCCCACAAGCTGGTGGACGCCCTGTACGCCTTCACCGACTGCGAGGTCACCCTCGCCAGCCGCATCATCGTCATCCGCAACCACCGGCCGGTCGAGCTGAGCGTCAGCGAGGTGCTCCGCGCCAACACCGACCAGCTTTTGGACCTCCTCCGGTGCGAGCTCGAGCTGAAGGAACGCCGGCTCCGGGACGAAATACACGCCCGTACACTCGAACGCATCTTCATCGAGGAGCGCCTCTACAAAAAGATCGAGTCGTGCCGGACCGCCGAAGCCGTCTCCGCCGCCGTATACAACGGCTTCAAACCCTTCGCCCGCGAACTGGAACGTCCGCTGACCGACGCCGACGTGGACCGTCTCCTCCAGGTGCGCATCCGCCGCATCTCGCTCTTTGACATCACCCAGCACCGCGAGCAGGTGGCCAGGCTCCGGGAGGAACTGGCCACGACCCGCAAACACCTCCAGCGCCTGGTCGCCTATGCCATCGCCCACCTCGAAGCCCTGTTGGAAAAATACGGCCCGCTCTATCCTCGCCGCACGCGTAGCAGCCGGCACGAGGAAATAGACGCCCGCGAGGTCGCCTTCAAGGCCTTCAAGGTTGCCTATGACCGCCACAGCGGCTACCTCGGCCACCGGGTCAACGGCGATGAATTCAAGACCGAGTGCACCCGATTCGACAAAATCCTGCTGGTTTTCCGGGATGGGCGCTACAAGGTCATCGAACTGCCCGAAAAGCTCTTTGTCGGCCCGGACCTTGTCTATGCCGGGTTGCCCGAGCGCGACCGGGTCTTTACGCTGGTCTACAGCACGCGGGACGCGGTGTACCTGAAGCGTTTCACCTTCGGCGGCGCCATCTTGGACAAGGAATACCACTACGTGCCCGAGGGCGAAAAATGTCGGGTCCACTTCCTCGCACCGGACACCCCTCCGACGCTTTACATCCGCTACAAGCCGGCTCCGCGGCAGAAGATCAACCAGCAGACCTGCGACCCCTCGCAGGTGGAGGTGAGGGGCCCGCGCACGCGCGGCCGGCAGATTTCCATCAAGGAGGTGGCGAGCATTACCGCCGCGCCCACCCGCGGCTGGGACCCCGAAGCCCCCACCACCCGGGTAGTGTTTGTTTAACGCCCACGCTTAGACGGCACTGGTGGGTAGGGTCTGACCGCGGGCGCCGAGTAGGGCAATCAGCTCGGAGATGGCGTAAGGGGAGCAAGGCTGTCCGTCCGGCAGATTCCGGCCCTCGGGTTCGTAGCCCTTGCCGGTGATTTTGAAGTCGGCGTCTCCCACCATCACCCGGCAGACCATCATCTGGTTTTGCGTCAGGGTGCCGGTTGGGTCCGAGCAGATCACGGTGGTGCTGCCCAGGGTCTCCACGGCGGGGAGTTTGTGGATGATCGCACAGCGGCGGGCCATGCGGGAGACCCCGATGGCCAGGATTACAATCACCGCGGCCGGGAGTCCTTCGGGAATCGCGCCTACGCCAGCGCAATCGCCCGGGAGATGATCTCATTGAGCGGTTCGCCGCGCAAAGACCAATCCCCCTCCCCACGCCGCCAGGACGAGCATGGCGTAGAGCAGCGTGTGACTGAACACGGCAATTTTGCGTGTCAGGGGCGTCTCCAGGCTGGGTACGGAGAAAATCAACTGCGAAATGCGGCCGATCTCGGTGTGGTCGCCGCTGCCCACCATTCCCCGGCCCTGGTCGTAGGTGACGAGGGTCGAAGCATAGGCCATGTTCACGCGGTCGGCCAGCAGGGTGTCGTGCTCCGATTCCGCTTCCGCAGTTTTTCCACCGCGGTGGTCTCCCCGGTGAGCGCGCCTGCCTTGATGTCAGAGCCCACCAGCAGCCACACCAGCGCCGGGCGGCTGAACACACTGCGGTACACCGCCGCAATCTCGGTCGTGCCGGCACACCGCGAGAAAGACGAAGCCGGTCAGGATCAGCACTTTTCCAACCATTGCCAGGGCGGGATACATCCACTGCACCCGGGTGACCCCGGCGTCGCCGCAGTGAAAGACCAGTCCCGCTCCGCCCGACCCATCAGGCGAACCCAGTGTAAAAGGTGGGAATAGCCCCGGCGAGGATCAGAGCGAATTTCCCGCCATCGCCGGCAGGAAAAAGACCTGAAAGCGGGCGGCGTGCGCGTCTTTCGCCAGGTACGCGCACGTACCACCCGCCGGCCAAACCACAGAACGCTCGTGAATCCAAGAAACACCCGCCGCACCACGTCCAGCTCCAGCAAGGTGTCCTGGACCAGTCAGGGCAGCGGCACCCGCTCGTGGGTCGGGGCGGCCAGGACAAGCACCAGGCCCGGCAATGCGCCAAGGGGATGGCCCGCGCGCCAGTTAGCCTTCAGCGACGGATCAGCCGGGCCCCGAACACCAACCAATAGGGGGCCGGCGACCGTAGCGGCCCAGCACCCACGAACCCGGCTGAACGTCGGTCAGCGCCAGCCACACTCCGACCAGCAGCGCCAGCCGCGCGGCGAACCGGCGCAAACCGGTGCGGTCGGCGGCTTGCGGGGTGGGAAGTGACTTCATCACACGGATGGGCATGGCCAAGGTTGCCGCTGGCGCCGCTCAAGGCGGATAACACAGGCGTTATCGCCCGTGGAAAGTTGGAGTCGAAAAATCTCGCCACGCGGCCGCTAGCGGGCACTCCGCTCCGGTGTCAGGGCCGGCTGGCCGCGATTCACTCTTTGCGGAACCCGGGAGTTTGCCCCGCTGCCCGGATTCGCCCCCGAGGGTGAAGCGCGAAGACGCAGAGTGCCGGACTTGCCAGAGCCGCGAGCGGGTGGTTTCTCTGATCTTCAATGCCTGCGGTGACGTCCCCAACGGTCTCGGTCGTTCTGCCGGTGCGCGACGCGGTCGCCACGCTTGGCGACGCCCTCGCGAGTCTGCGCGCCCAGACGCTTCCGGATTGGGAATGCCTGGTGGTGGACGACGGGTCGCGGGACGGCTCCCCGGAACTGGCCCGCCGCTTGGCCGCCGAGGACCCCCGCATCCGGGTGCTGGTTCGACTGGCCCGCGGGCTGGTGGCGGCGCTAAATGAGGGATGCGCTCACGCGCGGGGCCGGTTCCTCGCGCGGCTGGACGCCGACGATGTGTGTCACCCGGAACGCCTGGCCGAGCAGGTGGCATGGTTGGAGCGGGACCCGTCGTTGGACCTGGTCAGTTGCCTCGTGCGCTTCGGCGGAGACCGCCTGCGACAGGCGGGCTTTGCGCGGCACGTGGACTGGCTCAACACGCTGCTTACTCCCGAGGCCATCGCCCGCGAGCGTTTCATCGAGTCTCCGGTGGCCCATCCCTCGGTGATGTTTCGCCGGGAGACGTTCTACCGCCGGGGCGGCTACCGGGATGGGCCGTTCCCGGAGGATTACGAGTTGTGGCTGCGCTGGCTGGAGCAGGGGGCCCGCTTCGCCAAGGTGCCCCGGGAGTTGCTCCTCTGGAACGATTCCCCGCGGCGGCTGTCGCGGCGTGACCCGCGCTATGCGCCAGAGGCGTTGGCGCGCGTGAAGGCCCCTTATCTGGCCCGCACGGTCGAGCGCACCCGGGCCGGACGAGCAGTCTGGGTGTGGGGCGCCGGGCGCGAGAGCCGGCGTCGTCTGAAGCCGCTCCGGGATGAGGGCCTGACATGGGCTGGATTCGTTGACGTGGACCGAAAAAAGTGGGGACGCCATCGCGACGGACGCCCCGTGGTCGGGCCGGACCAATTGCCGCCGTCCGTGCACGCCCTGGTGCTGGTGAACGTGGGCCGAACGGGGGCACGCGACCTGATTCGGACCCGGCTGGACGCCGCCGGTTATGTGGAAGCCCGGGATTTTTGGGTCATGGCCTGACCCGCGCGGGTTCGGCATGGACGCCCTGGAGCGGGTTGCCTAGCTTACGCGCGTGAGCACGCCTAAACCGGCGGCCGATCGCCTGGCCACACGCATCCTCTGGGGGATGGGGGGCGGACTTTTTCTGGGCGCGGCGTTGCGACTGGCGGCGGGTTATTTGCCGGGCGCGGCGACCGGAACTGAGTGGCTGGCGCGGGAAGTGTTGGACCCGGTGGGGATGGTGTTTTTGCGGCTGCTGTTTATCGTGGTGGTGCCGCTGGTGTTTGCCTCGCTCGCACTGGGCATCGTGCAACTGGGCCGATTGCAGGCCCTGGGTCCGCTGGCGGGACGCACCTTCGCCTTGTTCGGCCTGAACATGGCGGTGGCCGTGGCGCTGGGGCTGCTGGTGATGAACACGGTCCGACCCGGCGCCCGGCTCGCGCCGGAGACGCGGGTCGCGCTGCTGGAGCGCTACGCCCCAGACGCCCGCCAGGTGCAGGAACGGGCCGCGCAGCAGCCGAGCCTGAGCCTTCGCACCCTGGTGGAAATGCTGCTGCCCCCCAACCTGCTGCGGGCGGTGGTGGATTTTCAGATTCTGCCGCTGATCCTGTTCGCGCTGCTGGTGGGCACGGCGGCCCTGGGCCTGCCGGAGGCGCGGCGTGCCGGCTTGCAAGTGGGGCTGGAGACCACCGCGCAATTGATGGTGCGGCTGGTGCAGGTTGCAATGCGGCTGGCGCCCTACGCAGTGGCAGCCCTGTTGGCCGGGGTCTTGGTGCGGGCGGGTCTGGACATTCTCCGGGCCTTGGGGCTGTTCATCGGGTGTCTGCTGCTGGCGATGACCGTGCATCTGTTCGGCACGCTCGGATTGTTGCTCAAGCTCTTCACCCGTCGCCGACCGGCAGAGTTTTTTCGGGCGGTTCGCGCCGTGCTGGTCACGGCATTTTCCACCAGCTCGAGCAGCGCCACCCTGCCCACCTCCCTGCAGGTCAGCCGGGAGCGGCTGGGGGTGTCGCCCGGCGTGGCGGGGTTTGTCCTGCCGCTGGGCGCCACGATGAACATGAGCGGCACCGCGCTGTACGAGGGATGCGTGGTGTTGTTTGTCGCCCAGGTGTTCGGCGTGTCGCTGGGGCTGGGCCAACAGGTGGTGCTGCTGGTTCTGACGGTGCTCAGCGCGGTGGCGGTGGCGGGCATTCCGGGCGCGTCCCTGCCGCTCATCGTCGGGTTGCTGGCCACCTTTAATGTCCCGCCCGAGGGGATCGCCCTCATTTACGGAGCCGACCGTATTCTGGACATGGCCCGCACCACGTTGAACGTGGCGGCGGACCTGGTAACGGCCTGCGTGGTGGACAGGTGTCCGCCTGCGGCGGCGGCGCCCTCTGGATAGCCCGAATTCGCCGGGATAGTGCGGGGCCGGACCTGAGCCGGCGGTTCGCCGCGTTCGCCGCTGGTCACTCGATCCGAATCCGTGCGTAACAAATGGTCAGCGGGGTGTCCGCACGGGTGCCGAGCAGGTCCAGCGTGCGGGACAGGGGCGAGCCGGCCCGCGGCGTGGCCGTGAAATAGCTGTTCAGCGGATGCTGCAGCGGAACCTTCGCCGCCGCCGTGACCGTGCCGTTGGGCAGGATTTCCAGGAGGCGATTTTCCGAGACGACCTCGCCGGCGGGATTCCGACCCCGCACGTAATAAATCACGTACAGACGCAGGTCGGGAGTGATGTGGAAGCGCGGAGCCGAGGGGACTTCCTGCGAACCGCCTTCCTCGGCCTGCGCGAGGGTGCGGCGCAGAATGATCTCGCCGCTTCGCAGTCGGGCATACTGAATTGCGTGACTTTGGCGCGCCCGGGGGAAGAACCGCTCACGGAGCCGCTCGTCTATCGCCCGTTCTGTCCACACCAGATGCACCACGTCTTCGCGATCCAACCAGAGGTCGCCGGGCGTGATCCAGCCGCAGGTGGCCTCACGGCTGGCCACTTCTACCCAGTCCGCAAAGGCGCCCAGCTCAATGTCGCGGCTGTACGTGTAGAACAGCCGGCGGAAATCGTAGTCCCAGTCCCGCCCGGTCAGTTGCTTCTTGAAGGCGCGCCATTCGGGGTTCGGCTCCACGATGTCGCTCACGCCGCAGAAATGCACGGCGCGGTTGCGCAGCAGGACGTTGGGGTAGGCCACGCGGATGGGTTGAGGTTGCGCGTAGCTGGAGCCCCAGGGCCAACGCAGCTCACCCCGGGCCGACCACAGCCCGTTGCTGTTCAGAAAAGACCAGGAAACCGCCCAGGGTGAGGTTGTGTGAACAAACAGGATCAACTCGTTGCGGTCGGCATCGGCGGCCAGGCTCCGGTAGGAATGCTCGGTGAATACGGGATTGCCCTGCCACTGTGGGAGCAGCAACTCCCACTGTCCCCGTGGGTTGTTGGCCTGGAAGACAATCAGTTCCGGGCGCGCGGGGCCCTGGGGCTCGTTCGGCGCCAGTGTGGGATGCGCGGACAGGAAAAGCCGACCGTCGCCGGTCAACGCCAGCAGGCAGGGCTCCCGGGTCAGGTTGAGCACAGCCTGGCGCAGCCGCTGCCAGCCGTCGGGCTGCCGCTCGTACAAAACCCAGCGGCAGTTGTTCAGCGGCCGGGCGCCCGGTACCACCTCCAAACCGGAGGCAAACACCCGCTCCCCCCGGCGTACCAGGCAGGTGGACCCGCTGCACCACATGGGGCCGGCGCCGTTCTGCGGGTCGGTGTAGGTGTACACCGTTTCCTCCACCTCCACTCGTGGCATGGGCGGTCCGGGAGACACGGCGGCCGAAACCAGCGGCGGCATCAGCAGCAGGGTCAGGCACCCCAGAATGGGCGAAAGCCGCCAAACATACCCGGAGGTGTTTCGCAGCCACAAACGAATCATGAGGCCGTGCAGCATGCAAAGGATTCAAGCTGCCTCGCGCGGATTTGTCCACCCTGCCGCGTCGGGAAGCTGCCCGACCCTTCGTCCGCGTTGCCCCAAACGGACGGTAAGGCCGGACATTGCGACCACCGGCGCTCGGAGCGTTCCGGGAAGGGTTGTGTCGGCACGGCAGTCGGCTGCGCGCCCGAGCGGCGCGGAGACCTGATAAACAACGCTAAATTTGTAGGGGCTGCTACGGGAAAGCCTGGCTTCAACGGGGCCT
>FWPU01008529.1_pt1 | contig 17387 bp, 14 predicted proteins | sample 2228361 | NCBI WGS metagenome assembly FWPU01 (sample SAMEA103939777, study PRJEB20133) | metagenome
CATAGCAGTCTGATAGCGAAATCCTTTCATTGAATCTCTTACAAAAAATTACTTTTTAAAAAATACTCAGTTTTTCAGAACCCTCGAGTGGTTAAACAAAAAGAAAGGAAGAAGACCTAAAAATCCAGACTCGACTCATTGTGCAGTGTGGCCTGAGAACTTGGAAGGGTATAAGGATAATTGGGATATAATACGGGACCAAACGTAACAACTTACAGCGGTGCCGGCACAGGCTTTTTCTTTGCCTCCTGCGGGATTTCTTTCTTTAGCAGGCATTTCTGGGCGGTGGCGACGCCCTTGCCAATCTCTACGGGGTAGCCTGCCTCGTATAGCCCCCTCTCAACGGCGGAGATGGCGGTGAGGATGTCAAAGTCGTTCATGTAGCCCACGTGGGCGATTCTGAATATCTTGCCCTTCATCTCCTCTTGCCCCTCTGCGAACCAGATGCCGTATTCCTTTTTCAGTCTCTTAACAAATTCCTCACCGTCCAGCCCTTTTGGCACCTTCACGGCGGTAAGGATGTCACAGGGTCTCTCGGCGAAGAGTTCAAGCCCCAGGGCCTTTACGGCCTCCCGGGTGGCGTAGGCCATCTTTGCGTGCCTCTGCCAGACGTTCTCCAGCCCTTCCTTTTTTATCATGTCAACGGCCACCTTCAGTGCCCTTATCAGGGAGATGGCGGGGGTGAAGGGGGTGGTGTCCTTCTTGAGGGTGTCCCTCATCTTCCTGAGGTCCCAGTAGTATCGGGGTAAATCTGCCTTCTCAATGGCCTCCCAGGCCGTGGGTCTTACGGCCACGAGGGCAATCCCCGGCGGAATCATGCACCCCTTCTGGGAGCCGGTTACTGCCACGTCCACCCCCCAGGCATCCATGATCAATGGGTGAACGCCTATTCCTGTAATGGCGTCCACCACCAATAAGGCCGAATATCCTTTCGTAATTCTTGCAATGGACTCAACATCATGTATGACACCGGTTGAGGTCTCGCACTGGGTGGCAAAGACTACTTTTATATCCTTATTTTTCTTAAGTGCCTCTTCTACTGCCTCCGGCTCCACGGCCTTGCCGTACTCTATATTTATATTGACTGTCTTCACGTCGTAGGCCTCGCATAGCTCCCCCCAGCGCTCGCCGAATTTCCCGCCCAGGATTACCAGTGCCCTGGACTTTTTTGTGAGGAGATTAGCCACACAGGCCTCCATGGCCCCTGTGCCTGAAGACGTGAAGGTATAGACCTCGCCTTCCCTGGTCTGGAAGAGGTATTTCAGATCCTCCCTGAGTTCGGCAATGATGCGGGAGAACTCTGGAGTTCTGTGGTGAATCATTGGGGCGGCCTCGGCCAGGGAGACCTCGGGCGGGATTGGGGTAGGGCCGGGGGTAAAGAGGATGGGTTTTTTCAGCATAATTTTTATTTTCGCAGGCTATCCGCCTCAGGCGGAGCAACTACATTTTACCCCCTTTTTTGCCTCATTTCGTTTTCAAGGAGGATGGCCTCAATATCCGGCAAAAGACCCAGGCAGAACTGCCTTTCCACCTGGGAATTTTTCAGGACGCTTGCCAGTTTAGACCCCTCCTCATAGCTCAGCCCTACCAGTATCTCGTCCATCACCTTTTTTCTATCTACTACTCTTGCCATGTTAACCTCAGGAGAATTAGGGTTTAAAGTTCAAGGGTTCAAGAGCTTAACGTGCCTTGACTAATTCCTCTTCTTTCTCCCGACTTAGTTCCTGGGTACCGAATACTATCGGGAGCATCTCATCCACCTTTTCTACAAAGTGGAACTCAATCTTGGCCTTTACTTCATCGGGTACTTCTACAAGGTCCTTCTCGTTCCTCTTTGGGAGAATCAGGGTGGTAATGCCTGCCCTCTTGGCCGCCAGCACCTTTTCCTTTATCCCACCCACTGGTAGTACCCTCCCCCTCAAGGTAATCTCCCCCGTCATGGCCACGTCGGGTCTGACGGATTTTCCAGTGAGGAGGGATAGGAGTGACATAGCCATGGTCACCCCTGCAGAGGGTCCATCCTTGGGTATGGCCCCTGCCGGGACGTGGATATGGAAGTCGTATTTGGTAAAGTCCTGTAGCGGGATATTAAGGGCCTTACTCTTGGAGCGTACGTAGCTCATTGCCGCCTCTGCCGACTCCTTCATCACGTCGCCCAGCTGGCCGGTGAGCGTGAGCTTGCCAGCACCTGGCATATAGGTGGACTCAATGAAGAGGATGTCCCCGCCCGTGGGCGTCCAGGCCAGACCCGTAGAAACCCCAGGCTCGGCGGTCCTCTCTGCAATTTCTTTGAAGAATACTATAGGACCAAGGAAGTCCTGCAGTGACTCCTCTTTTACGACCACTGACTGGGTCTTCCCTGCGGCTACCTCTTTGGCCACCTTTCGGCAGACGGTGGCTATTGCCCTCTCCAGGTTCCTCAGCCCGGCCTCCCTGGTATAGTTGCCTATGATGGATTTTATGGTCTCATCTTCAAATGTTATATTTTCCGGCTTAAGGCCATGCTCCCTTATTTGTTTGGGTATCAGGAATTCTTTGGCTATGGAGAGTTTTTCTTCCTCCGTGTAGCCGGGGAGTTCCAGTACCTCCATCCTGTCCTTAAGGGCAGGTGGAACAGGTTCAAGATAATTAGCCGTGGTGATGAACATTACCTTGGAGAGGTCAAAGGGCACCTCAAGGTAATGGTCTGAGAAGGAGAAATTCTGTTCCGGGTCCAGTACCTCCAGGAGGGCGCTGGAGGGGTCGCCCCTGAAGTCCATGCCCAGTTTGTCGATCTCGTCCAGCATGAAGACCGGGTTATTGGACTCTGCCTTGCGCATCCCCTGTATGATTCTCCCTGGCAGTGCGCCGATGTAGGTGCGGCGGTGTCCACGAATCTCTGCCTCGTCCCTGATTCCGCCCAGGGACATCCTGATGAACTTCCGTCCGAGTGCCCTGGCAATGGATTTTCCCAGAGAGGTCTTTCCCGTGCCTGGTGGGCCTACGAAGCAGAGGATGGGCCCCTTCATATCCGTCTTCAACTTCCTGACGGCCAGGTACTCCAGGATTCTGTCTTTTACCCTCTTTAAATTGTAGTGGTCTTCGTCAAGCACCTTCTGGGCCTGATTTATATCCAGATTGTCTGTGGTGGTAACGGACCAGGGAAGGCTTACCAGCCAATCAAGATAGGTGCGGGAGACGGTGTACTCGGCTGCCTGTGGAGGCATCTTCTGGAGACGGGAAAGCTCTCTTTCTGCCTCCTTCAGTACCTCTGGAGGCATCTTGGCCTGGGCGATCTTCTGTTTGAGTTCCTGAATCTCCATGGTCCGCTCATCCGCTTCGCCGAGCTCCTCCTGTATGGCCTTTAGCTGCTGTCTGAGGTAGTATTCCCTCTGACCCTTTTCCACCTCGCTCTTTACCTGGCCCTGTATCTTTTTGGCAAGCTCCAGCACCTCCATCTCCCTGCTTATGAAGGTATTTACCTTTTTGAGGCGTTCCTTTACGTTTATGGCCTCCAGGATTTCTTCCTTCTCATGGATGTTGATGGAGAGGTGGGAGGCAATCATGTCTGCTAGCCGGCCTGGATGCTCTACGTTCATTACGGCTATCCTCAGTTCTTCTGGAAGGCTGGCGGACATGGAGATCATCTTTATAAATTGGTCACTCACGCTGCGGGCGAGGGCCTCTGTCTCTTTGTCTTCCTCTATAATGTCCTCCAGGGATTCAACCCTGGCCACCAGGTAGGGCTCTTCCCTTACGAACTGTACGAGTCTCAGGCGCGTTACCCCCTGTACGAGCATCCTTGCGGAGTTATCAGGCATCCTGAGCATCTGCAGTACTACGGCGGCAGTGGCGTAATCATAAAGGTCTTCTGGACCGACGTCCTTTTCCTTCGGCTTCTTCTGGAGGGCAAGGGCCAGGAGTCGCTTGCCGGTGAGGACATGGTCAAGGAGTTTCAGCTCCCTTTCCGTGGATACGCCCAGGGCTGTAACCATCTGGGGGAAGACAATGGTATCAATGATGGGTAGGACGGGCAATTCCTCAGGAATTACCAGTTCTTCCTGGAGGATTAAGTCTTCGGGAAGTTTTCCCTTTTGTCTGAAGAACTTTTTCTCTTTCATGACTTTATCCTCGCCTGTCCCGCTGGAGGCAAGCACCCGCACTGGTCCAGGGCAGGTCTCAAAGGTCGGACACTAAATAGTTATCTTAACGGCTTTAGGTTCTTTTGTTACCTTTTCGGCCTTGGGAATGGTTATCTGTAAGAAGCCGTCTTTGTAGCTGGCCTCTATCTTGGTCTCGTCTATATTCTTTGGTAGCACTATGCTCCTCTCAAAGTATCCGTAACGGATTTCCATGAGGTAAAAACATAGTTTTTTGTGGTCAGCAGGGTCCTTTCTCTTTCCACTGATGGTGAGGGTATCCCCCGTGAGGGTTATGGAAATATCCTCAGAACGTACACCAGAGATGGCCATCTTTACCACTATCTCGTTCTCCGTCTCGTAGACGTCGGTAGGTGGGTGCCAGGTCTCGGTATTGAAAGAATAAAAGGGCTTCTTGATACAGATAAACTCCTGAAAGAGCTTTTCCAACCTGGTTTCAGGTGGTACTGCCATAGCAAAACCTCCTAAGGGTAATAAACAAAAAGACTTAAAACCTGGTTTCTGAAATAGTTTATCACATAGGCCAGAAAAATTCAAATATTTCCTTTTGGAGGCAGATGAGCATTTCCCTTTGCTATGCATAGAAGGAGGCTTTTTGGTTACGGGATTGTAAGGGTCCCCTTTTATCACCCCTGAAAGGGACTGCAAAAAGACAGCAAGCAGTAAGCATTAGGAGTAATTTTGTTTATTGCTTACTGCCTGCTATTTACTTTGTTGCGAAGGACTTAATACATCTCCCCGTAGCCACCGTAGCCACCGGGCATGGGTGGGGCAGGCTTTTTCTTCTTCGGAATCTGGCCTACCAGGGCATCGGTGGTCAGCAGGAGTGTGGCTACGCTGGCGGCATTCTGCAGGGCACATCTTACGACCTTGGTGGGGTCAATAATACCCTCTTTTACCATGTCGCAGTATTTGTTGGCGCTGGCGTCGTAGCCGAGATTGCCCTCTCCTTCCAGTATCTTCTGTACGATTACTGGTCCGTGTTGGCCTGCGTTGTCGGCTATCTGACGTGCCGGGGCTAGAAGGGCCCTGTGCAGGATGTCTGCTCCCACTGCCTCGTCTCCCTTAAGTTTTAACGTGCCCAGGACTGCCCTGGCCCTGAGGAGCGCCACTCCCCCTCCAGGGAGTATCCCTTCTTCTACTGCAGCACGCGTGGCATGTAAGGCATCCTCCACCCTGGCCTTCTTTTCCTTCATTTCACTCTCTGTGGCGGCCCCTACGTTTATCTGAGCAACGCCCCCCGCCAGTTTTGCCAGCCTCTCTTCCAGTTTCTCCCTGTCGTAATCACTGGTGGTGGTCCTTATCTCGTTTCTTATCTGCTCAATGCGTCCTTTTATGGCCGCACTGCTACCGGCACCCTCAATGATGGTGGTATTATCTTTGTCTATTACTACCTTCTTTGCCCTGCCAAGGTCCTTTAACTTTATGGACTCCAGGTCAATGCCCAGGTCTTCAAAGACTGCCGTGCCGCCCGTGAGCACAGCGATGTCCTGTAGCATTGCCTTCCTGCGGTCTCCGTAGCCGGGGGCCTTCACGGCTGCGCACTTCAGCACGCCCCTGAGCTTATTTACGACTATCAGGGTCAGGGCCTCTCCTTCTACCTCCTCTGCGATGATTAGGAGGGGTTTGCCCTGCTGGGCCACCTTCTCCAGTATAGGTATGATGCTTTTTGCCATGGTTATCTTTTTCTCATGGATAAGGATGAAGGGCTCCTCCAGTACGGCCTGCATGTTCTGGGGGTTGGTGATGAAGTAGGGGGATAGGTAGCCTTTATCAAACTGAAGTCCTTCAATCCACTTCACCTCGGTCTGGAGGCTCTTGCCCTCCTCAACGGTGATGACGCCGTCCTTGCCCACCTTTTCCATGGCGTCTGCAATCATCCTTCCTATGTCAGGGTCGTAGTTGGAGGCCACGGTTGCAACCTGTTCTATCTCCTTGCGGCCCTTTACCGGTATGCTCATCTCTTTGAGACATTTTACTATGGCCTCCACGGCCTTATCTATCCCCCTTTTGATGGCCATGGCATTCGCCCCTGCGATGACGTTCTTCAGGCCCTCAAGGAAGATGGACTCTGACAGTATGGTGGCCGTGGTGGTGCCATCCCCTGCTACGTCGCTTGTCTTTGCGGCAACGGCCTTCACCATCTGGGCGCCTATGTTTTCCAGGTGATCTTCCAGCTCCACCTCCTTGGCAACGGTTACGCCGTCTTTGGTGATGGTAGGGGAGCCGAAGCTCTTTTGTATGATTACGTTCCTGCCCCTGGGACCCAGGGTTATCTTTACGGCATCAGAGAGTTTCTTTACACCGTCACGGATGGCCTCCCAGGCCTCACGGTCAAATGCTATCTTCTTTGCGGGCATTATCTACCTCCTCTTTTCTTTCTGTTTATACAGGAAAAACTTCGCAAACTCAATGCCAAATTACCGCTGCAGGTCTACCAGGGGGTCGTATCTTAAGTTTAGCAATTTTTGGAACTTAAATAAAGGTTCTATCTCCTTCCTCTACTTAAGGGCCTGCCCTAAACCACGTTAGGTTCAGGGCCTGTCAAATTGGCAGAAGTTCAGGTCATTTGTTCCTTACGTGCAAAACCAAGTACAATGAGATTAGAGGCTATTTATTAAAGGATGGTTGTAAGAGGTTTACTCGGTGGTAACCCTTGCCTTGACTGGTGACGTTATGCTTGGTAGGAATCTGAACGAGGCCATTCGTTATTATGGCATTTCCTACCCGTGGGGAAATGTGCTTGAAGTCGTCAAGCAGGCTGATTTGAGGTTGATAAATCTGGAGTGCTGTATCACTGCCCATGATGTCCCTATAAAGACCCCCAAGGTCTTCTTATTTCGCTCGGGACCAGAGAACGTCGAAGTGCTCAAAGTTGCTGGTATAGATTTTGTCTCGTTGGCAAACAATCATATCCTGGATTTTGATGAAGGGGGACTAATAGAGACGTTAGAGACTCTAGACCGTGCCGGGATTTCCCATGCTGGTGCCGGTAAGGATATTGTGGAGGCCAGCAGCCCTGCATTTCTTGAATCAAAAGGGATTCGTTTCGGAATCAAGGCCGGTGAACAGAGACCCGCTGATAATATTGCCGATGGTAACCGGAACCTGGTTCCAGAATAACCAATCAGTTATGGAAATGGGCGCCCCAAGAAACATTGCGGATGGAATTAAGTACATATTGACAACGCAGTGTTCGTAACCGTGTGCAAAGAATATCGTGATAGGTATCCACATCGCTATGATTTTGCCCGCAGTAGAGCGGGAAACGAAAGCCATCACGGTCCCCATGGTCACCATCCAGTTACATAGCATCCCCTTCACTAGCGCCGTGTTCCATCCGTAGATCCCTATCGCACTATATGCCAGCGTCTTTTTCTGTGCGACAATACGGGTTTGTTCTGCGATTGCCCCACCGTCGTTTGTACCGGAGTTAGTTATTGCTATACAAAATAATATGGCATAAAAGAGGCTCCCCAGCAGGTTACCCAGATACACCCAGGTCCAGTTGCGCAGTAAATGACCTTTTCCCGCCTGACCAGCGGCCAGAGCCTGGGGCAATAGGGCGAAGTTCCCTGTGGCCAGCTCCAGCCCCATCAATACAAGCATCACAAATCCCACCGGGAAGGCAACTGCCCCCACAAATGGAGGTAGCCCCTGGGCCAGTATGACCATCACAAGCGAGGTGGCAAAACCCAGAAAAGCCCCTGACAGTGCCCCTTTGACCAGCATTTCAGGAATGGACAGTGCAATTTTTTCTCTACGGCCTGTAAACATTCTACGATTATTTCCGCTGGTTTCACGTAATCCATATTTACACCCCTCCGGTGCAGACCTGTAATTTACGAGAAGGCATAAGAATTAAATATCCCACTACTGCCAACTGCTCCAGGTTAAACATGCTTGACCAGGCCCCACATCTCAAGCTATCGCGGTTACGATAGCCCATGAAAAGGACCGTTGAGTAATAGGGGGTATGTCAAAGGTCCTTATGTCTTCGGTATCTAGTGCAATTCCCCTGCGTCTGTTAAGGCTTTAGCGTTTAAAATGAAAGCAGGTAGTTCTGTGACAGGGATTGTCACGCTTATGCCGCCCCTGACCTCGCCCTCTTTATAGCCCTCCATTTGGTGGCTAGATATGTCAAGGCCGTCCTTTGTAGGACTGGTTGAGGGGTCGCCATGACACCTGAGGCAAGACTGCTCAATGTAAAGGGGAAGCAAATAGCGGTAGACCAGGTGGCCCCCTTCTAGTTTGGAGAACTCTCCGTAGCCTATTCCCTTGGGATAAGAATCAGAATTAAATTTTTCCAGCACTCTCTTTTCCCAGGGATCGGGGGTATTGTAGAAGTTGCGAGGGCCGAAGCGCCTTTTACCCAGAGATGTCTGCTTCAATGTGATGCCGGTTCTAATTACAAATTCGTCCGCTATGAGTCTACCGAATAGTGCCGGCACAAGCCCCTTGAAGGAACTCGGTGCACCTTCTGGGACGGGCTGCCCTATCTTGGCCCCATGTACGCTGATAACGTCTAAATTCCTGGCAAGAACAACCCTGGCACAGAGCAAGGCGTTAGCAATGTAATTTGCTTGGGCCGCATAATCGCCCCCGCCGGCCATAACCACCCTTCCGAAAAAGGGCCCTGCTAAGAAACATAAATTCAATCCCAGGATAAGAATCACCTTACTCATCTTTCCTCTCCTATTTCATATGGCAGTTTTCCCAAAGGGAATCGGTTCATAACTCACTATAAACACCTGAGTTATGCTAGTACAGGAAAGCTGTACAATTATCCAAGATAGTGAGTGAATATTTATTTACACAGTTTACCACATGAATTGTCCTCTGGCAATGCAAATAATTTGTTTATGCCTGCATGAAGACTTTAGACGGCTGGTAATGGATAACTGGAGGAAAATAACTTTACAGTCTAAGGAGAGGGCTTTTTTAATGGAACTTAGGATTTACTCAGGACGCAAGGAGAAGCGATCTTTACGCTGGTCCAGATATTCTTTCAAATATTTTAGAACATTTTTCGATCTATCATTAATACCAGGAAACATATGACCCCAAACTTCTTTCAATCCAAAATATTTACGAATGTCAACCATAAGCTTTTCTAGGTCTTTTATAAACTTTTCCAATTTATTAAAGTTTATTTTAGGTAATGTAAGGGAACTCTTTTGTACTTTTATATCTATGTGAGCAACTATCTTATTGCGATAATCTTCATAGAATTTGAAATCTTTTTCTAAACTCTTAATTCTTTTCTCAAATTTCTGCTTTTCGGTGTTATTTAAGATAGTAAAAAGCGATTTACTATCGGTTCTCTTATCAAAGAATTTTGCCAAACAAACGATTACGCTTTGGGTATGGGCAACAAAAGCAAAAAAGAAGTAGTCGAAAAATGGATTAAGACTTTTAATTTCTTTTTTAACTACAGGTGCTAATTCTTTAAGAATTAGAAAATGAGTGTTAGCGATAGCAAGTTCTTTATCTAGCAAGTCTAAATTTTTTTGGTATCTTCCGTTAACCTCATTTTTTAGGAGACGATAGGTCATCAGCAAGTTCATTTTAAAAGCCTGAGGAATTCTTCACGGCATAAGCCAGCCTGTCTTAGGATTTGCATAAGTGTACCTTTCTTAACTTCTGAATGCTGTGGTACAACTACAGTAACATTAGTTTTTGGATGATAATAAACTCTATGACTACCTTTTTGTCTATCAAAGATAAATCCAACCCTTTTTAAGCCCTTTTCAACCTTTTTCCAGGAGAGACTAGGGAGTTTGCTCAAACCACTACCTCATGTTCTTCAACCTTTGGTATAGAAAGCCCCCGCTCCTTTAGGCTCTCCAGATAGACCTCAATGGCCTCTTTTATGTTGGAAAGAGCTTCCTCTACTGTCTCTCCTTGTGAGACACAGCCCGGTAGTGATGGGACATAAACTGTATATCCCCCTTCCTCTTGTGGTTCTAAGATAACCCTGTACTTCATGTGTAATATCCTCCGTGTTCCTCCCCTAACTTGCTTGAACCTTAAAATACTCGTCAGCCATGCCTATTCACTCATGGAGTTTAGCTTGAAGATGTCCAGATGGCGGCTTTCTTTCATTCTCTTGAGGCGCTAACATAGTATGGATTATCGAAAGGCCTTACGAAGATTGGTGGAGGATAGGGGATTTGAACCCCTGACCTCTTGAATGCCATTCAAGCGCTCTCCCAACTGAGCTAATCCCCCACCTGAAGCGAGGGGCTAGGGGGTAGGGATTAGAGACTAGTTTCAAAAAACTTGGAGTTAGCCCGCGTCCCTACCGCCAGCCTGTTGTCTTTGTAAAGTAATCTTATAATCGTGGTATGGGGCTGTCAAGGGGCTTTTTGGGTGGGAAGAAATTATTCAGACGATTGGTAATTCGCCGGGCGGATTACCTTGTCGGGAGGCCTGCCCTGTACCTAGTAAGGTACAAGGCCTGTTAAATCAACCAATCCTTCACGGGCGCTCCGTGGACCTTGCCCCTGGCGATTACCCGGAGGTTAAGGAATTCCTTTAGTTTCTGTCCCATAAAACCCAGGACGATGGAGTTGGAGATATGCGTCTTTTTCATCACGTTACTCCATTTATTTATGAGGAGGCTATCCAGGAGAAACTCAAGGTCGGTCATCGTGTGTTCACTGGCGGAGAGTTCTTCCCCAAGCTCTGGGTCTAGCCTTTTAAGCTCTGTCAGCATGTCCAGGGGATTTTTGCAACCGGCAAGGGTTTTAAGGCTATCGGGAGGCAGGTGCCCTCCGGGTAGAAAATTTGCCGCCTTATTGCTCACCCCATTCCGTGCCAGCTTCAGGCAGATGGCAAGGTTTGTGTTGTCTATCTGTCCGCGGATAATCTCCCTGACCAGGTTCATATCTTCGTTATTCTCTCCTAGTTGGGATAAGGCCCATTTAAAGTAATACCTGTCTACCGACTCCTCCAGGATGGCTATACTATTCTTTTCCTGGTATTCGGGGAAGGTACGAGATAGGGTAGAGGCGAAGGGGGAGAGCCAGGTGGCCAGGGTGTCTATGACTGCCTTTATATCGGGTTGCTTCAGCAGTTCCAGTAGTCTTGGCTCATCCAGTTCTCCTACCGGGATAAGGGCCGAGATTACCTCCTCCCTGGGCCTTCCGGCATGTTTACCCCGGAGGACGGTTTTTACGTTATAAGCGTCCCACCTGGCAAGGAGTGCTTCTACTATAACACGGGACTCCCCAAAACTCAGTCTGAACACTTTTCTGAAGGTTGTGCAGAGGTTGAGGCGGAGGCCCTTTTCTATTGCCTGCAGTCCGGAGGAGCTTGCCAGGGCTAATGAGAGGTCTTCGGCGTAAGGGGAGGTAAGCAGGGAGTCTATCATGTGGGGCAGGCCGTCCCTGCTCTGGAGTTCCTGGAGGAATGCCTCGCCCAAGAGGTTACTCCTCATCCCCCTTATCCTTGCGTTTAGATAGCCATAATCATCCATCTGCGTTTACCTGAAGAGTATCATGATGGCTATTACAAAGCCCAATATTATTAGCGTCTCGGGTATTACCATCAAGACGAGTATGGTAGGAAGAAGGCCTGGCTTCTCCGTGATTGAACCTACCCCGGCGGCGCCAATCTTTCCTTGAGCAAAGCCGGTACCCAGTGCGGCGATTCCTACAGCAATAGCTGCGGCCAGGGCCTTATTACGCTCCCCCAATGGCTTTGCAGCCTCTGGCAGCGACGGCACCTCCATTGTCTCCAGTGTCCCCTGGGCATAAGCTAAGCAATCCGGGAAAAGGGCCAGTAAAAAGCCAACAGCAGCTATTAATAGGGTCATCACCTCTTGCCTCCTTTCAGCCTTCGTAAATGGTTCGTAAGGTCTGCCACCTGGATGAAAGAACTTCGGGAAGAACTCTACGTAATGTAACCTCAATGCCTGTATGGTTGGGGTGAAAATGTGCAGTAGCAGGTTAAGTGTGTGTGTGCCGATAAAGATGCCCAGCCCTACGAAGGGATTGCCTGCCTGCTCCTTGAAGGAACTGGCAATTATGGCGAAGGCCACCGAGGCCATGCCCAGGGCCATGAGACGTATATATGAGAGGATGTTGGTAAACAGGGCCGTTATCTCTATCAGGGCCAGCCCACCTCCTAAGAGGCCCCAGGCAGGTATAGAGGCCACGAGGACACCTCCTCCTACATAGAGGAAAAGGAGTGGAAGAAAATGGGTAAGTCTGCCAGTAAGTATAATTGCCCCGGCCAGGACGCCCAGCTTTGCGACCCCCTCCAGGGCATGTCTGATATGTCGGGTTACTATGCAATTGTATATCCCTAGTATAATTCCCAAAACCACCTGTACCACACCGAAGGCAAGGGAGAGGAGAAGATAATTCATTACCACCTTGCTATTCTCGTGGTGCAGATGACCCCTGGCAAGGGACGGTATAAGTGGATGAAACCAGGGCTGTACCCCAAAGAATTCCCCGTAAACCGCCCCAAAGCCGGCAGAGACCGCCCCCAGGACTATAGTAATCAAGCCGAGGTCTGCTAGCAGGGTATGCCGCCTTCTGAAGGCCGCAAACAGGCCCCCACCCATAGCCGCCAGCACCAAGCCATAACCTACATCTCCCATGACAAACCCAAAGAACAATGGGAAGAAGAAGGCCATGTGAGGGGTAGGGTCCACTGTACCGTACTGTGGCAGCGAAAAGAAACTTACCAGTCTCTCAAAGACCGTAAAGGGACGTGGGTTCTTTAACTTAACAGGGGCACGGTCTTCCTTGCCCTCTGGTAGCTGTAGCTCATTCACTACTATATTGCCATTGAACCTGCTTGAGATGAACTTCCTGAGACTTTTTAACTCATTTCTGGGTAGCCAACCCTGGATAAGGAAGGTGTATCTGGTTTGGGTGAACTGATTGGTAACCTCTAACAGGGAGAGTCTATTTAGATTGGCTATCTCTAGTACCCTTATGGTAAGGATGTGCCTCTGGAAGAAATTCCTTATCTCCGACTCCACTGCCTCTGCCTCTCCGGGCAGTTTCTTCAGTCTCTCATCCATTACCTTAAAGGCCTCGTGAAGGGGCATGTCTTTTAGGTCTGGGGGCACCTGTAGTTCATTTATATCTTTAGATTGCAGGAGTTCCCTTACATGCTCTCCGTACTTTTTAACAAAACCTACCATAGCCACCATCTTCCCACCCTTAAGTGCGGTCGTAAGGATACAACAACCCGATTTTGTAATCTTCTCCAGCTCGTTCTTTAACGGGATCAGAACATCTTTTTGTTCGCTCCTTATAATCACACCAATGAACTCCCATCCCCTGGGAAACCGCTGAGGAAGGGTTGGCAAAAGGATACTGACTTGCAATCCGTACTCTTTCAGAACACTGAGTTCATCGGCAATTGCTTTTTTACGCCGGAGTAGTGGCTGAAGTTCTGAAAGGAGGTTCTTGGTATAAGAAAGGGCCTCCTCTAAGGGCATCCAGGTGCACTCCTTCGCCTTTTGTAGTGTACCGGCTTGCATCTGGGAGGGGGCAAGATTAATGAGGTCAGTCAAAAGTTTCTGGAGTTCCTTTCTGGAGACCTTTTCTTCTTCCTCCCGGGACTCCAGCTGCATCCTGCGGGTAGGAACACCATCCTCACCAAACATGTCATCTATATGGAGCTTCCCCCAGGACTGTAACTCCTCAAGTACACGGCCGTACTGCCACCTGGGCCCGATAACCTCCACTCTGCTCATCCGTGTCTGCATAATAGATTTCTCCCCGTGAACCTCTTGTGTATTGGGTTATCAAACTATTTAAAGATAAAAAGATATACGGAGGGCCTTATCTATAGAAAGAAAATGGAGTGAATCGGCGAGCGGAAACCTGTCCCCACCCCGCACATTGACATTAGATACTGGACCCCTGGCATATAACCTCCGCAATCTAAAATCTAAGGAACTGCCCCCTGCCATGGATCCACAGCCCGCTAGAAGCGGGTTTTTCCCAGTCCCACAAATTGAAGATAATTATAGTACATTTTTAAATAATGTCAATAATACTGCACTCCTCCTTTTGGACAGACCGAACGTACGGTTCCTAAGTGGTTGGAAAATATTTTTTTACCGCAGGTATGAGGAACAGAACGAAAGACACTACAAGACAGAACTGGCTGAAGAGGTCACCGTATCTGGTATAAAAACTGGGCCCTCCCCGGGCAATCAGGACGTTGCTTTCCAGGACACCCTCCACCTCCCTTCGCTTACCATCCTTTGTTATGACAGAATAGATGTCACCGCTGGGGGCTACGAAGGCGGAGATGCCTGTATTGGCTGCCCTGGCCATGCCGATACGGTTTTCCACGGCCCTGAAGACCATAATGGCCAGGTGCTGGTCCAGCTCCGGGGTGTCACGGAACCAGCCGTCGTTAGTGATATTCAGGAGGAAGTCTGCCCCTTTTCCTGCAAAGTGTCTGGCCAGGGTTGGGACTGTGTCTTCGTAACAGATAAGGGTGGCGAACCTTATAGGGGCACGTTGTCCGCCGTTTCGGCTGAGCTCACGGCCGAAGCCTGAGGCGGATGCCCTACCTGGCGTGAATTCAAGTAACTCCCACCTGTTTCCCGGTGAGAGGTCTATCTCGTATGGGACCATGTGCCTCAGGAAGGGGAAGACCTCCTTGAGGGGCGTGTACTCTCCGAATGGAACCAGGTGGAGTTTGTCGTACCTGTCCAGTAGTTTACCATCTGGCCCGTAGAGGAAGGCGCTGTTATAAAAACGGTTATCCTCGGTAAAGCCCTTGCCGAGTTCTATGGCGATGCCTCCTACCAGGAGGTAGGTCTGGAGTTCCTTTGCCAGTTCAGATACAGAGGTCTGGGCGAAGCGGTCGGTCTCTCTGCAGAGTTTTGGGGGGAGGTTGAGTAGTCCCGGGACGGCCGTCTCAGGCCAGACTATCATGTCCACCGCCTTGACGCCCGGGCCGCCTAAGGCGGAAACCGCCTTGTCCGCCTGAGGCGAACTGGTCTGGCCTGAGGCGGATACCGCCTTCCTGGACAGGTCCAGGTACTTCTGTAAATTCATCTTTCTCTGTTCAGGGTCTGGGTCCATCTTTAAGTCCTGTAGGATGTTTCCCTGTACCATGCAGAGCCTGGGTCCCTCCTGGTAAGAAAGCCCCGACAGACGGAATACGCCGTACGATAGGGGGAACAGGAGGAAGATAAAGGCGATGGCAAAGAGGAAGTGTCCCCCCTTACCGTTCCACCACCTCAGAAGCCCTTGTGTGAAGCAGGCATTCACCATGACAATGACAAAGGAGACCCCGTAGGCCCCTGTTATATCGGCTATCTGGATAATGGGCAGGTAGCTGTACTGGGTATGGCCCAGGTAGAACCAGGGGAAGCCCGTCAGGAAGAATCCCCTTATGTACTCCAGAGAGACCCACAGAAATGGGGCAAGGAGGGGGAGGGGCAGGTCAAGGTTTCTGTAGAGGTAGGAACAGAGGATGCCAAAGATGAGGAAGTAGACAGAAAGATAGGAACTGAGCAATAGCCAGCCTATGTTAGTGGCGTGGCCCAGCCAGGAGAGTTTTACTGTGAAGAAGACTATGCCGATGAGCCAGGAGGTGAGGACTATTCTGTCCGCCTGAGGGGAGCCTATCAGGAAGAGCCAGGGTATCAAAGCCACCCAGGCCAGCAGGGGGAGGTCTGGTTCGGGGAAGGACATGCCTAATAAAATTACGGTAGGGAGGACAACCGGGATAGTAGAGAGTAGGGAGTAGGGGGTAGGGAGTAGGGAGTAGGGGATGGAAAATTGAAGATTGGAATCCTTCACCAGGTTCAGGACAAGACTTTAAAATTTAAAATTTGCGTTTTACAATTTCCAATTCCATTGTAGGGGCGTAGGAAAAATCTTGCCACTTCCCACCCCCTAACCCCTAGCCCCTGTTCAGAGTTCACCCGTGAGCATTACCTCCACCTCTTGTCCCACCGAGAGGGACTCTACACCCTCCGGGACAATTAGTAAGGAGTTTCCCTTTGTGGTTCCGAGGAGGTCAGCGGAGCCATGCCACTCCACTGCAGAGGCAAAGAACCTGCCATCTTCAAGGTGAAGCCAGGCGGGCCTGAATTCCCTCCTTTCGCCCCTGCTCCGCAGGGGCGTCTCTAACTGGGCCTTCAGCACCGTGCGCCTCAGTTGTGTGAAGCCCATCATCTTGCGGATGGCTGGCCTGACAAAGAGTTCAAAGGAGACGTAAGTGGCAACTGGATTACCAGGAAGGGCGAAGACGGCAGTCTTGTAGTACTTCCCAAAGACCATGGGCTTACCGGGTTTCATTGCCACCTTTTCAAAGAAGAGGTTAACCCCCAGTTCTTTAAGGACGCCCACTACAAGGTCGTATTCCCCCATAGACACGCCTCCCGTAAGGAGGAGGACGTCTTTTCTAAGGCCCTTTTTAATCAGGGGGACCAGGGATTTGTGTTCATCTCTTGCAGTGCCGATGCATTCCACCTCCGCCCCGGTCTGGAGTACCTGGGCAGCCAGAGAGTAGCTGTTGCTGTCCCTTATCTGGCCACCGATGGGCTTGCGGCTTACATCTATCAGTTCGTCGCCTGTGGAGATGATGCCTACCTTAGGGATGGAATAGACCTTTATCTTTCCCAGCCCTATCATGGCCAGGACGCCTATCTCCTGGGGTCTGAGATGGGTGGCCCTCTTGAGCACTACCTGGCCTGCCTGGAAGTCCTCCCCCCTTGGGCTTACGTTTTCGCCCTTTCTTACACCCCGGAGGAGTCTCACTCTGTTACCCTCAAGGGGCTCGGTGTCTTCTACCTTTATTACAGCATCGGCCCCCTGGGGGAGGGCCGCCCCGGTCATTATTTTGGTGACCTGTCCCCTCTCCAATTTCTTGGTTGGCAACTGCCCGGCCGCTACCCCTTCTATTACCTCCAGTTCTGCCGGTGTCTGCAGGGTGTCCTCTGTGATGACGGCGTAGCCGTCCATAGACGATTTGTCAAAGGGGGGCATGTCTATATCTGAGACAGCATCCTCCGCCAGGCACAACCCCACCGCCCTTTTGATATTGACCTCTTGAACGGGCAGGATGCTGATGTTATCCAGTACGATACGGTAGGCCTCGTCAACGCTTATCATTTATCTACTCCAAAATGGTTATCTTAGGTGGACCAAAGCATAATAAACCCACAGGGGGAATAATGTCAAGTGAGGTATCTTAAGGTAGTGTAATAAATCTTGTGTAAATTCTAGAAGGAGGGATTGAAGGAAAGACAAA
>FWPU01008530.1_pt1 | contig 17383 bp, 18 predicted proteins | sample 2228361 | NCBI WGS metagenome assembly FWPU01 (sample SAMEA103939777, study PRJEB20133) | metagenome
CCAATTTCTATCAACTTGATATGTCTTGGATAAATATCAACTTGATATGACTCCAAATTCTATCAACACTGATAGAACTCCAATTTCTATCAACTTGATATGTCTTGGATATTTATTCATGTGAATATATCTTGGATATTTATCAGTGTTGATATGACTCCAAATTCTATCAACTTGATATGTCTTGGATATTTATCAATGTTGATATAACTCCAAATTCTATCAACACTGATAGAACTCCAATTTTTATATCGACTTGATATGTCTTGGATAAATATCAACTTGATATGACTCCAAATTCTATCAACACTGATAGAACTCCAATTCTATCAACAGTGATAGAACTCCAATTCTATCAACACTGATAGAACTCCAATTCTATCAACAGTGATAGAACTCCAATTCTATCAACATTGATATGGCTCCAATTCTATCAGCAGTGATAGAACTCCAATTCTATCAACACTGATAGAACTCCAATTCTATCAGCAGTGATAGAACTCCAATTCTATCAGCAGTGATAGAACTCCAATTTCTATCAACACTGATATGGCTCCAATTCTATCAGCAGTGATAGAACTCCAATTCTATCAACACTGATAGAACTCCAATTCTATCAGCAGTGATAGAACTCCAATTCTATCAGCAGTGATAGAACTCCAATTCTATCAACACTGATATGACTCCAATTCTATCAGCAGTGATAGAACTCCAATTTCTATCAACTTGATATGTCTTGGATATTTATCAACTTGATATGTCTTGTATATTTATCAACTTGATATGCCTTGGATATTTATTCATGTTGATATGTTTTGGATATTTATTTCCAGTGATAGAACTCCAATTCTATCAACAATGATAGAACTCCAATTCTATCAACAGTGATAGAACTCCAATTTCTCTCAACACTGATATGTCTTGGTATTTATTCACACGAATATATTTGGATATCTATCAACACGAATATGTTTTCGATATTTATTCATGTTGATACGACTCTTATTTCTATCAACATTGATATGTTTTGGATATTTATCAACGCGAATAGATTTTGGATACCATCAATGTCGATGAAAATAGATGAATATCAGAGCTGATGAGATTTTATATCAGCGGGAATAAATTTGGAATCTGATCGGTGTTGAGGTATTTTGGATATTATCAGAATTTCAAAGATTTGGACTTATGTCAGCGTCGATGAATATTGGATGAATATCAACGCTGACTGAGTTGGGATGAATACTAACACTAATGAATTCCAATCTCTATCAATCCCGGTAGAGATTGGAGTCATATTTCCAGAATAAATATCCAAAATCTATTCGTGGAAATAGATTTGGAGTTCTATCACTTGGAAATAAATTCCAAAACATATCAACGTCGATAGAGTTTGGAGTCATATCACTGTCGATAAAGTTTGGAATCATATCACTGGAAATAAATATCCAAGACATATCAAGTTGATAGACATCCAAGACATATCAAGTTGATAGAAATTGGAGTTCTATCACTGGAAATAAATATCCAAGACATATCAACATCGATAGAGTTTGGAGTCATATCAATGTTGATAAATATCCAAGACATATCAAGTTGATAGAAATTGGAATTCTATCAGCATTGATAAATATCCAAGACATATCATGTTGATAGAATTTGGAGTTCTATCAGTGTTGATAGAATTTGGAGACCATATCAAGCTGATAAATATCCAAAACATATCATGTTGATAGAATTTGGAGACCATATCAAGCTGATAAATATCCAATCTATCAACATTTATAAATATCCAAAAACATGTCAGTGTTGATAGATTTTTGGAGACATATCAAGCTGATAGAAATTAGAGGCATATCAATGTTGATAAATATCCAAAACATATCATGTTGATAGAATTTGGAGTTCTATCATCGTTGATAAATATCCAAGATCTATCAAGTTGATAGAAGTCGGAGTTCTATCATCGTTGATAAACATTCAAAACATATCAAGTTGATAGAAATTGGAATTCTATCAGCATTGATAAATATCCAAGACATATCATGTTGATAGAATTGGAGTTCTATCAGCGTTGATGGAATTTGGAGTTATATCAACATTTATAAATATCCAAGACATATCAAGTTGATAGAAATTGGAGTTCTATCAGTGTTGATAGGATTTGGAGTCATATCACTGTTGATAAATATCCAAGACATATCAGTGTTGATAGATTGGAGTTCTATCAGTGTTGATAAATATCGAAAACATATCAGTGTTGATAAATATCCAAAACATATTCACATGAATAAATTTCCAAGACATATCAAGTTTATAGAAATTGGAATTCTATCAGCATTGATAAATATCCAAGACATATCAAGTTGATAGAATTTGGAGTTCTATCAGTGTTGATAGAATTTGAAGTTATATTCGTGGAAATAGAACTTGAAGTCGTATCAACATTGATACATATCCAGATTCTATTCATGGAAATAGATATCCAAAACATATTAGTGTTGATAATTGGAGTCGTATCAACATTGATAGATATCCAAAATATATCAGTGTTGATAGAAATTGGAGTCGTATTCGTGGAAATAGAAATGAGAGTCGTATCAACATTGATACATATCCAGATTCTATTCATGGAAATAGATATCCAAAATATATCAATGTTGATAGATAAAATTGGAGTCGTATTTCCAGAAATAAATATCCAAAATCTATCGACGTTGATAGGTATTTGAATTTTATCAGTGTCGATACAAATCCGAATTTCATCAGCGCTGATAAGTATCTCAATTTCATTCACCCGAATAGAGATCCAAGTTCCATCAGGACTGATATGATTATGATTTAAAGATTATCAAGATTGTCAAACAGTGATACAAATTCAATGCTCATCGATATCGATGTTAATTTAATCCAGATTTCACCACTGTCGATGAATATACCAATAATTCTGTCAATTCCCCGTGATTGTTTATGGGTGTTTACTGATACTAATGAAATAACAGCATCCTAGTGGGGGGTTCAGATTTTTTCTCAGTGCTGATATTTTGGAATCCGATCATCGCTGAGAGATTTGAGATCAATATATTGGTGTATTACAGATTTGTCTCAGTGGTGATATGTTTTTGGATTTGGCGGTATGTTTAGGGTCTATAAACTAATGAGATTTAGGTGTATATCCGCTTGAATATATCTGGAATCGAGTCAGCATTGATAAAGATTGGATATCTATTAACTCTGACAGAGATACGATTCCAAGTATATTCGCATCTATGAGACTATAATTAATATCTTCCTAGATGTTTGGAATCTTATTAATATTAATGGTGATGAAGATTGAATATCCATCAACGTCAATGAGAATTGGCTTTCTATTGATGTTGATATATCTGGAGTTATATTGACAATAATGAAGATTGAAGTCGTATTTCTAGAAATAAATATCCAAAATCTATTTGTGATGATAGAAATGAGAATCGTATCAACATGATATATCCAGTTTATTCATGTTGATAGAAATGAGAGTTCTATTAACATGAATAAATTTCAAAACATATTCACATGAATAGATATCCAAGATATATTCGTGATGATAGAAATGAGAGTTCTATCAACATGAATAGATACCCAAAATATATTCATGTTGATAGATATTGTAATATTGGAATTGTATCAACAGAAATAAATATCCAAAACATATCAATGTATCGATGTTGATAGAAATGAGAGCCGTATCAATGTGATAAATATTCAAAACAGATTCGTGGAAATAGAAATGAGAGTCGTATTTCCATCAATAGAGATATATCTCTGTTATCACTGATAAGATTTGGACTGTCTCAGTAGCAATACGTCTTATATTATATTTATATCTTTATCGATGTCTTGGATTACATTCGCCCTGATGTATTTTATAATTCTATCAGGATCAGTGTACTTGATTGTATCAATACTAATACGTTTTGGATTTGTCCCCGCATTGAGAAATTTTAGATCGGCGGGTAGAATTGGATTTGGTGTTAGTTTGAAGAAATGGTATCTGATACTGATAGAGATCGGTATCTTATTCATGTCGATACAAATTCAAAATGCATTATCGCTGATACAGCAAGACTCATCAGCGATAATGGAAATATTAACTTCGACGAGAGGAATATAGATTTCATACATCAATAAATTCTCGCACGATATTTTATCAACAGCAATAAAAGATGGATCGATACTGACACCGATGTCTCTGGATCTAAGTTAGTTTGAATTTCATCAATCCCAATAGAAATCGGAGATATGTCAACGCTGATATAATTGTAATTAATATAAGCATCGACGTATCTCAAGTTTGTATCATCAATGGAGATTGGATCAGGATCTGCGACTCGGATTGATATCCGAGTCGATAAGATTTCGAATTTATGTTAGCGGGAATGTGTTTTTGTTTATATTCATGTCGGTGTCTTGAAATTTGCATTTTCACGGATGACGATGTCATCTTGATCGAGGATGATAGAAATCCGAAATTGGGATATATCAGGATTGAGAATACTTTACTTGGATTTATCCTCAACGGAAATGGAGTATTTGAAATACATCTGTACTGACGGAAATCGAAGTATTCCGACTAAAGATAATTTTGTCTGAGAATAATTTTGAAGATTAGATAATAGGAAAGTTATTAAGAAAATTTTAGGAAAGAGGAAGATGGAAGTTGAAGAAACAACAGTTCCTTACAGATGGAGGCGGTTGCAACTTGAATATCTATTTGAATATTTTCCCTTGGGGCATATTATTATTTTTCAGTTAGAAGGTTATATTAATCGGCAGGATATTGAGGCGAGGGTGGGGATATTTCAAGAGCGTTTTCTTCAACGACTTCCTTTTCCGATGAAGAAGTTTCAAACACGACGGGATGTTTGGAAACATCCTCCCAAGAATTTTGGGGAATATCTGGAACAACTGAAGAATGTTTTCTATGAGGAGCCTATGGGGATCTTGTATAAAATTCCGGAATATCAATCCTTGATTAACTTGACATTATATGTTCTCAACGAAATAAGAAAACTCGAACCGTATCAAGGTGATGAGAAAGTGTACATTCTCGATGCAAATTTAATAACTGATGGTTTGATTCAGTGGGAGAGGACACCGAATGAAACTCTTGAGAAGTATTTTATCAGGGATCTCCAGAGGAGAGGATTTGGAGCTCGAAGTATTGCGGATGCGTTGATGCTTATCTTTGAGTATCTGTTGAAAAATTCCGAGGAGATCGCGGTGTCGTACTTGTCCCAAATTAGTATCTCTGCTTTGGTCTCCGCCGAGAAGCATTCGAATCAGAACCGGGAACAGTTTCTTTCGAGATATGTGGAGGAACTACTTCAAATGTTGATGGGGAAGCCAGGTTCTGATTACAAGATACTTCATGTTCTCGAGATTATTCGACGGTGAAGAAAGTTAAATCATCTGATCCAAATCATCTGGATCAGATGATTGACTTGGTTCGAATTTAGTTTGGACATCGGGAAGATGTGCAAGACATATAGACATATTGGAGAGCTCCTTGATTCCGGAAGGAGAGGAAGCAGGTCAAACATGAAATGAGATTTAAACGAATTAATTGGGAGAAAGTTGATCAAGAGATAGTTTTGCGAAGTTCTTGACACGGACGGATCGGTAACAACAGGTGGGGAGACGAAGAGGACATATGGCGGAGTTTGTCTTTTTGTTAAGGAGTTTAATGATAAGTTTTTCGACCTTGGCCTGATTCAAGCTCGTAAGGATAGTGACATGGGCTCCATTGGGGTCATCAAGAAACTCGGCGAGACGGTTAGAAAAGCGGTAGGTGACGACGGCACTACCATTCGGGTCGGGGTCAAGTTGGAAGGTGACCTGACTATCCGTGTTAATGGTGATGGTGGCATTGACGGAAGAGGTAATGACCTTTCGACAGAGGAAGGCACCTGGAAGAATGCCGTCAGAATTAAAGGGGGCGAACCAGGTGCGAGCGACTTCCGAAAGAAGTTGAGAGACGAACTGAGCTTCTGGAGTTTCGGCCTCCTCTCGAAGACGTTCAAGGAACTGTCGACGGATGGGGACACTATCGGTTGCATTGAGGGCATGAAAGAAGACGGGGATATTGTTAGCACTAAGAAGCTGGATGGTGTTATTCACGGCATCTGGATCGAGGTAGATGTTAAACTCACTGCGAGGACTCCATGGGATACTGAAGATATTACCTGGATGTTGATATACACCTCCCATTTGGAAGAGGCCCTTGATCTTGCTGAGAAGTCCTTCCTGATGTGTAGCGGAAAGGATCTCCCAGACTCCCGTAAGAGATCCAAGAGAGATAATACTGATTGGGAACTTGGATTGGCGGATAAGAGAGAGAGGAACACTCGACGAGCGACAGCTTCATCTTGAGTGTCGGGTGTTTTTGTATCTTTGACAACATAGTGGCAACGAGAGGAAGGAAGGTGGCAAGACCCCAAAGTGTGTCTGTAAAGATAAGACCTCCATCATTGACTGGGATGGTGAGACGGAACATTTGGCCCTGGGGAACAAATCCTCCAAGTGGGATGTTTTGCGTTCAATCCTTATCCGCATAGAAGGATGAGACGACGACAGGAATATCTTTACGTCCCAGCCAGTCAATAATATTATAGAAGATGTTCACGGCTGGACCGCCATTTGCCCAATCGTTTCCGTTGATCCAAACTCCTTTAATGTCGATGTGAGGACTTTTCAGCAGAAGAATAAGAGCGATGGTGTCATCAAAGTTCGTCCCATCCGAAAAGATGAGAACTGGGTTCTTGCGATCGATTTTAATAACCATAAGGTTATCTTTGTCTTTGGTCATGTGGGTCGATAGAATGATTATCGATATTTTCTAACGATCTATCTAGAATTAAATTTAATAATTCGAAGAGAAAGAGTCTCCGTTTGACGATCACTGTTAAGAGAAGAGGAAAGTCAGAATTGTGATAGAAGGAAGGATTGAGCTTTCTTTCTCTTTTGAAAAATTGGAAAAAGGTTCCAAGAGAGAGAGGAATTTGATTTTCTCGACTGAGATCTGAGTGAAAGGAAAAATGTTATTCCGACGTTTGTTTGTTTTTTTGTTTTTGATGTGTGGTTGTTTGTGTTTGGGGGAGCACTGGGCAGTTTTGGTGGCTGGATCGAACACCTGGATGAATTATCGACATCAAGCTGATGTTTGTGATGCGTATCAGATTCTTCGAGAGCATGGAATACCGGAACAACGGATTATTACGATGATGTATGATGACATTGCGTATAATGAGGAGAATCCATTTCCAGGACAGATTTTTAATTGGAATGGAGGTCCTGACGTATATTCGGGTGTAATTAAAGACTATACAGGAGAGAATGTGACGGTTGACAACTTTCTTGCCATTTTGACTGGGAATAAGACGGCGACGGGAGGACGGAAAGTTTTAGAGAGTGGACCTAACGATAACATTTTTATTTATATGAGTGACCATGGAGGTCCGGGAGTTTTCTGTTTTCCGAATATGACGTGTCGACTTCGTGTCGATATTCTTCAAGAGACGTTACGATGGATGTATGAGAATAAGCGTTATAAGGAACTTGTCATATATATGGAATCATGTGAGTCTGGGTCAATGTTTAATGGATACTTACCGAATAATATGTCGATACTTGCTGTGACGGCCTCAGCTCCGTTTCAGTCATCATATGCTGGGTGTGAAAATGAGACGATAGCGAACTATCTTTGTGATGTCTTTAGTATTAACTGGTTACTTGATTCGCGTGTTGCTAACATGTCGTCGGAGACACTGTTCGAACAGTATCGAAGAGTGAGAGAGGAGACGAACACAAGTCGAGTTTGTGAGTATGGAGATATGACGGTATCTCGAGAGCTTCTGAAGGCATTTCAAGCGGGTCGAGAAAGAAGACGACAGGTATCAGTAGGAACAATGTTTCCGGGGAAGATCGTGCCGTCAAATCGGGGGAAACTGATGGTTCAACTGAATCAACTCAGACGGAGTCTTTCCGAACCGATTTTTGATTTGAAGAAGGAGAAGATTCAGATGCAACTTTCGTCTCTTCATGAGGAGATTGATCGACTTTTAAAGGTGAAGGACTTATATGAGAGGAATTATGGGAGGTATCTGGCGTGTGTATCTTCATCGGATTTGTGTTCAACATCGAGAGTGGATGGAGAGTGTCTTTTCAAACATCTTGAGGATGTTAATGAATATGTGTTTGAGGCGTTTTCTCATATGCCGGAGTTGTGTCGGATCTAAGACGTTGAAGATGTAACATCGAATGTTAAAACTTAACATTCGATGTTAAAAAGATTTATCGAATCTTCTCGAAAGATGAACGAGAAAAAGAAAAAGCTGGGACAATTCTATACGACACAGTCCTTGAATATTTTAACGGGATTTTTTCTCCCATCTGATGTTAACAGGATTATCGAACCCTTTGTTGGGAAAGGGGACTTAATACCGTTTATTGAAACGAGAAGTCTCCATACGACTATCGAATTGTACGATATCGATCCCAAAGATTCTTTCTTGTTAAGACATAAGGAGGTAATATGTCGAGATACACTTCGATGTCCTCCAAACTATACGGATGCTTTTGTCGTTACCAATCCGCCATATCTGTATCGAAGTAAGAGTATAGATAAGAGCTACTATCAAATGTATCAGACGGATGATTTATATAAATGTTTTCTAAAGAGTCTTCTTTTTGGACAGGGGCCGAGAGGTGGAATACTTATCTTGCCCTTGAACTTTTTCAGTTCAATTAAGAGGAGTGACGGAGAACTCAGGCGGGAGTTTTTATCGAGATTTCGAATTCGAAGACTCAATATCTTTGAGGAACAGGTCTTTTCCGATACAACCTCAGCTATCTGTAGTTTTATGTTTGAGCGATCGGAACAACGTTTGACGAAACAGGAAATCGAAACTTACTTCTATCCAACCGAGAAGAGAGAAGTTTTCGTTCTAAAAAAGAAGTATGACTTTCTTATCGGAGGAAAGATTTATCATCTGAAGACCTCGCCTCATCTTAAGATTTCTCGACTGATGGAAGGCCAACAACCTAACACCAATCTAAAATTAATTGCCCTTGATGACGGAAGAGTGTCGGGATCACGAATTCGACTGGAATATACGTTAAAACATTATTATGGGAAACCGACGTCACGAAGTTATGCCAGTCTTCTCATTGAACCGCCCATTTCGGAGGAACGTCAAAGGATCCTCGTTCAACAGTTCAATGAATTTATCGAAAGGTATCGGGCAAAATATCACAGTCTTTTTCTGCCAAACTATCGCGAATGTAAAGATTATCCTCGTAAACGTATCCCCTTCACTTTAGCCTATTCAATTCTTAATCACCTTCTTTCTCATTAGTCAGAAAAGTTCCATTATCGAAAGATAATGGAACTCGAATTTTAATGACACCTTCTCTTCTTTGAAAATGAAGACGATGAACATGACGATGAAGATCTCTTTCTCGAACTCGAACAAGTACTTGACTCTTCCCACTCCATTTCATTCTCCGACTCAGACTTCGACTCCGACTCAGACTCCGACTCAGACTCCGACTCAGACTCCGACTCAGACTCAGACTCAGACTCATACTTCGACTCCGACTCCGACTCAGACTCAGACTCAGTTTCCGTTTCGATGGCAGTATCTTCCTCGTCGGAATTCGATTCACATGACATCTCTATCAGATGTGCCGGACGATTATCGATAAACTCTCGATCACTCTCATGCTCAGAGAGCTCCTCAGACCAAGTATCTGTATCACCCAGATCTCTTGCCGTTCTCTCGGCTTCACTTTCTTCCGAATCGTCAGTTACCGGATAAATGATATATGCACAGATCCTGCATGGGGGACAACGTGGTCTTAAGTTCTGTTTTGTCATGGTATGATTTAACTCTTTGGATGAAAGAAATTTCTCCGGAAGTCAAATTTCCAACATATCAAATTTCGTCCGCGAACATCGAAGTCGAATCAACGAGTTTATCGAGGAGTACATCTCGATCATACGGTTCCGGAATGGGAATCCTTTTTAGAAGAGCATAGGCTATAAGTTCATCATCGGGTATATTTATCAATTCATATTCTGAATCACAGGAAACTTGAGATCTTAAACCTGTCGAGGAGTGACAAATGGCGAATGGATTGTAACATGTCCTACCTCCTCTTGTTTTAAACCAAGCTCGTTCCCGAAGACACCATTCTGGATTTCGAGCTCCAACATGAAGAATACATCGACAGTACTTTTTCTCTTGGTCATTCAGTTGAGTATCGGGACGAAAATAGTCTCTCCGACGTCTTCGCGTTCCATCAGAGAGAAACTCTCGTTTCTGAGACGGACTTTCGTTGTCTTTCTCAGGAAAATACTGAAAAGAGGACATTTCTTTTCCAATAGCATATTTTAAGAATGCAATTCTCTCATTTATCATGAAAATTTTGATTTGAGAAGATGGTCAACTCCTCAGTTGAAGGAGAAATGGAAGTTGAGATGTCATTTTTCGTAACCAAACAGTTCGTCAAACGAAAATATGATACAGACAAAGGTTGGATCATTGACTTTGATCATGTGAACACGAGACTGTTTCAGTCGATCGAGGAAGCCAGAAAGTACGCGAAACATCAGTGCTCCTCTGGAAAGATCGACGAAACATTTTATATCATTGATGTTAGGAACAATCAAACCGTTGAAATGATAATTAAAGACGATTTCGGGAAGATCTCATCTTCTCGAGTGTAAGAAAATCAGAGCAAATATCTTTCCACTATAGAAGCCAAGAATATTGAAGATGATGTCCTTTAACGACCCTGCCCACCAGTTTGAACTATATTCGACACGATTTGAAATGTCGTGACGAATTCCCTGTCGTTGACGGTTGAAGAGTTTAGCCATGACCATTTCAAAGAGTTCCCATAAAATTCCCGCTCCAATAACAAGAACATCACAAGACGGAAAGAAAACTCCAAGAATAAAAAAGACAATAAAGTGGGAGAGAGGCCACCATGAACAACAATTCTCCAACCAGGGAATATCAAAAACCTTCCGATTCATAAAGTCATGATAGACAGTTGAATTGAATCCATATCGAATCGCCAAATACATCCAGTATAACACAATAAGAATAACAACGATTCCAAATATAATATAAACACCCAAACATTTATTCTCCCAGGGAAGTCGACACACCATCGAACTCTCAATCGTATTTACCCATAGAAAGATTATTCAAATCGAAAATGAAGATGCCTATCTTTCTTCTCATTATCTTGTTTCATTATTCGATGAAACAAGATAATTCCGTGTTATCGGTTGTCTTTTCATTTTCGATGATCTGGATGATTTCCTTGAGACGTGTCAACATCTTTCATCGCATCATCCGCTTTACGAAGGATCGATAATCAATTTGACCCGTTCCGTCAACGTCAGCTTCACGGATCATTTCATTAACTTCTTCCTCGGAGAGTCGCTCTCCCAGATGAGTCATGAGATATCTCAATTCTGACGCTGAGATAATTCCTCTCTTGGTCGAGTCAAAGACTTCAAAGGCTAAAATTATCGTCTTCTCTGTTTCAAGGTTGTCCAGTCGGGAAATCAGAATTTCCAAAAAGGAGGAAAACGATATTTTACCTCCATTATTTCGATTAATTTCCTCGAGAAGATCAGTAAGGTCCCTGTCAAGAACGTCAATTCCTAAGGATCTCAGAATATTTCCAAGGTCTTTGGAGGTGATTAGACCCGTTCCCTCGTGATCAAATCGATCGAAGACTTGTTTGATTTCGGTGAGTTGCTCCTCGGAAAGTTGGTCTGCCGACATTTTCCGACAAGACGATTTCTTCTTCTTTCGGTATCAAAAAAAATAAATTCGAACTTAATCCTTGTCCACCTTTTTAGCACATCGTCCACACATGCCTCCATGCTTTTTAAGTGTTACCTGAGTGAACTCTCGATGACATTCGGAACAGGGACTCTTGACGGATGTCTTCTTCAATTTCTCCAGAGCCCCAGATTGTCTTGACGGGTTCTGAAGACATGATTCAGTACAAGTCGTCTGGATATTCTTTTCAGAGACAGAAGAAGGGAACAGGTTCTCATCCTCATGACGAAAGTTGGCGAGAGGAATAATTTTTGAAATTTCTCGCGACTTTAAAAGAGAGGGACCGTTGACAAGAGGAGGAACAAGATTCTTTCGAGAGGAAAACGAAGAAGATTGAGACAGAGAGGTTGATGTCATTGTCTTTTCAACGAAAAAGTTAACTCTTTTCTTGATGTCAAAAATACAAAAGACTCATCGAATTTGCATTCGATGAAACTTCGATTTCGACAATTCAGACACAAAAGATATTTCAGACTTTAAAAAGAGAGAAGAATTCAGATAAAAATCTTCTCTCTTTTTAAAAGATGACCGATTCTCGACGGTATCAACAATCTACTCCTTCGACCTCCAATTCCTTCAGTCAAACCCGACGTCCTCAACCTCCTGTCACCAAAGTCCAGCCAAAACAAAATTTATCTGTCTCTTCCTCCTTCGCTCCAACGACGAAACAGGCTCCTCGAGTTGGTGGATGTGCTGGCTGTCGAAGAATTTCGGGACTTCAAATCGCCCCTCGCAAGTCATGACAATCTGACGTTTCCTCGTCCTCTAACTGATAAAAGTAGAACTCCTCTCTTTTCTGTTGATGTCTCTCTTTATCGTTATTTCCAGAACTCGCCGATATGAAGAGCGACACAAAAATATAAAAAACAAGACCTCCACTTAAAATCATCAAACCTAACTCAAGAAGATTCATTTCTTTCTTATATGAAACTGAAAAGAGAAGATTCTCTTCTCAATTTTAATAGAGATTAGATCTTTTTAATCTTTTCTCCTGAAACAAGAGGATTCTGTTTGGCTAAAAGATTGCGACCAGATGATTTAAAGTCAAAGGAACAGTTATGTTGTTCAGGAAGACGATGCTGAGAACAAAACACATTATTACAACGACAGGGAAAACTCACAAGACCAATTTTCCGATGACAGTAATTACAAATCTTCATCTTCTCTTCTCTCTTTTCGAGAGAAGAGAGTTCTTTTTCTCATCATTTTTCGTTTTCTTCAACGTCTTACTGGACTTCAAGAAGGTTGATCTCACGGATGATCCAGCTTCCAAGTCCGTAAATATCGAAAAAGATATCGTCATTATAAAGACCATAGACAAGATCAGAGTGAATAATTCGAACCCGTTTGTCTCCCTTAGTGTATCCAAGTGCCGCTGAAAGAATCTTGGCTGTAACAATTTCAATCGCCGCCGCAAGAAAAATGGGAGAACCTGCGGAAATCCTCTTCACATTAAGATATCCCTTCTCCATCTGCTCCTCAATCAATCCTCGAATTCGAGAAACCGAGAAGATAATTCCAGCCTGTTTTGTCAGAAGAGTTCGCGTCTTTCGGCCCTCCGTCTTACCGTCAGCCTCAGGAGATTTGGGTGTCGCTCCGGGTGTCTTTCCTCGTCGCCGACTCACACCTATTAATTCACCCGTGGCTCGCTCTGGCGCTGACTCAGCCACAGCTCGCTCAGCCTGAATTCCAGCTGAAACGGAATTATTAGCAATCGCAGGCGGTAAGACCGCCTTCACCGCTACAATGAGCTCGTCCGTAGAAAGAGTCTTCTTTTCACTATAGGAAATGATCAGATCAGCCACGTAGAGAATCCGCTGAATGAGTCTTACAATAAGATCATTAATCGAATCGACTGTATCTGTCGTAATTTGGATCGTATTGTCAATCTCTTCCAGAACTCTCCGAATGTAAATTCGATAATCGGAATAGTCGATCCTTCTCGACGGATCCTTTGTAATTTCGGCCTCCATTTCTTTTTTTTGGATTAATTTCTTTTTTTTTCTTGTTTTAATTCTCTTCTTTCAGCTTTTAAACCTCTATCTTCGCATCTCGCACTTTATCCCATTTTTTCGATGTTTGTGTCTTTTTCAACTTCCGATAAATCCGCAAAACGATAAAAAGGTGTCAGTTCATTCTTCTTTTCTGCTCTTTTGAAATGATAGAATGTCGGCAATGGAAGAAATTATGGGTCTTCTCGAGGATTGTGTTGGAGATTATATTACCGAGGATGTTGTTGGAGAGTATCTGGAGAAATAAGAGAGGAAAGAGTTGGGTTAAGATTTAACTTCTATCAAGCTGAAATTGGCTGGATAGAAGATGAGAGATGAGATATAAAAGGGGTTCGGGAAAGTAAATGATTTGACAATAAATAGTTAATTCCTTATAAAAGGATGGCGAGTGATAAGATTGAACTTGGAACATCACCTGAAGACTTATCATATTCCATATTTTTGGATCGGATTTCGTCGAATCCGCCGCCGGAGAGACAACATCAACTCGACTATGTTCAACCGCGAGGAAATACCACATGGATGCCTGATAATGCAGTTACGAGCTGTTGTGGATGTAAGAGGAAGTTTACCTTTTTGAGACGGAGGCACCACTGTAGAGGACCTCAGTGTTTGAAGATTTTCTGTGGTGACTGTGCGCCTCACTTTATTTCCATTCCGAAACATTTAGAGGCTCTTCCAGAAAATCCGAAGCCAGACTCAACTCTCTGGTCGTTATTGACTCGTTGGACGAGAATGACACGAGGTACCAACAAACGGATACCTCCCAAAGAGAGAGTATGTAACCGGTGCTATGAGAGATATAAGTCCATGCGTAACTTGGAGGCTTACATTCTAATTTTCAGTTATCTTGATATTAAGACACTGTCGAGTATTTCTCTAGTGTGTCGCGACTGGCATCGAGCTGTCAATGTGTGTAAGTCGCTCTTTCGTGACATTCAATACATTCTTCCAGGATATGAAATTACTCCGATACAACGGCGTCTCCTCTATAACAGTTTGCCTTATTTGGCGGGACATAATCGCTGGATCGTAAAAGTTCTGTCACTTCTGGACTGGTCTCGACAGGAAGAGGTTCTGGAAGCGGAGAGTCTTCTTAAAAGTCCGCGCAACTGTCGGTGTTGGAATCTTATGTGTACTCGGTTCTGTCAGAGGACACTTCAGCCGTACGACTCTCTTGAACTGCTCACACTTCCATTTTCGTCACCGGTGGTGAGTTCTCATGTTGTCTCCCTGTTAAATAAGTTTTCCTCGAAGGAGTTTGAGTGTTTTATACCCCAAATTGTCTTTGCTCTGAAATACTGTCGAGATGAAAAACTTCTCTCCGTCCTCATTGAGCGCTCGGAAGAACATATTTCACTTCGAACCTCAATTTATTGGGTTCTCTCCTGTTATCGGAAGAGGGATACCACATTTACGTCCTACTATAACTCCTATGTCTTAGAACTGGATCGACGTCTCGGACGCGCAGTTGTTTTTGATCAACTCATGGCTGGACGAAGACTTATTAAGACACTGGCCCGAATGCCCTCCGATCGCATGGGTCCTGAGGCTCGGAGAGAATATCTCCTTCGCAACAGTGACAAACTTCGTTGTTCCATTCGATTTTCGGCGACAGACTCGATTAAACAGATTTCAAATCCGATTCCTCTTCCCTTAAATCCAGATTGTCTCATCCAGGCAATTGAAATTCACGGTCTTAACACAAAGCAAAGTATTACTTCTCCCATTGTTATTCCAATGATCTGTTCCTGTGAGGGGCATCCTGTCTTACAGTCAATTCTCTATAAGAAGGAGTGTCTTCTCCAAGACATGATCATTATCAATATTATCCGTCTCATGGATATCATCTTAAAACGAGAGGAAGGTATTGACTTTGGCATTAAAACATATAGTGTCCTTCCTCTCGGAAGTGATAGTGGAATCATTGAAATGATTCCGGATTCTTACACACTTTATACAATCAAGTATCAGAAGAAGCTAACTCTCCTCAACTATATCCTTGAGAATAATGAACAATTACCCACATCTTCGGTTCGGGAACGCTTTATTAAGTCAGCGGCTGCCTATTGTGTCATCTCCTATCTTCTTGGAGTCGGAGATCGACATCTGGATAATATCATGATCACTAAAGATGGTTACCTCTTTCATATCGACTATGGCTATATCTTAGGTAATGATCCCAAGCCTCTTCAACCGGCCATGCGAATCACACAAGATATCGTTGATGCAATGGGTGGTCCCTCCAGTAGTCGTTTCGATCAATTTAAGACCTATTGCAGTCGAATTTATAACTGTCTTCGTAAACACACCTATCTCTTTATGAGTATGTTGCTCCTTCTCACGGAAGATGGTCTCGCCCTCGATCCAAAACGCTATTCCAAGATTCGTCTTCGAGAGGAAATTCTGACTCGCTTTGTCCCATCCGAGTCTTCTCTTGATGCCGAAACTCAACTTCTTATAAAGATTGAGGAAAGTTATCAGTCCTATACTCCTCGCATGTTCGTTGACTTCTGGCACTATCACTCCCGTGAAACTCTCTCCAAGTTCTGGTTAACAAGCTAAACTCCAAAAATTAACACTTTCATCGTTGTGTTAATTTTTTTTCTTTCTATTCTTTTTAGGATAACATCTGATTTATAAATGTGTTCATGAAAACAGGATGTCCTTTAGCTCGAAGACGTCTCTTCGTCTCCTCTGGCAAGATACTTCTCACATACTTCAAGTCAAAGGGAATTCCCGATGACACGTTGAGACCAAACATCTTCGCATAGTGAGGAACAGCCCCTTGACGAATCCACTGCTGCTCCACAGAAGAGAAGAACTCTCGAAAGTCCTCATTTCGCTTTCTTCGTTCTCGTCTTGACGGAAGAAGCCAGTCCAACGGATTTCGAGATGGCGTCGAATTGAGATCAAGATTAACCGCTGAACACATTAAATCCACCGCCATGTAAACCGTCTTCTTGGAACTTGCAATGGGTGAGGCTGAGGCAAGAGAACTCGAACACACAAAGCGAATATCAAGAGGAAAATCGATATTAAACTTTTTCTTCCGTTTTAGACTGGTTGTAACCTGTTCTCTAACAACCTCAAGAGCATGACATAGACGTTCCAGTTGAATATCCGACTCACCCTCAAAATGTACCGGAATTAAATATGACAGATAGAAGACCCGAGTCCCCAAACTCACCCAGAACATGTCATGATCTTCAAGAGAGTTCTTCTTCGTGGAGAGAACAATGCCTGTTGTAAAAATCTTACCTAATATTTTAAGATAGTTCTCATTCTCACGAAAGTTCGGAAACAGATACTTATGAAAAGACTCAATAAGACCAATCTTATTTACCTCATCTTCCTCCGTCGTGTCAAAATAGATGGGTTGCTTTTCATTCGTCGCCTCCCAATCAATCGTTAACAGTTGATTATTATGAAAGTCTAAGAAACTGTGATGATACTTGACGTCAG
>FWPU01008531.1_pt1 | contig 17383 bp, 17 predicted proteins | sample 2228361 | NCBI WGS metagenome assembly FWPU01 (sample SAMEA103939777, study PRJEB20133) | metagenome
GGGAGGGCGCCGGCTCGGTGGGCGAAGGCGATGGCTTCCTCGAGCCAGGCCAGCCGTTCCGCCGGGCGTGAGGGCGAGCCCCGCCGTGAGCTTCTCCCGCCGGTCGGTCTCCCAGTCGGCGCCCAGGTCCCGGTCCCGGTTCACGGGCCACCCTCCCGGCGTGCCCGGATCGCCTCGAGGGCCTCGATGTCGAGCTCGTCCTCGGGGCGGCCGGCGAGTCGCTTCAGCGCGATCAGGTCTTCGATGGAGGCCACCCGGACCGTCGTCCCCCGAGGGCCATCGTCTCCGAGCGGGCCCACAGCCCCTCGAAGTCCACGGGGTTCTCGGCGAAGAGGCCCACCACGCGCAGGGGATCGAAGGGGTCGACGAGCGAGGAGACCCGCATCCCGCGCTCCCCGACCCAGCGGGCGCGCACCGCCGGATCGGCGAAGCCGGCGGGATCCACGGGCGCCCGCGGCCGGAGCCCGAGCCCGACCAGGGCCTCGATCGCCTTCCGCGCCTCCGCCGGGGATAGGTCGATCGCGAGGTCGAGGTCCGCGGTGAGCCGGGGGTGCCCGTGGAGCACCACCGCGACCCCGCCCACCACGACGTAGCGCACCCCCGCTCGGTTCAGGGCCTCGAAGACGGGCTCGAAGAGGGCCACGCCGCGACTCTACCGGCGCCCCGGGCCGCGGGGCGATCCGCGACGGCGCCCGGCCGGCGAGGCGCGCCCGGGGGTCGCGGCTCACGTACGATGCGGCCGCGATGAGCGGAAAGGCGCGCGCGGGCTGGGTGGCGGTGCTCGCCGAGGCCGCCGGCCTCCGGTGGGTGCTCGAGCGCTCCCGCATGGCCTGGACCGAGGCCTCGGCCCGGCGCGCCGCGCAGGTCCGCCCGGGCGACGCGCTCGTCCTCTACGTGGCCCGGGGCGCGTTCCACAACCCCACGCGCGACGAATCGCGCCTCGTCGCCCTGGCCGAGGTGACGAGCCCGGTCCGCCGGCTGCCCCGGCCCGTGCGGCTCGCCGGGCGGACCTTCGTGGTCGGCTGCGACCTCCGCTTCGAGGCGCGCCTGCCGGAGCGGGGGGGCGTGCCGGTCCGCCCGCTCGTGCCCCGCCTCTCGTTCGTCCGGCGCAAGGAGGTCTGGGGCCAGTACTTCCGCTCGGGGCTCGTGCGGGTCCCTGCCCCGGACCTCGAGGTGCTCGCCCGGGCCATCCGCGAGGCCGCGGAGGCTCGCGCCCCGACCCCGGCCTGATCGCCGGGACCGGCCCGGACCGCGAGAGGCGCAGAGGCGATCGTTGCTACGTTGTATGACCATGGGGCGGAGGTCTAGGGTGGTGTCGGTGTCCCTGCCGCCCGAGGCGGCGTCCGAGTTCGAGCGGATGGCCCGGGACGAGGGCCGGAACCGGAGCGAGCTGTTCCGCGAGATGCTCCGGGTCTACCGCGCCTACCGCGAGAGCGGCAGGTTCGAGGCCCTCCAGCGCTACGGGGCCGCACGGGCCCGGGCGCTGGGGATCCGGGATGAGCGCGACGTCGAGCGGCTGATCCGGGAAGCCCGCGCGGAGTGAGAATCGTCCTCGACACGAACGTCCTCGTCTCCGCGTTCGTCTTCCCCGGCGGGGAACCGGAAGCGGCCTACCGAGCCGTGCTCGAGGGTCGGGTGCGGCCGGTGACGTCGCGGCCGCTCCTCGCCGAGCTCGGGCGGGTCCTCGGAAGGAAGTTCGGGTGGGAGGATCCCTGGGTGGAGGAAGCCGTGGCCCAGGTCGCGCGGGTCGGCGTCATCGTCGAGCCGGAGGAGACCGTGACGGTGATCCGCGCCGATCCCGCGGACGACCGGGTGCTCGAGGCGGCCGCGGCCGGGGGCGCCGAGGTCATCGTGTCCGGGGACCGGCACCTGCTACGCCTCGGATCGTGACGCGGGATCGCGATCCTCGACCCCGCCGCGTTCGTCGCCCGGTTGGGCCTGGCCTAGGGCGCGATCCGGTGCAGAGGGCGGGAACCCAGCTGCTCGCAGCGCTACGCGAGCCGCTCGCCGCGTTCGGCCGCGAGCGCCGCGCTCAGGCGGATCGACGGGCGGCCGCAAGGTGGGAGGACCTCGAGGAGGTCCCCGCGCGGCGCGGCCGTCGAGCTGGCGGCCTCAAGGCGGCCGGCTTCCCCGCCTCCCTGGACCGGCGCGGTCAGCCGGCGAAGACGGGCGGGCCGGCATCGGGCCCAGGTCAGGCGCCGGTCAGACGTCCCACCCGGCGTCGACGATGAGATCGTGGCCCGTGATGTTCCGCGCCGCGTCGGAGCACAGGAACCGTACCGCCGCCGCGACGTCGACGTCGTCGATGAAGCGCCGGAGCGCCGTCTGCCGCGTGTAGTCCTCGTAGACCTCCTCGGGCGACTTCCCCAGCTTCCTGGCCTTCTCGCGGATGATGCGGTCCATCCGGGGGCCGTGCGTGACGTTGGGGCACACGGCGTTGACCGTGATGCCGTAGGGCCCCAGCTCGAGGGCCAGGGTCCGGGTGAGCCCCCGCACCGCCCACTTCGAGGAGGAGTACGCGACCCGGTTCGGGTAGCCGCGCAGCCCCGACGTGCCCGCGATGTTCACGATCCGGCCGCCGCCGCGTTCGATCATGGCGGGGATGACCGCCCGGCAGGGGAGGAACGTGCCGAGGAGGTTCACCTCGATGACCTTCCTGAACTCCTCGGGGGTGACCTCGTGCGCGGGCGTCTCGATCGGACCGATGACCCCGGCCGCGTTGACCAGGATGTCGATGCCCCCGAACCCGTCGAGGGCGGCGCGGACCAGCCGGTCCACCTGGTCGGCGTCGGTCACGTCGCACCCCACGGCCAGGCTCCGCCGCTCGGGGAAGCTCGCGTCGAGCTTGCCGGCGAGATCCCGGAGCGCGCCGACGTCCCGCCCGGCGAGGACCGTGTGGGCCCCGTCCTCGGCGAGGGCCTCGCTGATCGCGCCGCCCATGCCCTTGGCCGCGCCGGTGATCACGGCGACGCGGCCCACGAGGCCGCCCTCGATCGGCAGCTGCCTGCCGCTACCCGGCATCCGGTCGCTCCCTCCTCGATCCCGCCGCACGCGCCACGCCGCCCGCGATCCCGAGGGCGCGCGCGACCTCCTCGGCGCCGGCCCGGAGCGCTGCGAGGTACCGGCGGAGCAGCGTGGCCGACATCCGCGCGCTGGGCCCCGCGAGTCCGATCGAGGCGACGACCCGGCCGCCCTCCGCGACGATGGGGACCGCGACGCCCCACACCCCCACGTTCGTCTCCTCGACCGAGGTCGCGAAGCCGCGTCGCCTGATTTCGAGGATCTCGGCCCGGAGCTTCCGCGGGTCGGTGATGGTGTTGCGGCACAGCCGCTCGAGCGGACCGCGGAGCACGCGCTCGCGGTCCTCCTCGGGCAGGAACGCGAGGAGGGCCTTCTGCATCGCGCCGGCGTGCAACGGGAGCTGCCGCCCCGGGAGCACCGACAGCCGGAGGGGATGGGAGCTCTCCACGCGATCGACGCAGACGGAGCGGTCCCTGGCCTCGTTCGGGATGGTCAGGAGTGCCGTCTCACCCGTCTCCTCGGCGAGGCGTTGCAGGATCGGGTGGGCGACGATCCTGAGGTCGATCCCCGCCCTGGCCCGCTCTCCGAGGTCCAGGGCGCCCGGCCCCAGGCGGAAGCGCTTCGACCCCTCGTCCCTCACCACGAACGAGCGACGCCGGAGCACCGTGAGGATCCGGTGCGCGGTGGGGACCGGGAGGCCGAGCGCGCGGGCGATCTCGGTCGTGGTCCACGCCGGTCGGTCCGGCGTGAAGAGGTCGAGGATCGAGAACGTCCGCTCGACCACCTGGAGCGCCGGGCGCTCCCGCTCGGATCCGCTTCTCGAGAAAGGCTCTCGTGTCATGGAAGCAGCATATCGGCGCCTCGATCGGTCAGAGCGCCACGATCACGGTCCGCTCCTCGGTCATCTCCCGCACGGTCGAGTCGGGGCCCTCCCGCGTGTTGCCCGACCCCTTCGTACCGCCGTACGGCATCTGGTCGACGCGGAACGTGGGCGCCTCGTTGATCGTCACGCCGCCGAACTCGAGGCCATCGATGGCTGCGAAGGCCGTCCCCAGGTCGCGCGTGAAGATCCCGGCCTGGAGGCCGTACGGCGTGCCGTTGGCCAGCTCGATGGCCTCGTCCAGGGCGCGGAACGACCGCACGGCGAGCACGGGCCCGAACACCTCCTGCTGCCAGACCCGTAGATCCGGGCGGACGCCGTCGAGGATCACGGGTTCGAGGTGGCCGTGCTCCCCGGCCCGGCCGACGAGGCGCTCGGCGCCGGCATCCTCCGCCTCGTCGACCCATGCCGCGATCCGATCGCGGGCCTCGGTCGTGATCACCGGCCCCACATCCGTCCGGGGATCGAGAGGATCCCCCACCCGGAGGTCCGCGGTCGCACGTCGCAGGTGGTCGAGGAAGGCGTCGTGGACGTCGGCGTGGACGATGAGGCGTTGCACCGAGATGCACGACTGGCCCGCGAACCAGAACCCGCTGGTGGCCGCGGCCCGGGCGGCGGCCTCCAGGTCGGCGTCGGCGCAGACGATCATGGGGGTGGAGTTCCCCAGCTCGAGCGTGACCCGCTTCCGCGCCGCCCGCGCCGCCAGGCGCCACCCGACCTCGCTCGATCCGGTGAACGTGATCAGGCGGACGCGTTCGTCCGCCGCGAACACCCCGGCGATCTCCTCCGCGTCGCCCAGGACCACCGAGAGCCACTCCCTGGGGAGCCCCGCGCGGTGGAGCGCCCGCACGAGCTCGATGGCCGTGAGCGGGGCCTTGGCGGCGGGCTTGAGCACGACCCCGCACCCGGCCGCGATCGCCGGCCCGACCTTGTGCGCGGCCAGGTTCAGCGGGAAGTTGAAGGGGGTGATGGCCCCCACCACCCCGACCGGCACCCGGATCGTGAACCCCCGTCGTCCGCTCCCCGAGGGGTGGGCGTCGACGGCGATCCCCCGCCCCGCGAGGGTCCTCGCGGCGACCGCCGAGAAGGTGAGCGTCTGGACGCAGCGGTCGACCTCGACCCGGGCGAGCTTCAGCGGCTTCCCCGCCTCCCGGACGAGGAGCTCGGCCAACCGCTCGCGATCGGCGCGGATCGCCTCCGCGGCCCGATCGAGGATGCGCGCGCGCTCGTGCGCCGGGAGGCCTCTGCCCATCGCCCGCCAGGCGGTGTCCACCGCGGCGCGTACCTCCTCGGCCCGCACCGTCGGCACCGCGCCGACCGGTTCGCCATCCCAGGGCGAACGCACCTCGATGGCCCGTTCCGTCGTCTCCTCGGTCTCCTCGCCCGCCACCACGAGCGACCAGCGCGGCACGCTAGGCATGGGATGCGTCCCTCCGTCCGGCTTCCCCCTCGGACGGGGCGATGGTAGCATCCGCCCGCCGGATATCGAAATCGGTTTCCGCGATGTGGAAGAACCGGAGGAGGCGGCGATGAACCGGCCGGATCTCGAGCTCCTGCGCGACGCGATCGACATGCACGCCCACACCGGCCCCGCGCTGTTCCGACGGCCGCTGGACGACGCCGACCTGGCGAAGGCGGCGATCGAGTACGGGATGCGCGGGTTCGTCCTCAAGGACCACGACGCGTCGACCACGGGGCGCGCCTACTACGTGGCGAAGATGTACCCGGAGGTCCAGCCGTTCGGGGCCATCGTCCTGAACCGGTCGGTGGGCGGGATCGACCCCTACGTCGCCGAGGCGGCGATCCACTACGGCGCGAAGATCGTCTGGATGCCGAGCAACCACGCGAAGCACCACGAGGAGTACTTCAACACCCCCGACTACCCCCAGCTCGGCCGGACGCGGAAGCAGCTCCCCGGCCCGGGCGTGACGGTCTTCGACGAGGACGGCGCGCTGACGGAGGAGGCGATCAAGGTCATCGAGGTCGTGGCCGAGAACGACGTCTGCCTCGCCACCGGGCACCTCTCGCTCCCGGAGATCCGGGCCCTGCTGGACGAGGCCACCCGGCGGGGCGTGACCAGGTTCATCGTGACGCACGCGAACTGGTCGCTGTGCAAGCTCGACCTCGAGGTGCAGAAGGACCTCGTGGCCCGCGGCGCGACGCTCGAGTACGTGTCCTGCACCTGCGTCTCGCCCATCTTCTGGGAGCAGAAGCCCGCGGAGCTGGCGAGCTGGATCATGGAGTTCCGCGGCGAGCACCTCGTCCTCGGCTCGGACCTCGGGCAGATGTCCGGTCCCCCGCATCCCGAGGGCCTGCGGATGCTGCTCGCGACGCTCCTCGACGAAGGCGTCCCCTACGACTACCTGGAGAAGATGGCCAAGGTGAACCCCGCGAAGATCCTGGGGATCGACCCGTAGCGGGGCTCGGGGAGGGGAGGAGATGACGCGCTACTGGCATCCGTTCGCCGACATGGCCCGGGTCCTGGCCGAGGGCGAGTTCGTGCTGGATCGGGCCGAGGGGATCCACGTCTGGGACGAGGCCGGGCGCCGCTACCTCGATGCCACGGCGAGCCTGTGGTACAGCAACGTCGGCTACGGCCGCGAGGAGATCGTCGCGGCGGCCTCCGCGCAGCTCCGACGGCTCCCGGCCTACTCGACGTTCGGGGACCTCGCGAACCGGCCGGCGCTGGAGCTCGCCGAGCGGGTCTCGGCCCTCGCGCCGGTCCCGGGCTCCGCCGTCTTCCTCACGAGCGGGGGGTCGGACTCGGTCGACACCGCGGTGAAGATCGCCCGTCGGTACCACGCCCTGCGCGGGGAGCCGGACCGCCGCGTCCTGCTGGCCCGGGAGGGCTCCTACCACGGGATGCACCTCGGCGGCACGAGCCTGGCCGGGATCCCCGCCAACGCGGAAGGGTACGGGCCGCTCCTCGGCGACGTGGTGCTGGTCCCGCGCGACTCGGCCCGGGCGCTCGGCGAGGCCCTCGGCGAGGTCGGGCCGGAGCGCGTCGCGGCGTTCTTCTGCGAGCCGGTGATCGGCGCGGGCGGGGTCTTCCCCCCGCCCGAGGGCTACCTCCAGGAGGCGAGGAGGCTGTGCCGGGAGGCGGGGGTGCTCTTCGTGGCGGACGAGGTGATCACGGGCTTCGGGCGGGCCGGCGACTGGTTCGCGAGCACCCGGTTCGGGCTCGAACCGGACCTCGTCACGTGCGCCAAGGGCATCACCTCGGGCTACCTGCCGCTCGGGGCGGTCCTCGTGGCCCCGTGGGTGGCCGAGCCGTTCTGGGCACCGGGGTCCGGGATGTTCCGACACGGCTACACCTACTCGGGGCACGCGGCGGTGGCGGCCGCCGCCCTGGCCAACCTCGACGTCCTCGAGCGCGAGGGCCTGATCGCGAGGGCCGCCACGCTCGAGAAGGACCTCGAGGCGGCCCTGGTGCCGCTCGCGGACCACCTCCTCGTGGCGGAGGTCCGGGCGGGGACCGGCGTGATGGCCGCGGTCCAGCTCGACCCGGGGGCGATCGCGGAGGACCCCGACCTCCCCCAACGGGTCGTGCGGGCCTGTCGCGAGGCCGGGATCCTGACCCGCTCGCTCGCCACCGGTGCGCTCCACGTCTCGCCATCCTTCGTCATCGACGAGGAGGGGCTCGACGAACTGGCCGGAGGCCTGCAGGTCGCCCTCGAGGCCTCCGCGTGACCCCGTTGGGCGAGTCTTTTTCCGCATCGTGGAAGTCACTTGAGATATGTGAGAACCAGGGTCTAGACTCGGGCGCTGCGGGGGTGGGGGTGTTCGTCGAGCCGTTCGAGTACCGGAGGGCGAGGAGCGTCGAGGAGGCCACCGCGGTCCTCCGGGAGCACGGCGGGCGGGCGCGGCCGCTGGCCGGTGGCCAGAGCCTCGTGCCCATGCTGAACCTGGGGCTCGTGCAGCCCGATGTCCTCGTCGACATCGGGGGGATCGCGGAGCTCCGCGGCGTGAGCCGGCAGGACGGGACGCTCGCGGTGGGGGCCGTGACGCGGTACCGCGACCTCGAGGGCGACCCGCTGATCTCGGGGGAGCTGCCGGTCCTCGCGGAGGCGGTGCGCCACGTGGGGAACGCGCGGGTCCGGAACCGCGGGACGCTCGGCGGTTCGCTCGCCCACAGCGACCCGGCCGCCGAGCTGCCGGCCGTCATGCTCGCGCTCGACGCCACGTACGAGATCTCCGACGGGCGGGCGGTCCGGACCCTCCCGGCCTCCGCCTTCCACACGGGCCTGTTCGAGACGGCGCTGGGGGAGGGGGAGCTCCTGACGAGGGTGCTCCTCCCGGTCCCGGGGCCGGGGTGGGGATGGGGGTTCGCCGAGCTCGCGCGGCGGGCCGGCGACTTCGCCATCGTGGCGGCGGTCGCGCTCGCGCGGTGCCGGGACGGGGCCGTGGAGGCCGTGAGGCTGGCGCTCGCGGGGGCGGCCGACCGCCCGCTCCGGTGCGCGGCGTTCGAGCGGGCCGCCGTCGGCCTCCCCGTCGACGACCTGGAGCGGGCGGCCGCCGAGATCGGCGGGGAGGTGGACCCCTTGGAGGACCTCGCCGCCAGCCGCCCCTACCGTCGACGGGTGGCGCCCGTGGTCGCGCTCCGGGCGGTCCGGGACGCGTGTCGGAGGTCGCCGGGAGGTCCCGGCCGATGAGCACGGGCGCCCCGGTCGAGCTCACCCTGACCCTGAACGGTCGGAGGGTCACGCGGGCGGGCCCCGGGCACCTCACGCTCCTGCGCTGGCTCCGGGACGTGCTCGGGGCCCACGAGGTGAAGCAGGGCTGCGGCGAGGGCGTCTGCGGGGCGTGCACGGTCCTCGTGGACGGGGAGCTCGTGAGCAGCTGCCTGGTCCTCGCCGCCCAGGTGGACGGGGCGGAGGTCCGCACCGCGGCGGGCCTCCTCGAGGCGGGCGGGGAGCTCGGCGAGCTCCAGCGGGCCTTCCTCGAACACGGGGCCGCCCAGTGCGGCTTCTGCACACCGGGCATGCTGCTCGCCGCGACCGAGCTGCTGGCGCGGGGGCAGCCGGTCGACCGGGCGGGGATACGGGAGGCCCTCCACGGGAACCTCTGCCGCTGCACCGGCTACCGGGCCATCGTCGACGCGGTGGCGGCCGTGGCCGCCGGGAGGGGGATCCTCCGGGGATGATCGCCGACGAGGTCCAGACGTCGAAGGCCGAGGAGCTCCGCGTCGTCGGGCGCCGCCTGCCGCGCCACGACGCGCGGGACAAGGTCGCGGGCGCCACCCGCTACGCCGCCGACCTGGCGCTCCCCGCGATGCTCCACGCGCGGCTCGTCCGCTCGCAGGTGCCCGCGGCCCGGCTCGTCCGGCGCGACGTCTCCAAGGCCCTCGCGCTCCCGGGCGTCGTCGCCGTGTTCCTCGGCGAGGACGTCCCGAACAACTCGGTCCGGGTGGACGTGCCCGGCCAGGGACGGGAGGTCCGGGCCCTCGAGGCGAGCATGCAGGTCCTCGCGACGGACCGGGTGCGCTACCACGGCGAGCCGATCGCCCTGATCGTGGCCGAGTCCGAGGACCTGCTCCCGCTCGCGGAGGAGGCGGTCGAGGTCGGGTACGAGCCGCTCCCCGGGGTCTTCGACCCCGACGAGGCGCTCCGTCCGGGGGCACCCGAGGTGCACGAGGGGGGCAACCTCCTCGCGGAGTGGAACATCGACCGGGGCGACGTCGAGGGCGCGTTCGCCCGGGCCGACCTCGTCGTCGAGGGGGAGTACCGGACCGGGTTCGTCGACCACGCGTACCTCGAGCCCGAGGCGGGGGTGGCGTGGGTCGACGACGAGGGCGTGGTCAACGTGCGGGCCTCCACGCAGGTCGTGGAGCACTACCGGGACATCGCGCGGATCCTCGGCCTGCCGGACTCCCGCGTCCGGGTGATCGCGCCCTTCCTGGGCGGCGGGTTCGGCGGGAAGGAGGACATGACGGTCGAGCCCTACATCGCCCTGGCGGCCCACCGGCTCCGTCGGCCCGTGCGGATGGTGTGGAGCCGGCAGGAGTCGCTCCTGGCCAGGGCGAAGCGCCACCCGATGCGGATGCGCTACCGGACGGCGGCGGCCGCCGACGGGACCCTCCTCGCCCACGACGTGGACATCACGGCCGACGCCGGGGCGTACGCCTTCCTCTCGGCGCTCGTCCTCCTGTACGCGGCGGTGACGGCCGCGGGCCCCTACCGGGTCCCGGCGGTGCGGCTCCGTTCCCGGGCCGCGTACACGAACAACCCGCCGACCTCGGCGATGCGCGGGTTCGGCGCGATGCAGGTGGTGTTCGCCTACGAGTCGCAGGTCGACGAGGTGGCCCGCCGCCTGCGCCTGGATCCAGGGGAGGTCCGCCGACGCAACGCGCTCGCCAAGGGCGACCGGCTGCCGGTGGGCCAGGAGCTGCTCACCGAGGTCCTGCTCCCCGAGACGATCGACGCCGTCACCTCGGCCGCCGGGCCCCGCCCGTCCCCGTCCCGCCCACGGACCCGCGTGGGGCGGGGGATCGCGTCGAACCTCCAGCCCTACGGCAGGCTCGTGTGGCTGAACGACGCCGCCTCGGCGTGGGTCGGGTTCGAGCAGGACGGGAGCCTGGTCGTCCGCTGCGGGGTACCGGACGTCGGTGGCGGGCAGGCCTTCTCGCTCGCGCAGATCGCGGCCGAGGTCCTCGGGGTCGACCTGGACCGGGTGACGGTCCACGTCGGGGACTCGGCGCGGACGCCGCTCGCCGGCACGACGACCGCGACCCGCCAGCTGTACATGTCGGGGAACGCCGTCCACCTCGCCTGCGTGGAGCTCCGGGAGCGAGTCCTGGGCGTGGTCGCGGCCGAGCTCGGGCTCCCGGCGGAAGCCCTCTCGATGGTCGACGGATCCGTCACCGGGCCCCACGCGTCGGTGCCGATCCCCGAGGCGTTGGCGCTCTGCCGGCGGGCGGGGGTGCCGGTCCACGCGCTCGCCACGTTCTTCGGCCCGAAGGGCCGGGAGGTGGAGCGGCGGCTGGAGAGCGACCGGGTGTTCCCGGACTTCACCTTCGGCACGCACCTCGCGGACGTCGAGGTGGACCTGGACACGGGCCGGGTCCGCGTGCTCCGCTACCTCGCGGCGCACGACGTGGGCCGGGCGATCAACCCCACGAGCGTGGAGGGGCAGATCTGCGGGGCCGTGGCGATGGGGATCGGGCAGGCCCTGCTCGAGGAGGTGGTGGTGCGCGAGGGCGTGAACCTCACGGGAGGGCTCTTCCAGTACCTCGTCCCAGGGGCCACGGACCTGCCCGACATCGAGGCGATCGTGCTCGAGTCGGGCGAGGGGCTCGGGCCCTTCGGGGCGCGGGGGATCGGAGAGCCCCCGGTCGGCCCCTGCGCCGCCGCCATCGCGAACGCGATCACGGATGCCATCGGGATCCGTCCGACGAGCCTCCCGATCACGCCGGAGCGGGTGCTCGTCTGCGTGGACCAGGCCGGGCTGGCTGGAGGGGGTGGTTGAGGATGTCGCGGTTCATCGAGGAGTTCCGACGGAGGACGCCGGGGAGCGCGCAGGCCTACGAGCGGGCGAGCCGCCTGATCCCGGGGGGCGTGGGGAGCGCGATCCAGTTCAAGCCCCCCTACCCCCTCTACCTCGCCTCGAGCAAGGGGTCGAGGGTGTGGGACGTGGACGGCAACGAGTACATCGACTACTCGCTCTGCTACGCCGCGATGGTCGCGGGGCACGCGAACCCCGTGATCGTGGAGGCCATCGAGCGGCAGGCGCGCCTCGGGACGCTCTACGGCCTGCCCACGACCCTCGCGGCGGACCTCGCCGAGGAGATCATGCGCCGCTACCCGGGCGTGATCGAGATGATCCGCTTCACGCAATCCGGCGTCGAGGCCACGCAGACGGCGATCCGGCTGGCCCGCGCCGCGACCGGGCGGCGGAAGATCGTGAAGGCCGAGGGGCAGTACCACGGCGGGACCGACCACCTCCTGGTCTCGATCGGCGGCGCCCCGCCGGAGGCGATGGGGCCCCCGGAGGAGCCGGCCTCGACCCCCGACTCGGCGGGGCTCCTCCCCGCCTCGACCGAGCACACGGTCGTGGTGCAGTTCAACGACCTCGCCCAGGTGGAGGCGGTCTTCGACCGGTTCGACGGCGACGTCGCCGGCGTGATCGTGGAGCCGGCGATGACGAACGGCGGCGTGATCCCGCCGCGGCCCGGCTACCTGGAGGGCCTGCGGGAGCTCACGCGGCGGAAGGACGCCGTGCTCATCTTCGACGAGGTGAAGCTCGGCTGCCGGGTCGCGCCCGGGGGAGCGACCGAGCTCTGGGGGGTCGAGCCCGACCTCGTGACCCTCGCGAAGGCGATCGGGGGCGGGGTCCCGGTGGGGGCGTTCGGCGGGAAGCGGGAGCTGATGGAGCAGATCAGCCCCCTCGGGCCCTGCATCCACTTCGGGACCTACAACGCGAACCCCCTGGGGATGGCGGCGGGGCTCGCGTGCCTCACGAAGGTCCTCACGGACGACGCCTACAAGGAGATGACCCGCCTGGCCACCAGGCTCGCCGACGGGCAGCGGGAGATCCTCCGGGGCCTGGGCGCGACCGCCTGCGTCACCCAGATCACCACCCTCGGCGGGATCCTGTTCGGGGTCGAGGAGCAGCCCAGGAACTTCCGCGAGGCGGCCCGCTGCGACGCGGCGGCGTGGGACGACTACTGGTTCGGGATGCTCGCCCGCGGGGTGATCCCGATGGGGAGCGCCTGGTTCGAGGAGTGGTCGATCTCCGCGGCCCACACCGACGAGGACATCGATCGGACCCTCGAGGCCACGGACGAGGTCCTGCGCGCGATGTACGGCTGAGGGAGGCGGCGATGGGCGAGGTGCGGACGCTGGACATGTACATCGACGGACGGCGGGTCGAGGCGCGCTCGGGGGAGCGCCTGGAGGTCGTGAACCCCGCCACCGGGGAGCCCCTCGCGGCCGTCCCCCGCGGGGGGCCCGACGACGTGGACGCGGCGGTCCGGGCGGCCCGGCGCGCGTTCCCGGCCTGGAGCCGGACCTCCGCCACCGAGCGGGGGGCCCTGCTCTCCAAGCTCGCGCGGCTCCTCGAGGCCCGGGCGGAGGAGTTCGCCCGCGCCGAGACCGCGCAGAACGGCAAGACGCTCGCCGAGTCCGAGTTCGACGTGACCTCCACCGTGGCCTGCCTCGACTACTACGCCGGGGCGGCCAACAAGCGCTTCGGCGAGACGATCCCCGCCCCCGCCGGGTACCTGGTCTTCACCCGGAGGGAGCCCGTCGGGGTCTGCGGGTTGATCGTCCCCTGGAACTTCCCCCTCGCGATCGCCGTGTGGAAGCTCGGGCCCGCCCTGGCGGCGGGCTGCACGGTGATCCTCAAGCCCGCCGAGGAGACGCCGGTGACCGCGCTCATGCTCGCCGACCTCGTCGAGGAGGCGGGCTTCCCGCCCGGCGTCGTGAACGTCGTGACCGGGCTCGGCGAGGAGGCCGGGCACGCGCTCGTGGTCCATCCCGACGTGGACAAGATCTCCCTCACCGGCGAGACCGTGACCGGGCGGGAGGTGATGCGGAACGCGGCCGCGACCCTCAAGCGGGTCACGCTGGAGCTCGGCGGGAAGTCGCCCGGGATCGTCTTCCCCGACGCCGACCTCGTCGCCGCGGTCGAGGGTTCGCTCTTCCTGGTCTACGCCAACGCGGGGCAGGTCTGCGACGCGCGCTCGCGGATCCTGGTCCACCGGGACGTCTACGAGGGGTTCGTGGAGCGGTTCGTGGCCCGCGCGCGGGAGCTCCGGGTGGGCGATCCCACGGACCCCGCGTCCCAGATCGGCGCCATCACCTCGGCGCGGCAGCTCGAGAAGGTCGAGTACTACGTCGAGCTGGGGCAGAAGGAGGGCGCGACCCTCGCCGCGGGGGGCGAACGGCTCGGCGCCCCCGGGTACTTCTACCGCCCGACGGTGTTCGCGGACGTCGAGCCGTCGATGCGGATCGCCCAGGAGGAGATCTTCGGCCCCGTCGCCTGCATCGGCCGGTTCGACGACTACGACGACGCGATGGCCAAGGCCAACGCCACGCAGTACGGGCTCGCGGCGACCGTGTGGACGGAGGACCTCGGCACCGCGCTCCGGGCCGCGGAGGACATCCGGGCCGGCGGCGTGTGGATCAACACCAGCGAGTTCCTGTTCAACGAGGCGCCGTTCGGCGGGATGAAGGCCTCGGGGTTCGGGCGGGAGCTGTCGGTGCACGCGATGGACGCGTACGTGGAGGTGAAGAACGTGGGCATCCGCCTCGGCGGGCACATGCCGACGTTCGAGGGGTGAGGATGCATCGGCGCGGGAGAGGTGCCTTGCCCGCACGCGCGGGGGCGCCTAGCATCCCGCGGCGCCGGGGGAGCACGACGGAGGGGTGAGGACGATGGCAACGCGGATCGGGTCCATCTGGCGACGTTCCGCCCTCGCGGCCACGCTGTCGCTGGTCATGGCGGCGTGCGGGGGCGGCGCCCCGGGAGGGGGCGGGGAGGCGGGCGGCGCCCCCTCGGGTCGCTGCGGCGATCCGGCCAGGCTGGGCGACACGCTCAACTTCTACAACTGGGCCGACTACATCGACCCGGCGATCCTCCAGGAGTTCGAGGAGGAGTGCGGGGTCACGGTGGTGATGGACACCTACACCTCGAACGAGGAGGCGATCGCCAAGATCCGGGCCGGCAACTCGGGCTACAGCCTGGTGATCCCCACCGATTACGCGGTCAAGATCATGATCGAGGAGGGCCTGCTCCGGCCGCTCGACATGGAGAACATCCCGAACGTCGCGAACATCGACCCGGAGCAGATGGGGCTCTACTACGACCCCGACAACACCTACTCGATCCCCTACCAGTACTCGACCACCGGGCTCGCCTACAACGCGACGGCCTTCGAGACCCCCCCGGAAAGCTGGGCGGTGCTCTTCGACCGGAACGAGCACTGCGGCCGCTCCTCCCTCCTCGAGGACCAGCGGGAGACGATCGGGGCCGCCCTCGTGTACCTCGGGTACGACTGGAACTCCGCGGATCCCGCCGCCCACGAACGGGCCCTGGAGCTCCTCCTGCAGGCCCGGGAGTGCGTGGCGGGCTTCGACTCGGCGAACTACATCGGGAACCTGGCGAGCGGGGAGGTGCTGGTGGCCCAGTCGTGGGGGTTCGCGGCCGGCATCGCGCGCCTCGACAACCCCGACGTGCACTACGTGATCCCCAAGGAGGGCGGGACGATCTGGCAGGACAACTTCGTGATCCCCGCCGACGCCCCCGACCCCTACACGGCGGAGGTCTTCATCAACTACATGCTCGAGCCGGACATCGGCGCGATGCTCACCGAGTTCACGTTGGGGTTCACGCCCAACACCGCCGTCGAGCCCCTGCTGAGCGAGGACTACCACGCGATCATCGACGAGGGCGGCATCGCGCTCGACGCCTCGGTCCGCGAGCGGCTCGTGTGGCAGGTCCGCAGCAAGGAGATCGATCGCGTGTTCGCCCAGACCTGGGAGAAGCTGCTCGCCGCTGGCTAGACGGACCCCGGCGCCGCCGACCTCGGAGCGAGCCCCCGCGGGGCCTCCGGCCGTCGCGCCCACCGCCGAGCCGGTGGCCGGCCCGGGGATCGAGCGGCGGCTCCGCAGGCGGGCCGCGCTGCTCGTCACGCCCGGGGCCGGGTGGATCGCGGTCCACTACCTCCTGCCCGCCGGCCTGATCGCCGTCTACTCCCTCCTCTCGCCCCGGACCGGCGGGGGCGTCGAGTGGAGGTTCTCGCTCGACGTCTACCGCGCCCTGCTCGCCCGCGTGGAGGGCGCGACCTTCTACAACAACTACCTGACCGTCCTCGTGCGCTCCGTCGCGTGGTCCGCGGTCGCGACCGCGATCTGCTTCGTGCTCGCCCTGCCCGTGGCCGTCTTCATCCATGCGCGGTCCACGTCCGCCGCGCGGTACGCGCTCCTCGTGGCCGTGATGATCCCGTTCTGGACGAGCATGCTGGTCCGCACGTACGCGATCCGGTTCCTCCTCGCGATCACGGGCCCGATCAACGAGGTGCTCCGGATCCTCGGGCGCGAGCCGGTCCTGTTCCTCAACACCCGGGGGGCGGTGATCCTCGGCCTCGTCTACACCTCGCTCCCGTTCATGATCCTCCCGCTGTACGCCGCCGTGGCGCGGGTGGACCCGCGGCTCCTCGAGGCCGCCCGCGACCTGGGGGCGGGGGCGGTCGACACCTTCCGCCGCGTGTTCCTCCCTCAGGTCTCGGGCGGGATCGTCGTGGGATCGGTGCTGGTGTTCGTCCTCTCCGTGAGCCAGTTCCTGGTCCCGACGCTGCTCGGCGGGGGGAAGGTCAACATGGTGGCGAACCTGATCGAGCTCCAGTTCGGGGAGGCGTTCAACTGGCCGCTCGGATCGGGCCTCGCGATCGCGTTCTCCGTGCTCACGTTCCTCGGGCTGTGGCTCGTCACGCGTCGCTTCGAGGAGGCGGAGGTCCTGTGAGGGGTCGGTCGCTCGCCGGTCGCGCGGCGCTCGGGGGCACGTCGCTCCTGGTCTACGGGTTCCTCTACCTCCCCGTGGCGATCCTCGTGTTGTTCTCCTTCAACGACGCGCGGACCGGCGGCCGGTGGGCGGGGTTCACGACGGAGTGGTACGCGGCGCTCCTCGAGAACACCCGGCTGCGCACGGCGGCCTACAATTCACTCACGATCGCCCTGGTCTCGACCGCGATCGCGGTGGTGCTGGGGACGATGCTCTCGCTCGGGCTCGAACGGCACCGCTTCCGCGGTAGGGCGGCCCTCCGGCAGCTCGTGTACCTGCCGGTGATCGCGCCGGAGATCGTGACGGGCGTGTCGCTCCTCGCGTTCTTCTCGCTGGTGCTCGGGGGGCTGAACCGGCTGCTGGGGTTGGAGGGCGCGGGCGCGCTCCGGATGGGGCGCCCGACCGTCGTGATGGCCCACGTGGCGTTCGACGTGGCCTTCGTCGCGCTCGTCGTGCGGGTGAGCCTGCGGAACTTCGACCGGTCGATCGAGGAGGCGGCGCAGGACCTCGGTGCCTCCCCCTGGCACACGTTCTGGCGCGTGACGTTCCCCTCGATCCTCCCGGGCGTGCTCGGCGGGGCCCTCCTCGCGTTCTCGCTCTCGATCGACAACTTCGTCATCACGTTCTTCGTGGCGGGCCCCGGGGGCGTGACGCTCCCGCTCGAGATCTACGCGCAGCTCCGGCGGACGATCCGCCCGGACGTGAACGCCGTCTCCACGCTCCTCTTCGCCGCATCGACCCTGGCGCTCCTGCTCGCCCTCGGGATCCAGGCGCTCGCGGCCCGTCGCCGGGCGGCTCGCTGAGGCGCCCGGACGAGCCGGCTACCGGGCCCTCGGGACCGGGACCCAACAGCGCAGCCTGCCCGCGTGCACGTCGGCGCGGACGGTGTCGGCGGGGCAGGAGCGCGCCGGGTCGGCGCCCCGCGGCGCGAGGTGGGCGACGAAGACCTCGGCCCGGCGGCTCCAGCAGGGCACCCGGTCGAGG
>FWPU01008532.1_pt1 | contig 17377 bp, 15 predicted proteins | sample 2228361 | NCBI WGS metagenome assembly FWPU01 (sample SAMEA103939777, study PRJEB20133) | metagenome
GTCGAATCGCGGTGGCCGAAACGGTTGTGGATCAGGGCCACCACGCGCGGCAAGGTCCAGAGGGCGGTGGGGTGGCCGAGCGTTTGCTCCGGCCCGCTTTGCAGGTCGGCGGCCAGTTGCAGGCGATCCAGCGGCTGGAGGCGGGACTTGCGTCCGGCCCGTCCGGGATGTTTGAGGGCTTGGGGGCCGCCCGCCTCCCCGGCCTTGTGCCAGCGTCCGGCCGACTGGTTGCTGACGCCGCAGCGCCGGGCCACCTCGGCCTTGGAATGTCCCTGCTCGAAGAGTTTGGCCGCCTGCAGGCGCCGCCGCTCCAGCGCGGCGAAGTCTCGTTTCACACCTTTGGGATTAGCCATATCGGCTTAGATCGCGACCGGGTAAATAGAGTCACTATATTATGCAAGTATCAGTAGTTTAACTTGCATGCCCGCGGTTGCAAGCTCCTGCATCAGCCGGTCCAACCCTTCGAAGTAAGCAGAATTGAGCCGGTCCAGATCGGGTGTTTCCGGAGTGCCGTCCCACGGCCAGAAGCGGGAGTCCTGGCGGCCGCGGGTTAAGCTGTGCAAGACCCCGAGCCGCAGGAAATTAAAACGCTGGGCGCGCCGCACCCGCATGTTTTCGGCCCGGAGCGTCGGGGTCACCGCGCTGTCCGAATACAACCCGTAAGCAGTGTCGCCCAAGGGAAAGAAAGGCGTGCCGTCCGCATGGGCAAAGGCATAGGGATTGAGAGGATGCGCACGGATGTAGCCATGCCCAGACGAGGGGATCGCCTCAAGGCGCCCCCGGGTATGCAACACGACGCCTTCGCCGCGGAGGCGATAGTGCCACGGCCCCGGTTCGTCCGGTGTGAATCGCACGCACCAGATATCCGGTTCCTCGAAGAACCCCGGAACCATCAGGCGACGCCCCGAGGGTGCCTCGAATTCACCAAGCAACATGGCCTCGCGCCACGGATTGCCCACCCAGGTCGTGCTGCGGAGCCGGAACTCGTGGACTTGCCACAGCGGCACTTCGATCAGCGGCAACTCCGGGACAGGATCGGGGCTGGGCTGGTCGAGTAGCTCGAACGTGGCCAGCCAGGCACGCGCAAAGGCCGCGCCCAGCCGGCGGGTATCCGCCACGGTGCGATTCCACCAGGGCATTTCCCAACCCCAGACGCGGCTGCCGTAATGGCGCATGGCGTACTGATGAAGGTTCGCGTCGGATAGGGATCGTCCGAACCAATTCTTTGCCAGTGGGTCCGTCTCGCTTTCCCAATGGTGGCCAGCTGCGCGCGGCGAAGGAAAGTGTTGGGTGAACAAATCCCATGCCCGCCGCGTGGGACGCTCGCCCTCCGCATCGGTGTAAAACAACGTGTCCACCTCACGCGGCGCAATCTAATTATGCCAGGTGACAATAAAATGGGGACGAACGCGATGGACGTGGCTAGGGCGAGGCGCCCGCAGGCGGTGCTCCGCAGGCCGTGCAACTCGTAGCCGCCCCGATACTCGGCGCCGTCGGCCACCCCATCCGGATTGCTCATCGGATGCAGAACAAAGACGTAGCACCGGCGCGCCTCGACCGCGTCCGGGGAAAGCAAGAATTCGATCAATCCCTCCATCGCAAACGACGAGAAGGTTTCGAAGGCGTGCTCCCGCGCGTGCCAGAACACGCGCCGTTTTTCAGCGTGCGGGATTGCTGGATCGGTAATGGTGAGTTCCCAATGGTCGCGGCCTCCGTCGCTGCGACCCACCGTGGCCCGCCGCAAATGGGGATGATCGGGCAGCGATCGCACAAAGGATTGGAGTTCCTGCTAGGTGTACCAGGGGCTCAATCCCAGCTTCGTGTCACTGGGCGGAATGGAGAAGGCGACCGAGCAAATCCAGCCGTTGATCCGACCGCGAAGCTGGGCCCAATCCTCTCCCGGACGCTGGACGAAAAGGTAATCTCGCTTGGGCATGGCCGCCCAGGGGCTGTCGGTGGCGTTCGTTCGGGTTCCCAAGCCCGACAAATCCAGATGCAATGTCAGGGCCTGGGAACGTGCGCCCTCGTTGCGGCACATTAACTCGACCCGGGCAACAGGCAGCGAAAAGTAGGTTTCGTCCGGTTCGCCGCCCGCCAAAATCCGATACTCCGTGTCGTTCACGCGAACGATCTGCGTCGGGTTGCGCGGAGCGCCCTCCGGATGACAGAGCACCTGGATGGCTCCCTGCGCCGGGAGCGACAGCAGCACAACCAGCGCGGCAAGCCACCCGACCGGGGTGTCACCAGGGCCCCGCGCTCGCGCACTCACCGAGCGTTGATGTCTCACGCATCGAAGCAAATCAGATCGAAGAAAGTGGTTCAAGGCGGGAACAATCCGGAGGCATGATCGAAGAAGATCAACCGCTGATTGCAGCGAGAACCATTCGCCGCGGCTCCAGCCCGTGGACGGTCGGCCAGCAACCGCGCACAGAAGGGGGATGCGGGCGGAGTGACAGATCGTCGCCGATCCACCTCGACTGGTCCTCCGCGTTAACAAAGACCACGCCGATCGGCAAATTCGGCGATTTGTCAGCGACGCGGGTCACATCGGCTTCTGCCCGGTTGCCCATTTCGATCCGGGTCATTTTCAGGGCGACCAGATCCAGCGCGCGGGACAGAGGCTTTCCCAGCCTGACCGGGACGACCCGCGCAAACCGGCGCGTCATCTTGAGCAATGATAGTGGCGTAAAACCGAGGTCCTCCCCTCCGCGCCGCCCGGCAGATGGCCGGCAGCGGGAACGTCTTGTGCCATTCCACTATGTCAACGCAGTCCTGCGTCTCACTGGGTGCGGGCGCCAGCGTCAGGGCCTAGTTGGTAGCCACATCAAACCGGTGCAGGCGCCAGCCCGGCTGCGGGTCTCGTTCGATGGGCATGAGCCGGAGAGCTGAATCGGCGGTCGAGTCAATCTCCACCCATTCACCGGCGCACGATATGTGGGCTTTCCGAAAGGTGGACTCCTCCTCCCATTCGCCGTAACGCGAAAGGGTCTCCACGGTAAAACCGGCGCGTCGGAGACTTTCGACATCCCGGTGGCTGGCGTGAGTGACTTTCGCGGCCAGTTCACGGAAAATGTCGAAGTCATGCGAGAACCTGGGCGAATCCACGGCGGTAATGGAGCGCAGCGCCGACAGCGAAATGGCTTTCCTCGTGCCGATGGGCAGCCCCAATGGGTCATACCTCTTTCTGAAAATCGGCGAGTGGCATCGGTGCAAATCCCGGGCGGCCCGCCAAGCCCGATGGTCGCCATATTCCCGCAAGTGTTCACCCCCAAACGCACGTCCTCAAGATGGCGCACGCGCGCTTCCGGATGCCGGAACTCAAAACACACCAGATACGTCCGCACCAGGTCTGTCGGCGCCGGCGCGGGCAGCGGCAGCTCGTGGAATTCTTCCCGTGCATCTCCCATGCTGACACAGTATCCGCGTGAATCTGCCGGGGGAACCACGGATTCCCGCAGTTCCGTGCGGAGGATTGTGGTTGCGCATTCGACGGCCGTCAGAGGCGTGACCCCGGGCTCGCGCAACCCGCGGATGTCCGACGGCGATCCATCCTGCAGCGACGACACCCTCGCGGTGACCAGCTTGCCAACCCGCCTCGGCTGGCGCGTGGCGCGGGCGATTCGTCCCACGTCGGTCCATTGACTGCGGCGGTCACGAACCCTGCCGCCGCGGCAGCCATACCGCCGGCTCCGCCGGGCATGGCGAGTTTGGGCTTCAAGCCTCCGGTCTGCGGCGGCATGCTGCGGGCGTGGAACTTTCCGCCCGGGAAATCCGGTCTGCCGTGCGGCACGCGCTGGCCGAGGACATCGGCCGGGGCGATGCCACGACCCTGGCCCTGGTGCCGGCCAAACTTCGCGCCCGCGCCCGTCTGGTGGCCCGCGTCCCGTTGACCGTCGCGGGTCTGGACTTTGCCGAAGCGGCTTTTCGTCAACTTGACCCCAAGGTGCGCGTGCTGGAGCGGGTGTGCGACGGCGCGATCCTGCCCGCCGGGGCCGTGGCGCTGCGGGTGGAAGGTTCGGCCCGGGCGTTGTTGTCCGCCGAACGCACGGCACTGAATTTCGTCCAGCGGCTCTCGGGCGTGGCCACCTTCACCGCGCGGTTTGTGGCTGCCGTAACCGGCACCCGGGCGCGCATTCTGGACACCCGCAAGACCACGCCCGGCTGGCGGCGCTTCGAGAAATACGCCGTGGCCTGCGGCGGCGGACTGAACCACCGACTCGGCCTGTTCGATCAGATTCTCATCAAGGACAACCACCTGGTGGCCCTGCGCGACCGCCGGCCGCATCCCATCGCCTGGGCGGTGCGTCAGGCCCGCGCCGCGTATCCGGCGCTGCGGGTGGAGGTGGAAGCCGACACGCTCACGCAGGTGGAACAGGCCGTTGCCGCGGGGGCGGACATCATCCTGCTGGACAACATGCCGCCGGAAATGCTCCGCCGGGCGGTGGCGCTGGTGGCCGGACGCGCGCAAACCGAGGCCAGCGGCGGCATCACCCTGGCCAACGTGCGCACGGTGGCCGAATCCGGCGTAGACTTCATTTCGGTGGGCGCGCTCACGCATTCGGCGCCCGCGGCGGACCTCGCGCTGGATTTCGAATGGAACACGCCGGAATCCCCCGGCGCTCGATGAGACGATGACGCGCGATGCGCTGATCCTGAGCGCCCTGCGCGAGGCGGGCGACGGGGCGGTGTCCGGCGTGGAGCTGGCGCGACGGCTGGGCATCAGCCGGGCGGCGGTGTGGGCGCACATTCAGGAGCTGCGCGCGCTGGGCTACGACATCCAGGCCAGCCCGCATCATGGCTACCGGTTGCTGGCCGCGCCGGACCTCCTGCACGGGGACGACCTGCTCGCGCAGTTGGGGCCCGGGCATGTGATTGGCCGGGACATCCGGGTGTTCCGCGAGACCACCTCGACCAGTGACGTGGTGGAGAAGCTCGCTCGCGACGGCGTGGCCGAGGGAGTGGTGGTGTTTGCCGAGTCCCAAACCGCCGGGCGCGGACGCCTGGGTCGGCGCTGGGTGTCGCCCGCCGGCCGCGGCCTCTGGTTTTCCGTCTTGTTGCGCCCGCGCTTGCGCCCGCCGGAGACCACCCGCCTGACTGTGACCGCCGCGGTGTCCGTGGCCCGGGCGGTGCGCGCGCAGACCGGGCTGCAACCCGAGGTAAAGTGGCCCAATGACCTGCTCCTCCGCGGCCGCAAGTTTGGCGGCATTCTTACCGAAATGAGCGGCGAGCAGGACCGCGTGCGGCACGTGGTGCTGGGCATCGGCCTGGACGTCAACCTCACCGCGGGGGACCTGCCACCCGGGTTGCGCCGCGAGGCCACCTCGCTGCGCCTGGAGCTGGGGCGTCCGCTGCCGCGCGCGGACCTCGCCGTGGCGCTGCTGCGCGCGCTGGACGCTGATTACCGGCGGCTTCGGGACGGGGAATTCGAAGCCTTGGCCGATGAATGGGAGAACCTGTGCTCGACCCTCGGCCGCCACATCACCGTGGTCCAAGGGCCGCGCACCCTCCACGGCCGGGCCGAGGCGCTGGACACGGACGGCGCGCTGCTGCTGCGCACCGAGCACGGCTGGCTGGAGCGTGTCACCGGCGGCGATGTCACGATGGCCGATTGATCCGCGCATGCTATTGCTGTTGGACATCGGGAACACGCATACGCACGGCGGGCTGACGCTGCCGGGGGGACGGCTCCGACGCTTTGAATTTCCCACGGCAGACTGGACCACGGGCCGGGCCGGCCGCGCGCTGCGCCGCGCGGTGGGGGACAGGGTGGTGGAAGGCGCTGCCCTGTGCAGCGTGGTGCCGGCAGCCACGCCGCAGGCCCGGCGCGCGGTGTGGCGGTTCTGGCGGGTGCGGCCACTGGTGCTCACCCATCGCACCGTGCGGGGCATAGGCATTGATTATCCCCGGCCCGCGACGATCGGAGCGGACCGGCTGGCCAATGCGGTGGCCGCCCGGGCCCGGTTTGGCGCGCCGGTGGTGGTGATTGATTTTGGCACCGCGGTGACGTTTGACGTGGTCAACGCCCGCGGCAATTACGTGGGCGGCATCATTGCGCCCGGTCTGTCTGCCATGACGGACTACCTGCATGAAAAAACGGCGCTGTTACCCCGCATCCGCATCCGCGAGCCGCGCGCGGTCCTCGGGCGGAGCACACGCGAGGCGATGCGGGTGGGCGCAGTGTTGGGCTACCGGGGGATGATCCGGGAACTGCTGGCCGGGCTGCGCCGGGCGCTGGACGCGCCGGACCTGCCGGTGGTGGCCACGGGGGGCTACGCCGCGTTGCTGGCGCGACGGCTGCCGGAAATCCGGGCGGTGGTGCCCGGACTGACCCTGGACGGGTTGCGGCGGGTGTGGGAGGCGCAGGCGGCAACGCGCGCCGCCGGGGCCCGAGCATGAGCACGCCCTCCCGCCAGTTTCGCAACGTGGCGCTCATTGGGTTCATGGGCTGCGGCAAGTCCACCGTCGGCCATTTCCTGGCCCAGCGGCTGGGATTTGAACTGATGGACACCGACCGGTTGATCGAGCAGCAGGCCGGGCGCAGCATTTCCGAAATCTTCGCCACCGCGGGCGAACCCGCCTTTCGGAAGCTCGAGCGGGAGGTGATTGAATCGCTCGCCGGGCGGGAGCGGCTGGTGATCGCCACGGGCGGGGGAGTCGGCGCCAACCCGGAGTTGCTGGCCAGCCTCAAGCGCCACGCCCTGGTGGTGTGGCTCTGGGCCTCGCCGGAAACGCTCTGGGAACGCGTGCGGCATCAGAGCCACCGCCCGTTGTTGCAGGTGCCCGATCCGCCGGCGCGGATTCGCCAACTGCTGGCCGAGCGCGAGCCCGGGTACCGGCAGGCTGACCTGCTGATCAACGCCGAAGCCCGACCGCTGCGCCAGGTGGCGGCCCAGATCGCGCAGGAGTACCGCCGCCTGGCCCCGACATCGTTGCCATGACGAGCGCTCTGAAGGCCGTCGTGCAGGCCCGCGCCGCCGAGCTGGGATTTGATCTCTGCCGCATTGCGCCCGCCCGGCCGGTGCCGGAGGTCGAGCGCTACACCGCCTGGTTGGCGGCGGGCTATCATGGGGAAATGGCCTATCTGGCCCGCCAGGCGCCCCGGCGCGCCGATCTGCAACAGGTCCTGCCCGGGGTGCGCAGCGTCATCTGCCTGGCCGCCAGTTATCATGATCCGGTGGCGACTGCCGAAGCGGCGCCCGGGCGCGGCGTGGTGGCGCGGTATGCGCGGTACGCGGACTATCACCAGGTGTTGGGGAGGAAGTTGCAGGAACTGGCGGACCACGTAAACCGCTTGGGCGGGCCGGACACCCGCTCGCGGTGGTACGTGGACACGGGGCCGGTGACCGAGCGGGCCCTGGCCCAGCGGGCCGGGCTGGGGTTCGTCGGCAAACACACCAACCTGATTCACCGCACGCTGGGCAACTGGTTCTTCCTGGCGGAAATCCTGACCACCCTCGAACTCGAACCGGATTCCCCCGAGCGCAACCGCTGCGGCACTTGCACCCGTTGTCTGGCCGCCTGTCCCACGGGCGCCATCCGGGCGCCGTTTGTGCTGGATGCCCGCCGGTGCCTCTCCTACCTCACTATCGAGTTGAAGGGGCCGATCCCGGTGGAGCTGCGACCGGCCCTGGGCGCTCGCATCTTTGGCTGCGACGATTGCCTGGAGGTGTGTCCCTGGAATCGCTTCGCCCGCGCGGGGCGCCTGATGCGCGCGCACGTCCGCCCCGAGCTGGCCGCGCCGAACCTGCTGGAGTGGCTGGCGCTGGACGAGGCGGGCTTCCGGGCCCGCTTCGCCGACACGCCGCTGCGGCGCGTCCGCCGCCGCGGCCTGTTGCGCAACGTGTGCGTGGCCCTGGGGAACACCGGCGGCGGCGAATGTCTCCCGGCGCTGCGCCGCACCGCCGCGGACCCGGACCCGCTGATTGCCGAGCATGCGCAATGGGCGGTGGACCAAATTGAGCGACGATGCCGGACGCCCGATCGAGGGGACCCGGACGCAGCGGAATAGGGCGCAACTCGGTGTTTTCGGGCCGGGACCCGCTTGCCGGCGACCGGCCACCCGGTAGCCTTCGCGCCGCGGATTCAAACGCCGCGGTGCGCCGGGCGGGAACAGACCCGCCAAGGCGCAGCGCGGCCAAGCCGCCATTCAACGCCATGTCCGAAGCCGACCCGGACCCGCAGGTAACCGCCGCGCTGCGCCGCGCGTATTCGCGGATGCGCCGTCGTTTCGGCCATCAGGGCTGGTGGCCCGGGGAAACGCCTTTCGAGGTGTGCGTGGGGGCGGTGCTCACTCAAAACACGAACTGGGGGAACGTTGAACGCGCCATCGCGAATCTGAAAGCGGCGGGTGTCCTGGAACCGCGGCGGTTGTACGCGCTGCCTCCGGCGCGGCTGGCGGGGCTGATCCGGCCGGCGGGCTATTTCAACGTCAAGGCCCGGCGGCTGCGGGCGTTTCTCCAGACGCTGGTGGAGGAGTTTGACGGGGACCTGCGCCGGCTCCTGGGCGGGCCGTTGGAAGAGGCCCGCGCCCGGCTGTTGTCCATCCACGGCATCGGAGCGGAGACGGCCGACAGCATGTTGTTGTACGCCGGCGCCCGGCTCACCTTTGTGGTGGACGCCTACACCCGGCGCATCTTCGCCCGCCACGGGTGGTGTCCGCCGGGGGCGGATTACGAGGCTGTGCGGGCGTTGTGCCAGCGCGCGCTGAACCACCTGCCCCCGGCCCGCCGGCTGGACTACTGGCAGGATTACCACGCGCAATTGGTCGCGGTGGGCAAGGACTTCTGCCGACCCCGGCAGCCGCGGTGCGCGGCCTGTCCGCTGCGCCCGCTGCTGCCCGTGGGCGGCCCGCTGGGCGGGTGAGTGTTTCGCGGTTTCCCCGCAGCGACGAACCCGGTTATCTTCCTGCCCGACCATGACAAGCGACACCGTGGTCATCGTGCCCACCTACAACGAGCGGGACAATCTGCCGCCGCTCGTGAATCGGGTGCTAGGTTTACCCGTGGCCGTGGATTTGCTCGTCGTGGATGACAACTCGCCGGACGGCACCGGGCAGGTGGCGGACGAGCTGGCCGCGCGCCAGTCCCGGGTGCACGTGTTGCACCGCCGCGCCAAGGACGGCCTGGGCCGGGCGTACTGCGCTGGCTTCGCCTGGGCGCTGGCGCGCGACTACGAGTTCATCTTCGAGATGGACGGGGATTTCTCGCACAATCCGGACGACATCCCCCGTTTTCTGGAGGCCGCCCGAGAGGCGGACCTGGTGCTGGGCTCGCGCTACACGCAGGGCATCCGGGTGATCAACTGGCCGTTGTCCCGGCTGTTGCTGAGCCTGAGCGCGGCGTGGTACGTGCGCGCCATCACCGGCATGCCCTTCAGCGATCCCACCGGGGGGTTCAAGTGTTTCCGCCGCCGCGCGCTGCAGACGGTGAACCTCGACCGGGTGCGCTCCAACGGGTACAGCTTCCAGATCGAGCTCACGCACATCATCTGGCGCCAGGGGCTGCGGGTGGTGGAAATTCCGATCATTTTCACCGACCGCTTCCAGGGCAGCTCGAAGATGTCACGGCGGATTGTGTGGGAGGCGCTGTGGATGGTGTGGCGGCTGTGGTTTCAAAACGGGCTGCGGCGGCGTCCCCGTCGCGCACCCGCACCCGCGTCTTGATCGCCCGGTTGCCGGTGGTCATCGCCCGGAACAACGCCGGCAACTCGTCCAGCCGGCACTGGCCGTCCACAAAGTCCGCCGCCCGGATCACGCCCGCCTCGATGAAGTCCAGCGCCCGCCGGATGGTGCGCGGGGTGTGATGAAAACTGGCCACCAGCGTCAGACTCGAATAGTGCAGCCGCCCCGTATCCAGACTGACCCGCGTGCCTGCCGGACAGCCGCCAAAGAAGTTCACCCGCCCGCCCTTGCGGACCAGCTCCGGAGCGGCTTCCCACACCTCGGGCCGTCCCACCGCCTCCACCACTGCGTCGAAGTCACCGCCGGTTTCCTCCCGCAGGCGCTCGGCGAGCCGGTCGCCCGCGCCCACGTCCACCACCTGGCTGGCGCCCAGGCGCAGCGCCGCCCCCAGGCGTCCGGCTCGCCGCCCGGCCACGGTGACGGCGCAACCTAGATGCCGGGCCAGCGCGGCGAACATCAGCCCGATCGGCCCGGCGCCAAGCACCAACACCCGTTCGCCCGCGCGCAGGCGCAGTTCCTCCACGCCCAGGACCACGCAGGCCAGCGGCTCGGTCAGCGCGGCATCCGAAAAATCCGTGCGGGCGCCCAGCCGCAGGAGGTTCCGCGCGACGAGGCGCGCGGGCACATTGATGGCCTCCGCGTAAGCCCCGTTGAGGAACAACAGGTCGTCGCAAAGCTGTTCCTGACCCGCCCGGCAGAACCGGCAGCCGCCGCAGGGTGCGGAGTTGGCCGCCACCACGCGTTCGCCCGGGGACCAGCCGGTTACTCCCGGTCCCAGCGCGGTGATGACACCGGCGAATTCGTGGCCAAAGACCGCCGGCGGCGTGATCATCTTCGCGTGGTAGCCGCGCCGGAAGACCTTCAAATCCGTGCCGCAGGTCAGCGCAGCTTCGATGCGCACCTGCACTTCGCCGGGACCGGGCGGCGGCAGCGGGACTTCTTCGATGCGGAGGTCCTCGCGTCCGTGGAGCACCGCGGCCTTCATGCGCGGTTCAGACCAGCGGCTCGCGTCCGCTGGCCGGCGGCGGCACCCGCGGCGCCGGGCCCAGCCGGTAACCGTCGCGCTTGATCTCGGGCGGAGTCAGGTCCAGCTCGGATTCCCGGAGCACAAATTCCCAGGACACCGCCTGGCCGGAGTAGGCGGCCATACGCCCCAGGATGGCCGTGAGGGTGGCCTCGGCTACCTGCCGCCCCTCGTTCAGCGGTTGGCCCGCGCGGATGCTGGCAATCAAATCGGCATGTTCCTGCTCGTAGGGATTGGGGTTCGGGCCGGTCCAACGCCAGGGATTCGCCCCGGTGATCTGGCCGGCGCTGGCGCGGCCGCGGGTCCCGATCAGGCTCTCGTGAACCAGGGACTGGGTGTCGTTGATTTGCCGGCAGAGGCTCACGACCACCGCGCCGTTCGGGTACCGGTAGCGCACGCCGAAGTGGTCGTAGATGTTGCCGAATTGCGGTTCGACCCGCCACTGCCGCCCGCCCACGCCCACCGCCTCGACCGGCGGTGCTCCCACGGCCCAGTTGATCACGTCCAGGTTGTGCACGTGCTGCTCGACGATGTGATCCCCGGACAACCAGGTGTAGAAGTACCAGTTGCGCAACATGTACTCCATGTCGCTCCAGCCCGGCTGCCGCTCGTGGTAAAAACCGTAGGTGCGCACGCACGGCCCGTTCCAGTAGGCCTCGCCGGCCACGATCTCGCCAATGGCGCCGTCGTGCAGCCGTTTCATCAGCTCGGTGTAGCTGGGTTGATGTCGGCGCTGCGTGCCGGCCACGATGCCCAGGCCCTTCCGGCGGGCCAGCTCGGAGGTCACCAGGATCGAGCGGATGCCCACCGGGTCCACGCCCACCGGTTTTTCCATAAACACGTGTTTGCCGGCCTCAATGGCGGCCCGTAACTGGACCGGACGAAAGTGCGGCGGGCCGGCCAGAATCACGTAGTCCACCAGCCCGGAGTCGAGCAGACGCTGGTAGGCGTCGAACCCCACAAAGCACGTCTCGCGGGTGGCCTTGACGCGGGCGGAATCCTTCCACTCGCGCGAGCAGCTCCATTCCCGGCCCGCGGAGTCATCCCGCAGCCGGGCCAGCGCGGCCTCGACCCGGCCCGGGAACACATCCGCCAGAGCGGTAATTTCCACCGCCGGATCGGCGATGGCGCAGTTCATGGCCGCGCCCACCCCGCGCGCCCCGCACCCGATGAGGCCCACGCGCAAGCGCTCGGCGCCGGCGGCCAACACGCCGGTGTAGCGGGCCGCGGCCGCCAGGCCGGCCGCCGCGGCGGAGGTGCGCAGAAAGGTCCTTCGCGTCAAGGGAGGTGAGGCGGTGTTCATGGACGCCAATGGAACACCAACCCGCGCGCCTTGCCAAGCTCCGCCTTGCCCAGCCGGCTGGGGCAGTTTCGTGCAAACCATTCGGGCGGTCTGAGCGTCCGCGCCCCGCCAGCCCGAGGCCGGTTGGGTACGGCGAACCCTGCCCCGAAACAGGGGCGGCGGGAATGGCCCGATCCGAAACCCGGCAACGGCCGGACCGGCTCTCGGGCAACCGGCCTCAGGACCGGTTCGCGCCGCCCTCGGCGCCCACCGGACTTTGCCATTGCACGGGCGGGGAGCGATGGTCTAGAGTAGTCCTGAATCCCAACCAACCGCGTATGTACTTTGGCGTTGATTATCACCCCGAACACTGGGTCTGGCCCTACGCCGGCACCCCGGAAGAACCTGAGTCCCGCTGGGAACGCGACGCCCAGCTCATGGCCGCCGCCGGTGTCAACGTGGTGCGCATGGGAGAATTTTGCTGGGGCCTCTACGAGCGCGAGGAGGGCCGGTACGACTTCGACTGGATGCGCCGGGTGATGGACCTCATGCAGCGGTACCACATCCAGGTCGTGCTGGGCACGCCCACGGCCGCCCCGCCCCTGTGGCTGACGCGCAAGCACCCGGAGATCCTGCCCAAAGACGAGCGCGGGCTGGTCCTGCACGAGGGCACCCGCCACGCCTACAGCATGAACAGCGACGTGTACTGGGAATACGCCCGCAAGATCGTCACCGCCCTGGCGTGCGCCCTGGGCAACCATCCCCAGCTCATCGCCTGGCAGATTGACAACGGCATCGGCGGCCACGGCACCGAGTTTTCCTTCAACGAGGAAAGCCGCCACGACTGGCACGCCTGGCTCAAGGCCAAGTACGAAACCATCGAAAACCTGAACAACTGCCTGGGCACCCGCTTCTGGAGCCAGATCGTCAGCGACTGGTCCGAGGTGCCCATGCCCATGCGCGCGCCCACCGTTCACAACCCCGCCCTGGTCCTGGACTGGATGCGCTTTGCCAGCGACACCTGCGTTTCCTTCGTGCGCATGCAGGCCGACCTGCTCCACGAGCTGACCCCCAACGTGCCCGTGACCACCAACCTCCGCGCCCTCACCCGCCATTACGACCACTTTGACATGGCCGAAGTGCTGGACTTCGTGTCCCTGGACACCTACGCCACCCTTGAGCGCCGGCCCTCGGAAAACGCCGTCGAGTACGACATCATGCGCTCGCTCAAGCGCCGGGGCATCCGCACCCCCGACGGCGAGCCGGGCTTCTGGGCCATCGAGCAAAAGGCCGGCAACGTGAACTGGCAGGAGGTAAACTCGCTCCTCCGTCCGGGCGTGGTGCGGCTGTTCACCTACCAGCTCATCTCCCGGGGCGGCACCGGCGTGCTGTACTTCTTCTGGCGCTCGCCCCGGATCGGCTCGGAAAAATTCTACGGCGGCGTGCTCACCCACGACGGCCGCGGCGACAACCGCGTGTACCGCGAGATCAGCCAAATCGGCGAGGAAATGAAACTGCTGGCGCCGGTGCTCAAGGGCACCCGCGTGGTGGCCGAAACCGCCCTGCTCTACAGCCACGCCAACACCTGGGCGCTGCAGTTCCCCATGCAGCCCAACCGCCACTTCAAGCAACGCGACCACCTCATGCTCTTCTACAACGCGCTGCACGACCGCAACATCGCCGTGGACTTCGTGCGCCCGCCCGGCACCGACGAGGACTCCGAGGCGCTGGCGCAATACAAGATCGTCTTCGCCCCCTCGTTGCACCTGTTGGCCGGTGGCGAGGCCGACCGGCTCAAACTCTACGTCCAAAACGGCGGCACCCTGGTGGCCACCTGCAACACCGGCCTGGTGGACGAACACAACATCGCCCCCGACACCGGCTACCCGCACGACCTCATTGACCTCTTCGGCTTGGAAGTGCAGGAGTTTGATCCCATCCCGCCCGACGCCGAAAACCACGTCGTCTTCAAGGGCGCCTTTCCGGCCAGTCATCTGTACAGCGCCCGCCTGTGGTGCGACCTCATCGAGCCCCGCGAGTGCGAGGTGCTGGCCACGTTTTCCCAGGACTTTTACGCCGGCCGGCCCGCCATGACCATCAACACCTACGGCCTGGGGCGCGCGATTTACATCGGCACCGTGCTGCCCCAGCCCTTCTACCTCGATCTGGTCGGCTGGCTGCGCCAGCTTTGCAACCTGCATCCCCTGCTCAAGGTGCCCGACACCATCGAGGTGAGCATGCGCCAGAAGGACGACCTGCGCCTGTACTTCCTGCTCAATCACCAGAACACCCCGGTGCGCATCCATTTCCTCAAGCCCATGCACGACTACCTCACCGGCAACGTCTTCACCGGCAATTACGATCTCCCCCCGCACGGTGTGTTGGTCCTGGACGAAAAGGTCGCCAAAGTCCCGGCCCCCGAACCCGCCGGCTGACCGTGCCCGCGTTGCGAAAAAGGCGCTCGCATCAAACTGGCCCGCCGCGCCCTCGCCCGGCACATTGCCGGTGTGCCCCCCTTTCGTCGCGACTACGACACTGCACGAGGGCGGGAGCACTCGCCGCCTGGCTGGCCGTGCTCCTGGACGTTGGCGCCTGGGCCGCGGCGCCCTCCGGGCTCGTCGAAATCACCACCCCGCTGCCCGGCTCCATCGCCGAATTCCTGGACTTCGCCGCGATTCCCCGGCCCAAGCCGTGGACGACTCATCAGGCCTCCGGCTATGACCGCGACGGCGGTTTCTACGACTCGGGCAACTTTCGGCGCGCCGAACCGGGCCGGCGTTTTGTGCTCATGGAGTCGGACGGCCCCGGCGTGATTGACCGACTGTGGTTCACTTACAAGGGCGAACTGGGCAGCGAACCGTATGACCTGCTGATCTACCTGGATGACCCGGACCGGCCCGCCATCCACAGCAACCTGGACGACCTGTTCACCCGCGGGCGCGAACCGTTTGTCGAGCCGCTCGCCGGTCTGTGTGGCCACCCGAAATTCCCGGGCCGCTTCGCCTACGTGCCGCTGGGGTTTCAACGCTCGGCCAAAGTGGTGCTGCAACCGACCGCGCCGCCGGACCGCTACCCGTATCGCCAGAACGCCCGCGGCGAGCGCATCCCGCACATCTATTATCAGGTCACGTGGCGACGCCTGCCTGCCAGCGCCGCCGTGCGCCCGTTCACGTGGCAACTCGAACCCGCCGAACGCGTGGCGCTGACGCGGTGGCGGGAACTGTGCGCGCGGGCAGGCCATTCACCCTGGCCGCTCGAGCCGGACGATTACACGCACGCCTTCGAACACACGCTCGCCCCCGGCGCCACGGCGTTGGCCTTCCGACACGCGGGACCCGGCACGCTGGTCGGACTGCGCTTTGAAACCGACCCCCCCGGGGCATTGGAGGTTTTGTGCTACTGGGATGATGCGGAAAAGCCGGCGGCAGCAGCCCCGCTCGGCCCGTTCTGCGGCGTGGGAAGCGCCCTGCCGCAAAACGAAGCGCGTGGGCTCTGGCTGGGCTTTGCCCAAGGCGCGTTCTACCAGTACCTGCCCATGCCGTTTCACCGCACGGCGCGGGTGGAACTGCGGTCCTCGGCTGACAACCCGGTGCGCGTGAGGGGCAGTGTCCATGTGCGCGCCGCGCCCCCATCGGCGGATGCCCTGCGGCTGCATGCGCACCGCTATGACCACGATCCGCCGCCCTTGGGCGAGGACTACACGGTGCTGGACGTTCGGGGAGCGGGCCATTTCGCGGGGTTGGTCATGGACCGGCCCGGACATATGGAGGGCGATGACCGGTTCTGGGTGAACGGCGAGTCGCAGCCTTCTCTGCACGGGACCGGCACGGAGGACTTTTTCAACTTCGCCTGGGGCCTGAGTCACACAGCGGCGCTGCCCCTCCACGGCATCACCCGGCAGGCAGGCGGACCGGTGGCCTATCGGTTCCATCTGCCGGCGGGCGTGCCCTTCCGCCGGTCCCTGCGCATCACCTGGGAGCACGGACATGATCCCGAGCGAGGGCCGAATCTGGACCAAAGCCGCTACAGCGGGGTGGTTTTTTACTATCGGCGATGACGGGGACCGGGGAAGGCGGAAGCCGGTGCTTCCCTACGAGCCGGGCTTCCAGCCCGGCGGACTCCAGCTCACCGACCAGGCACAAGACGCAGAAGAAGGTAGGGCGGGCTGTCCCCAGCTCGCCGTCCGGGTCATTTATCGGCAGGGAACTGCGCGCCCGGGCACAAACGCACTGGGGCAACCCGGGCCGACCGGTCCGGTTCACCCTGTGGGGAAACGCTCTGAGCCGGTTGCCAGGGATTGGAGGTTTTTTCCAGGATTTTGGGGTTGACGAACCAGCCCGTGCCTAGAGCCAGTGGATTCAGTTGGTTTGAGCGGGCCCTGATGAATGCGACGGGTACAGAATGCGACGCGGGCGCGAGGCGGCCGAGCCTGCTGCGGCGCCACTCGGCCACCCGGCCCTCGCCGACGCCGGGGAACGCAAAGCTTCCCGACCGGTGCTGCGTGGCGAGGCGCGCCCGCCTCTCCGCCCGGCATGGACGCCACACCTGTCCTCAAACGCCCGGGCGGCTGAACACGTCGTTGGCCGAGCCGGGACGGCCTCAAGTCCTTTGTCCCCCAGGCCGCGACTGGCGCCGTTCGGAAGGCCGGTCTGCCCCGGCGGGCCGCCGGCCACCCGTTCCGCTTTGGCTGACCACGCGCCAGACTGCGGGGGGCGGCGACCGTTGGGCGGTTCGGGCGTTTCCGGGCGGCAAAGCGGTCAAGCGCCCCATGATCCGCCGGCCTGCGCAAAACCGGGGCCGCAGGGAGTCAAGCGCCCCCGGGACCGGCTTTGGAGCGCCGACGATGAGCGTATTAGGCCGAAACCATATAACCCCTTTGCGTTGGGTGTTCCGGGCAACCTGAGTATCTGATTTCCAAGCGGTTGCACGCTCCTCGCGGGTCGGGAGTTGGGCCGCAATGCCGCGCCCCAAAGGTGTTATGCAGAAACTATATATCACATAGTTAGGCCGCTATCGAGATCCTGCTCATGCTGGCCAAATTCAAGAAGTGGTATTACCCGCCACGACCGTTTGAAAGCGGTCGGCTGTACCCGCTGCTCGGCATCCGATTCTTCAAGAAGTATCTACCCACAAGCGGCGACCTCGTGTCGCGTTTCCGAGGCATCAAGAGGGTCAAGATCGCGGAGTCAGGAGGTCGCCGGGCTGCGCTAGTCAACCTTGAAAAGCAGGCATGGCGTTGGGAGTATCGCCATTTGATTTCTGCCGTTCTTCTGCAGACTTGGGCGTTCGTGGGCGGCACCTAGGTCAGCCTCGAGCACCTCTGGACTAGCACCGCCATCAACTTGGTGGTCAACATCTATCCGGTGATGCTCCAGCGCTACAATCGGGCACG
>FWPU01002058.1_pt1 | contig 17375 bp, 17 predicted proteins | sample 2228361 | NCBI WGS metagenome assembly FWPU01 (sample SAMEA103939777, study PRJEB20133) | metagenome
GATCAAGCAGGGTGCCATCGGCAACATCTTCTACACCGAAGTGGACTACCGCAGCGGCATGCTGTCCGGCTGGTATCCGGGCTGGGATTGGAGCATCACGGTGGCGGAGGGCGGCAGCTCCTTCCTGGTGGCGGGCTGTCACGCCATCGATGCCATGCGCTCGCTCGTCGGCGTCGAGGCCGTCGAGGTGACGGCCTACTCCACCAAGTGGGATGACCGCTACGAATACGACGCGACCATCGTCGCCATCATTAAGTTTGAGAACGGCCTCATCGGCAAGTCGCTGTCCTCCATTGAGCTGAACATGCCCTACGGCTTCAACATGGAGTTCTACGGCGACCAGGGCACCATCCTCAACCGTGATCTGTTCTCGCTCACGCTGATGAAGGGCCAGACCGACTTTGCCCGTATCCCCTGTATTGGCCCGGAAAGCTCGGACGTGCGCTTCCACCCCTTCCAGGGCGAGATGGATGACCTGGTTGACGCCATCCTGGAGGACCGACAGCCGACGGTGGACATCCACGATGCGGTCAAGACGCACGAGATCTGCATTGCTGCCGACATCTCGGCGGCAGAGGGGCGTGCCGTCAGGCTGCCGCTGCGCTGACCTGTCCCCCGCGTGTACCGTAAGCGGTCAGGAGAAGGGGTGTGGACAGGCAGGTCCTTGCCGTAGGCGATGTCAACATCGATGTCCTGCTAACCGGTCTCGGCGGGCTGCCCCGCTTTGAGCAGGAGGTAGTCGCCGAGGACCTAACCCTCGTCGTCGGCGGACAGACGGGCACACTGGCCCGCGCGCTCGCCCGTCTGGGCGCACCCGTTACATTCGTTGGCTGCGTAGGCGACGATGCCTACGGGCACATGGCCGTGGAGCAGCTCATGCGCGACGGCGTGGACGCCATCGTGCGGTGCAACCCTGACACCCGCACCGGCGTGACGGTCGTGCTGGCCTCCGGCCCGCAACGGGCCTACGTCACCTATCTTGGCTCGATTGCCGGGCTGCGGCGCAGCGATGTGCCGCCTGGGCTGCTGCGCGGGGCGCAACACCTGCATGTCGGCTCATACTACCTCCTGCACGCCCTGCGCCCTGACCTGCCCGGCCTGTTTGCCGAGGCGCAGCAGGCAGGCCTGACCACCTCGCTTGACCCCGGCTGGGATCCGTCCGGCCAGTGGCTGCCGGGCATCTTCGACACCCTGCGCCATGTGGATATTTTCCTGCCGAATGAGGCTGAGGCACTGGCGATGACGGGAGCTGCTTCCGCCTACGAGGCCCTCGCCATCCTGAGCGAGCGCGTGGGCACGGTCGTGATTAAGCGCGGCAGCCGGGGCTGCCTGGCCGTGAACCGGCAGGCATCGGTCAGCCTGCCCGCCTTCGAGGTGGAGATTGTCGATGTGACCAGCGCGGGCGATGCTTTCAACGCTGGCTTTCTGTACGGGTTTCTGTCCGGCTGGGACTTGGAGACGGCGGCCCGCTTTGCCAGTGCCTGCGGGGCCATCGCCGTGACGCGCGTGGGGAGCGCCGGGTTGGCGGCCAGCGCCGCCGAGGTCGAGGCGTTCCTGCTGTCCCGGCCCACTTAACCGGCCCCCTATCCGGAGGTCAGACGCCCATGTCCGAAGCACCAAGAGGTCAGGCCACGCTCCCCGAGATCCTCAGCCAGCCCGCTGCTTGGGCGGCCACCATCGAGCGGGTGGAGGCTGCTGCCGGGCGTCTGCGGGCGCTGAGCGGCGGCGTGGACGAGGTGATCTTCACCGGTTGCGGCTCGGCGCTCAACGCCAGCCAGGCCACCGCGCCCACCTTCCAGCGCTTCACCGGCCTGCGCGCCCGCGCCTTCCCCGCCGCCGAGCTGATCTTCTACCCGGAGACGGTCTTTGTCCCGGGGGCACGCTGCCTCGTCGTCGCGATCTCGCGCTCCGGCCAGACAACCGAGACGGTCGAAGCGCGCCGCGCTGCCGCCCGGCGCGAGATGCCGACCGTCGCCATCACCTGCTACTCCGACAGCGCCCTAGCTCAGGAAGCCGACCTGGCGTTTGTGCTCGAAGAGGCCAACGAGCGGAGCGTGATCACCACTCGATCGCTGACTTCTATGGTGCTCTGCGGCCAGTTGATGGCCGCCCTCGTCTCAGGCGACTCCGGCTACCTGGCCGGGCTGAAGCGGCTCCCGGAATTGGGCGGACAGGTCATCGAGCGGTATCATAGTCTGGGGCGTGAGATAGCCGGGAACGAGGCGCTGGGCAAGTTTGCCTTCGTCGGGAGCGGCCCCTACTATGGGCTGGCCCGTGAGTGCCAGCTCAAGATCAAGGAGACGACGCTGCTCCCCTCGGACTGCTATCCGACGTTTGACTTCCGACACGGCCCCAAATCCACCGTTGACGCAGGCACGCTGGTGACGCTGTTCATGTCGGACGGCGCGCGGGCTGAGGAGATCGGCTTCCTTGAGGAGATGAAGGGTCTGGGCGGCCATCTGCTCGTCCTGTGCGACGAAGCCGCCCCCGAGGTCGAGCGTCTGGCCGATTACCTGGTCGAGGTCCGGTCGGGCCTGCCGGACTTCACGCGTGATATCCTGTATGTTCCGCCCGTGCATTTCCTGGCCTACTATCGGTCGCTGCTGCGCGGGCAGGACCCGGATAACCCGGCCCACCTGACCTACTGGGTGGCCTTATCCGGCCAGTGAATGTTTCGCCAGAAGTGTTTTCAAGACGCTTAGGGCGCAACCTGAGAGGTCATGGTGCCTATGGAAAACCGCCGGAATAAACGCGCCTCTAGGCGTGTCGTCTTCCAGCCTGCCACGTACCGGGGCCTCCAGCGCGGTATCAACCAGATAGTCGGCGCGGTGCGCCCCACGCTTGGCCCGCTGCCACGTGTTGTTGCCATCCATCAGGTGGCGACGAACGCCATGCCAGAGCTGGCCAGCAAGGGCGGCATCATTGCCCGCCGCATCATCCAGTTGCCCGACAAAGATGCCGATATGGGCGCCATGCTGGTGCGCCATATGCTCTGGCAGCTTCACGAGCGCTACGGTGACGGCACGGCGACGGCGGCGGTCATCTGCCAGACGGTGGTCAACCAGGGCGTGGCCTACATTGCCTCCGGCGGCAACGCCATGATGTTACGCCGCCATCTGGAGCGGGGGGTGGCCGTCCTGATGGATGAGCTGGATCGCCAGACGATCCACCTGGAGGGCCGGGAGAACCTGACCCGCATCGCCTACTCGGTCAGCGGCGACGAGCCGTTGAGTGCCGTTCTGGGCGAGGTGTTTGACATCATCGGCGAATACGGCCAGCTTGAGGTCCGCCCGCTGCGCAGCCGGGACATCCGACGCGAGTACGAGGACGGCATGGTGTGGAAGTCCAAGCCCTTCTCGCGCGAGATGGTGGGCGACATTCCGCGCGCGCGGGTTGTCCTGGAAAACCCGGCTATCCTGATCAGCGATCTGGAGTTTGAGGAACCCCGGCAGCTCCTTCCCCTGCTGGAGCTTGCCGCCGGGGAGGGCATCCCGTCGCTGCTGGTCATTGCCAATAAGATGACACCCGCTGCGGTCAGCCTGCTGCTCGCCAACCGCCAGCCCGACCGGTTCCTGCCGCTCGCCGTCCGCACGCCCGGCCCGAGGTGGCAGGACGAGATCCCCAACATGCAGGACCTTGCCATCCTGACGGGCGGGCGCCCCTTCCTGAAGGCCACCAAGGATACGCTGGACAGGGTCAGACTCGCTGACCTGGGCCGTGCGCGCCGCGCCTGGGTCGAGGCGGAGCGGTTTGGCATCGTCGCCGGGGCGGGCGATCCGCGCCTGCTGCGCAAACACATCCGTGACCTGCGCGCCCAGTTCGACCGGGCGCGTAAGCGAAACGAGCGCGAGCGGATCCGGGCACGCATCGGCAAGTTCATGGGCGGCGCGGCCACGGTGCGCGTTGGCGGCGTCACCCAGATCGAGATCGAGACGCGCAAAGAGCTGGCCGAGGTCACGGCTGGCTCGCTGCGGGCGGCTATCCGGGGCGGCGTGCTGCCCGGCGGCGGCGTGGCGCTGCTCGCCTGCCGCCCGGCGCTCAAACGCCTGCACGATCAAGCGGCTGACGCTGACGAGCGGGCCGCCTACCGTATCCTGCTGGAGGTGGCCGAGGCGCCTTTCCGGGCCATCCTCCACAACGCTGGCTACGACGGCAGCGAGGCGCTGGCTGACCTCAAGTACGCAGGCCCCGGATACGGCTTCGACGTGGTCAGCGGTCGGGTGGTGGACATGGTGCAGGCCCGCATTGTGGACGTGGCCGAGGTATACAAGGCGGCAGTCGAGACGGGGATCATGACGGCCGCGATGGCCCTGACCATCGACGTGCTTGTTCACCGCAAGCGCCCTCCGGAAGTGCTGCGCGGCACATGATGAGGAAAAGGAAACACAGGCAGCCGGCGGCAGGCCAAGCGGCCCTGCATGCCCGGCTGCTAGGTGACGAATGATGACCGATACCCAAACCAATCTAGACACCGTCTACTCGATTGCGGCGTCGCCTACCTTTGCTTCGGATGGCGTGTGCTTCGCCGGGCGCACCTCCGGCCTGTACCGCTCCGACGATGGCGGGCGTACCTGGCGCAACATGTTCGAGGTGCTCAATCTGGATGCACCGCTCGCGGCGACTGCCGTGGCGCTGTCGCCGGACTTTGCCTCCGACCGCGAGGTGTTTGCCGGGGTATCGGGCGGCATCCTGCGCTCCCCTGATGGCGGCCAGACTTGGTACTTTGCCGTGCTCCCGGCGCCGCCCCCTGTCATCACGGCTCTGGCCGTCTCCCCCAACTACGTCGAAGATGGCACGCTCTTCGCGGGGACGGCTCAGGACGGCATGTACTGCTCGACCGACCGGGGCGTCCGCTGGACGGCCTGGAACTTCGGCCTGCTCGACCTGGGCGTGCTGTCGGTATCCATCTCGCCGGACTTTGCCTCCGACGAGACAGTCTTTGTCGGGACGGAAACCGGCCTGTTCCGCAGCACGAACGGCGGACGCGCCTGGCGCGAGGTTGGCCTATCGCCTGATGTGGCGCCGGTCATCAGCCTGGCGATCTCGCCCCGCTTCGCGGGGGGCGGGGCGCTCTGGGCAGGCACCGAGTCGCACGGGCTGTTTGTGTCGGACGACCGGGGCCAGTCGTGGCGTCCGGTGGGGGAAGGGGCTTTCACCGGTGCGATCAACGGCATTGCGCTCTCGCCGGACTACCCGTCCCGTCCGCACGTGCTTGCCCTGCTCGACCGCGCCCTGCTCGTCTCGCGTGACGGCGGGCTATCGTGGACCAACTGGGGCGCAAGCACGCTTGACGATGCTCTCATCTGCCTGGCTGCGCCGCTGGGCATTGACCCCAGTGCGCCGCTGCTCGTCGGCACCGCCGGGTCGGGTGTGATCCGCCTCTGACATTCTGGACTTGAGGCTGCCAGCCGGAGCGGGACATTGGTCGCCGCCGAAGGTGTTGAATGACTGGGTAAGGGCGGATTTGCGGTGTATACTCGAATCAGATCGTACCAGACGGGCACAATAGCATTTCTTAGAGGAGAAATACGATGCTGCGCGGTGTTGGCCCTACGGAGCTGATTATCATTCTGGCGATTGTCCTGCTGCTGTTTGGTGTGGGGCGTGTTTCCCGCATCGGGAAGGAGCTTGGCTCTGCCGTCAGCGCCTTCCGCAAGGGCCTCAAGGAAGGCCAGGAAGACGAAACAACCGAAGAGGGGAAGGCTCCCGAAGCCTGACCAGGCGCGGGCGGTAGTGCGTTGGGGGCATCAGCAGGCGGGCAGCAGCCGCTTTTGTCTGGCCGCTGTCTTTTGTGCATTGCTCGATGCATCACAAGGAGCAGGGCCGTCCCATGCCTGTTGAGCTGTCCATTGTCATCCCCTGCCTGAATGAAGCCGAGACGCTCGCCCGTGTAATCCGCAAGGCGCACGAGGGCGCGCGCCGGGCGGGCGTTGAATCCTACGAAGTCGTTGTGGCCGACAACGGCAGCACCGATGGCTCGCAGGAGATCGCGGCTGCCGAGGGTGCGCGGCTCGTCCATGTGCCGGTCAGGGGCTACGGCGCGGCGCTCCAGGGTGGCATCCAGGCTGCCAAGGGGCGCTATGTCATCATGGGCGACGCCGATGACAGCTACGACTTTTCCGCTATCGCGCCGTTCGTCGAAAAGCTGCGCGAGGGCTACCAGCTGGTCATGGGCACCCGCCTCAAGGGTGAGATCAAGCCAGGTGCAATGCCCTTCCTCCACCGGCACCTCGGCAACCCCATCCTGACCTTCCTCGGCAACCTGTTCTACGGCTGCGGCTTGAGCGACTTCCACTCTGGGCTGCGCGGCTTTGAGCGCGATGCGATTCGCTCGCTCAACCTGCGCACCCAGGGCATGGAGTTCGCCAGTGAGATGGTCATCCGCGCCACGCTGGCAGGGCTATCCCGCACTGAGATCCCGATCACACTCTACCCGGATGGCCGTTCGCGCCCGCCCCACCTGCGCACCTGGCGCGACGGCTGGCGGCACCTGCGTTTTATGCTGCTTTACAGTCCGCGCTGGCTGTTCCTGTATCCTGGCGCCGCGCTGGCCGCTCTGGGCTTCCTGATCGGGCTGCCCCTGCTGTTCGGGCCGATGCGTATCGGGCGGGTGGAGTTCGACGTGCACACGCTGCTCGCGGCCTCGGCCATGTGGGTAGTCGGCGTCCAGCTGATCTTCTTTGCCGTCTTCTCCCGACTCTATGCCGCTCATGTCGGCCTGCTGCCGCGCCAGCGGCGCCTGGAGGAGTTTCTGGAGGTGTTCTCGCTGGAGGCGGGCCTGATCACCGGGCTGCTGGTTGCGCTCGCCGGGCTGGCGCTTTACGTTGTGGGCGTGGTGATCTGGAGCCGGGCAGGCTTCGGCCCGCTCGACTACCAGCGCGTGCTGCGCGTTGTTATCCCCGGCACGTCGCTGCTGATCGTCGGCGTGCAGGTCTTCTTCTCCAGCTTCCTGATCTCGCTGCTGGGCATCCGAGCGCGGGAAGGCTGAGCACGCCCCTTGAGGGTTTTGCCGCCCGAAGGCTGGGAAAAGTTGAGCGATTCAACGAAGCAGAAGGGAATGAGTGCGCATCCCGCCAACCTGGCGCTGCGCTTCGTGCTGGAGCTGGCCGCATGGGCCTCGATAGGCTATTGGGGCTGGGCGGCGCAGCGGGGCGCGTGGCGCTTTGTTCTGGCCTTTGGCCTGCCGCTTATGGCAATGGTGGTGTGGGGCACATTCCGCGTACCCGACGACCCCGGCGCGGCTCCGGTGGCGGTTCCAGGCATCGCCCGGCTGATTATCGAGTTGGTCGAGTTTGGTGCGGCTGTTGCGCTCCTGTTCGCCGCGGGGCGTCCCGCGCTGGCGGTTGCGCTGGGCGCACTCGTACTGCTGCACTACGCCCTTTCCTACGACCGTGTGGTCTGGCTGCTCACGCAGCGCTGAGGATTTTCGGCCTCTCACGGTGCATCCGTGTAACCGGTATTCAAATCAGGCTCATCTTGGCCGATGCGGGTGGCTCGTCTACTCCGCTACCCGCAGCACGATCTTGCCGCGTGTGTGGCCGGCCTCCAGCAATTTGTGGGCCGTGCGTGCCTCCTCAAGCGGCAGCACGCGGCTGACTACAGGCCGCACATGCCCAGCATCCACCAGACGGCTGATCTCCCGCAGCTGGGCGGCGTCCGGGCGCACCAGCATCCGCCGGACGCGCACGCCGTACGCTGCTGCCTGCTCCTCTGACACGTCGCCCTGGATCGAAACGAGCACGCCGCCCGGCCTGATCACCGGCCAGGAGCGCTCGCGCGTCTCCCCCGCCACCGGGTCAAGCACGGCGTCTACGCCTGACACCACGTCCTCGAAGCGCGTCGTCTCGTAGTTGACGAACCGGTCCACACCCAGATCACGCAGGAAGTCCCCGTTCCGCCCCGAGGCGGTGCCGATGACGGTCGTGCCCTTCCACTTGGCAAGCTGCACGGCGATATGCCCCACGCCGCCCGCCGCGGCGTGGATCAGGATCGTCTGCTCAGCCTCAAGCTCTGCTTCTTCAAACAGCGCCTGCCAGGCCGTCAGTGCCACGAGCGGCAGGGCGGCTGCTTCGATATGGCTCAGCGAGAGCGGTTTCGGGCCGAGGTGCTCGGCTGGCGCGGCGACGTATTCGGCGTAGGCCGCGCCGGGTTCCGGGAAGCGCACCATCCCGTATACAGCATCCCCTGGCAGGTAGGGGATGTCTCCGTCCCCGCTCCCCTCGACTACGCCCGACACATCCCAGCCGGGGATGAAGGGAAAGCGGATGGGGACCCGCCGGGCGACGCCCCGCCCGGCGCGCGTCTTCCAGTCCACCGGGTTGGTTCCCGCCGCGTGCACCCGGATCAGCACCTCGCCCGGCGCAGGTTCGGGCCGGGGGGCGTCCTCGTAGCGGAGCACGTCGGGGCCGCCGAACTGGTGAATGCGCACCGCCTTCATCGCCGCCATGCGCCCATCCCTCGCCCTACATCGCCTGGCGGAGAATGGCAGCCATCTCCTCATGCGTCAGCTTGATCGGGTTGCCCTGCATCGAGCTGGCGATCGCCGAGGCTTCCACGATGGGCGGCAGGTTTGCTTCGCTCAAGCCATAGGCGGCCAGCCCCGGCAGGCCCAGCTCCTCGCCCAGCGCCTGCACCCACCGGACGCCGTCGTCCGCCGTTGCTGCCGCGTTGCCGGTCAGCAGCCGGGCAACCTCGTCGTAGCGCCGCAGCGCCTCGCTCTCCGGCGCGCGTTCGTGGAGCGCCCGCACGTTGGCCGCCATCACGAAGGGCAGCAGTCGTCCGCACACTGCTCCGTGCGGCGCGTCGAGCGCCCCGCCCAGCGGCCCGGCAAAGCCGTGCACCGCGCCCAACTTGGCATTCGCCAGCGCGATCCCGCCCATCAGGCTCGCCAGCGCCATATCCTCCCGTGCGGCGGGGTCGCCGCGGTGGTAAGCCGGGCGCAGCGCGCGCGCTACGCGGACCATCCCCTCCCGACAGACTGCGTCCGTGAGCGGGTTGGCCTTGTTTGAGACGAACGGCTCGATGAGCTGCGTCAGCGCGTCCATCCCCGTGCTGGCCGTGATGGTGGGGGGCAGATCGTAAGTCAGTTCGGGGTCGATCACAGCCAGCCGGGGGGTCAGGCGCACGTCGCGCAGGCTGGCCTTGACCCGGTGCTCCGGCGAGGCCAGCACCGCGTTCCGCGTGACCTCCGCCCCGGTGCCTGCCGTTGTGGGGATGGCGATGATGGGCAGCGGCGCGGCGCTGAGCTTCTGCCCCTTGCCGATCACCTCCAGATAGTCCAGCGGTTCACCGGGATTGGTGGCCAGGGCTGCAATGCCCTTCCCGGCGTCGAGCACGCTGCCGCCCCCCATGGCGACCACCACCTCGCACCGCGCGTCCCGCGCCAGCCGCGCTCCCTCCCCGACCCGATGGGTGGACGGCTCCTCCAGGACGGGAAATGAGACGATCTCTACGCCTTCACCGCGCAGCAGCCGGGCTAAACGTTCGGCGTCCGGGTTCTCTCCGCGCGTCACGAGCAGGGCGCGCTGCCCGAACTGCGCAGCAGCCGGGACGGCCTCGGCCAACGTGCCCGGCCCAAACACGATCCGGGGTGGGGTGGCGAATTCAAAGCGCATGGGCACTTCCTTGAGATGGGTCAGTTTGGGTCATGATGCCCGTATTGTACACCGCGTGAGCCGGAAGATCAGCTCTGTCGCCTGGCCGATGCCAGGACATTGTCTCTCGGAAGTCGGGGCAGGCGTGGCTACTCTGGCAGCAGGTGCAGGTAGTCACGCTGGGCAGGCCGAAATATGGAGAAATCCCGCCGGTCGAAGGTGCGTATCCGGCTGATCGCTCGTCTTTTGGAGACTGCCATGATGCAGTGGTCTACGGAGTCAAGCCAGGCGTTAAGTGCTCTGACTTTACAGGGTTGAGGCGGGAATGGATGGGAGTCGAACCCACCGGGGCTTGCTCCGCAACCCCCCAACGGTTTTGAAGACCGCGCGGCCCACCGGGACCGAACCACTCCCGCATTGAGACGGACAGTTGTTCCGTTGCTGCAAGGATAACTTACCCGCCGCCTATCGTCAACCAAAATGGGGTGCATTCTTCATTGTGAGCCATTTCCATTCCTGCTACACTGCGGTCAGCCTGATCTGCTAACCCGAATCCGAACGCGACGACACGCCGAACGAGAGTTTTGGCCCGTACCTGGAACCATGATCGACAACGGCTACCGGCAGCTGGAGCGTAAGATCGACGTTCTGGAACGCCTGGTGAAAGTCAGCCTGGCGATGAACTCGACGCTCCACATCAACACCCTCCTAGATTACCTGATGGACGCGGCCGCCGAGATCACTGGCTCGGAGGCGGCCTCCATCCTGGTGTTAGACAAGAACACCGGCCTTCTCCGCTTTGCGGCGGCCACCGGCCCCGTCGCCCCGGCCCTGATCGGCCTGACCGTCCCCGTCGAGGACAGCCTGGCTGGGGCAGTCCTCCGGGAAGAACAGGCGATCAACGTGCCGAATGCGCGGAGCGACCCGCGCCATTACCCGCACTTCGACCAGCGGTTCCATTTCGAGACGCGCACGCTGCTCGGCGTTCCCCTGCACATCCGCAACTCAACCGTTGGGGTGCTGGAGGTGCTCAACCGGCGGGGCGGCCCTTTCACCGACGAAGATATCCAGCATCTGACCATCCTCGCTTCCCAGGCAGCAGTGGCCATCGAAAACGCCGGGCTGATCCGTTCGCTGGAGGAGGCCTATCAGAGCCTCAACCAGCTCAACAAGCTCAAGACGGACTTCATCTCCATTGCGTCGCACGAGCTGCGCACACCCCTCAGCCTTATCCTGGGCTACGCGACCTTGCTTAAAGAGGACATCGATGGTGAGGCTACCCCCTACGCCGATGCCCTCCTCGCCAGTGTGAACAAGATGTGCGCCGTCGTGGATGGCATGACGAATCTGCGCTACGTGCAGCTTGAGGAGAGCGAGATGGCCCTCGCCCCGACTGACCTGGAGCGGGTTCTACAGGCCGCCTACAGCGACATGCGCCCCAAGGCTGAGGCCAAGAGCCAGGCGCTGGTTCTCGAACAGCCGCCCCAGCCGGTGGCTATTCAAGCCGACTTTCCCAAGCTGGTTATGGCGCTGACCAACGTCCTGGACAACGCGATCAAGTTCACGCCGGAGGGCGGCGCGATCGTGCTCGCTGCGGAGCCGCGCGGGCGCGAGGCGTGGATCTCCGTGCTGGACAACGGCTGTGGCATCCCCGGCGATCAGCTTGAGCGCGTGTTTGACCTTTTCTATCAGGTGGAAGACCCGCTGACCCGCCACAACGGCGGCCTGGGGCTAGGGCTGACCATTGCCCGCGCCGTAGTCGAGCGACACGGCGGGCGCATCTGGGCTGAAAGCCCCGGCGTGGGGCAGGGGAGCCGCTTCACGATGGCCCTGCCGCTTGCCAACAACCCCAACGGGCGCCGCTAGCGATCAGCCTGCCAGCAGAAACGCCACCACTACGATGGCCGCGAAGGCCAGACCCAGCCCCATCTCGGTGAACCCGAAGCGCTTCACGTCCGTGATGGGCGGCCTGCGCCGTGCCACGACCAGCGCCCGCACCAGCAGCAGCCCGACTGGCAGCGCCACCAGCCACGGCAGCCAGCCCACCAGTGCCGCCCCGGTCACGGCCAGCAGGCTCACGGCGTGCGCCGCGACGACCCACGCTGCCTGCCGCCCGGTGGCCCGCCCGTGACGCTCATCGATGCGCAGCCGCACATACAGCACGCTGATCGCGTTGTGCCCAGCGGTGATCGCCCACACCAGCCACGCCGTCGTGTCGAACCGGCCTGCTACACTCAAGTAGGCCGCCGGAGCGGCCAGCGCCAGCCCCACCACGCCGATCAGTTCGGTTGAGAGCTGCCGGGGGCCGCGCCAGATGGTGAGCACCAGCGTCAGCCCCAGCACGCCCGCCGCAGGTGCAGCCAGCCACAGCACCGGCCAGCGTCCCAGCGCGAGCAGCCCCGCGCCCGCCAGCGCAGCCACGGTCAGCAGCGCCAGCGTCCAGAACTGCGCCGTGCTCAGGTCACTCCGCCGCCCCCTACCGCGCCAGATACGCAGCCACAGGCCGACCGGCTGCCGGGCCAGGAAGATCGCCAGCACCGCCAGCAGGCACAGCCCGGCTCCTGGCACGGCGGAAGGCCCTGCCGTTGCCGCTGCCCCCGTTCCGGCCCCGATGAGGAAAGGCACGAGGGTCATCGACCACGAGCCGTGCTCTGAGGGGAAGATTACTTCATACCGTTTGACAGCCTCTACCATTCCTTCAGTCCTGTTACGCTGACCATCGTTACGGTGCCACCGTGAACCGCCAGGCGCTGTAATACGCAATCCCGATGCCATCCGCGTTGTACGCGTCCACCGACCACTGGTAGCGGACGCCCGGCGTGAGGGGCGTCGTGGTTAGGCTTGTCCCGGTGGTTGTGTCGCGCAGCACTTCGGCCAGTGTGGTGTCGTCGAAGATGGCCACCTCGTAGTAATCCGTGCCTGGGAAGCTCTGCCAGCGCAGGGTCGGTGTCGTAGTCGCCACCGTTGCGCCGTCGGCTGGCTCAAGCAGCACCATGCGCTTGGCGAGGTACATGATCCCCACGTCGTCGCTGCCCCCTACGGGGATGGACACCGAGTGCCCCAGCCAGTCCCAGTATTCCGGGCTTGGTCCCAGCGCGTAGACCCGGTAGTCGCCCGCCGGCGGGTCCTCGATCACGAACTCACCTTTTGGCCCGGTGGTCGTCTCGGCCAGCACGGCGGTGGTGTAGTAGTTGCCCTCCTCCTTCAGGAGCACGCGCACCCCGGCCAGCGGCTCGTTACCCCAGAACACTGCCCCTGTAACCCGGTCGCCGCGCAGCGCCGGGAGCGACACCTCGAGTGTGACAAGGGGGCCGACGGGGGTGCTGGGGGTGACGCCTGGTGTCGCCTCAGGCGGCGGCGCACTGGGTGAGACCGGGACGAGCGACGGCTCCGGCGAGGAGGGTGGAGTTGTCGGCTGGGCGGTAGGCGCCGCGGGGGGCGCTGTTCCGACCGCTTCAGGGGTGGGCGAAAGCGTCCCCATTGAGAGCGAGGAGGCGCGGTCTCGCTCCCCTAATGGCTCCTTGGTCACCGTAGCCGTAGCCGTTTCCGTCGGGACGGTGGTGGCCGTCGGCATGGCAGGCATCAGGTTGCATGCCAGCGTGCTGGCTACCAACGCGCTGATCACCAGCGTTACACTCAAAAACGATGCCGCGCAGAGGCGGCTTCTGCCCGGCTTGCATTTCCACAAAGCGGTCATGCCATTTGCTCCCTTGGCCTGTGTCGATCCATGGTCCGCCTAACGACGGTACAGCATGATTTGTTGCTCTGCGCTGGGGACGGCCCGCCTACTCCCGCACCACGATGCGTGTCCCATCCAACCGGTTGTTCACCCGCGCGTAGAACTCGTCGAGCGGGTAGTGCGGCGTCGTCCAGCGCCACACCCAACGCGCGGCATCGGGCGGCAGGTTCACGCAACCGTGGCTGCGGGGTCGCCCGTAATCGTTATGCCAGTACGTGCCGTGCGTCGCGATCCACGTGTCGGTAAAGTAGCACACGAACGGCACGCCCGGCAGGTTGTAAAAGTCCGGGTCATCCGATACGGTGTCAGCCACCATCCGCTCACTAATGCGCTTCTCCCACACAAAGTGCGTTCCGACGGGCGTCGAGTAGCCCTCGATCCCGCTCGATACGTAGTGCGCCCACACCGGCTGATCGTACTCGTAGGCGGTGATGAGCTGCTCGCTCAGGCGAATCTCCAGCCGCTTCTCCTCCTTGGGTACATCCGGCGAGAGCGGGGCCAGCTCCTCATCTGGGATCAGCCGCAGGTGGGTGGCCCGGATGTAGATCGTCTGGTACTGTTCTTTCACCCTGTACCAGGCTTTGCCGTCGGCTCCGGTCACGAGTGCGACTACACGGAAGGTGCAGCCGTAGTACACGCGTCCCTTGCCTGCCTCCGGGTCGAAGGGATCGGGCGCTTCGTATGTGTCGGAGTAGGGGACGATCAGCTCGGCCCAGCGCCCTTCGCCCAAGTCGGCCTGAGGCGGCACAGGCAGGCGGTAGCGCACCGGCTGTACGAAGGCAGCGTACAGATATCCGACCTTTGTCTCCAGCCACAGGTTGCAGTTGTTAAAGACCCATTCACCCTCGACCAGCCGCCGCACCCGCACCACTTGGTCGCGCCGCAACTCAGCCGTGATCTCAGCCTTGGTGCTCGGCTCGGCGCGGGCATTCTGATAAGCCTGCGCAATGCGGGCCAGCGGCTCGCCGTTCCATCGCTCCGGGGGGACGGGACCCTGCGCCCGTGCGCGCGGCAGCCTGCCCAGCCGCGCCGCCGCTGTGCCCAGCCCGATCAGCCCGATTGATTTCAGCACTGCCCGTCGAGAAGCCATCCTCTTCCTGCTTTAGAACTGCCTGCATGATGCCGGGCGCTGAGTATACCATGCGGGCGCGCGGCGCGGCACGCACCCTTACGCTGGCATGGTAGCCTGCCCTATCCTGCCGATCCTTGATCTCAGTCAAGTCGCTGCCGGGTGCGCCTACACGTTCACTCGCCCGTAGACCGGGATGGCCGCCCCGTGAATCGCCCGCGCAGCATCGGAGACGAGGAACAGCAACACCTCGGCCATCTCTTCTGGCTTCACCCACTTCTCGTAGTCGGCGTTGGGCATACTCTCGCGGTTGGCGGGCGTGTCGATAATCGAGGGCAGAACGCAGTTGACGTTAATGCCCCTGTCCTTCAGTTCGGCGGAGAGCGACTCGGTCAGCCGGATAACCGCCGCCTTGGAGGCGGCATAGGCGCCGTTGCCTGCTTTGGCCTTGAGGCCTGTGCTGGCCGCGATGTTGACAATCTTGCCGGCCCCCTGCTCGATCATGTGCGGCGCGACTGCGCCCGCCATCAGGAAGACCGATTTGGCGTTCAGGTTCATCAGGAAATCGAACGTTTCGGGTGAGGTCTCCCACACCGGGCCGGGTGCCCGGTAGCCGCCGACGATGTTCAGCAGCACATCGATCCGCCCTAGTTCCCCGATCACCATCTCGATCAGCTTGCCGATCGAGCGCGGGTTTGTCACGTCCACGTTGCCGATGAGCAATGCACCGTGCTCCTTGCGCAGGCCCTCGCCCCCCTCGGCCAGCCGGTCGGGCCGGTTGTCCACGAGCACGAGTTTAGCGCCCTCCTGGGCAAAGCGCTGGGCGGTCGCATGCCCCAGTTCACCCGCCGCGCCGGTGATCAGCGCCACCTTATCCTTGAGCAGCATTCCCGTCCCCTTCTCTAATAGGTCTCTTTGTTGTTTTTCCTGCCAGCCGTACCGGGCTGCTACCTGGCCCGGCGCGGCAGCGCCTCGATCTGCTCGATCAGCGCGAAGTCCTTGTCCGTGATGCCGCCTGCTGCGTGCGTCATCAGGCTGATCTTCAGGTGCTTATAGCTGTGGATATTGAGGTCGGGGTGATGGTCGGCGACCTCGGCCAGATGCCCTATCGCGCTGGCAAACAGCATGACCTCGCTGAAATTCTTCAGGATAAACTCTTTATGTAGCTGCCCATCGTCGCCCAACGTCCAGCCGGGGTAGTTGCCCAGCCTGCCGCGGATCTCGCTCTCTCCATATACCATACTTCGATGCTCCTCTGGTTACCTGAAAGCACGTGAATACAACCGCCATCCAGATTATAACGTATCGGGCGTGCCCGGCGGGGGATTCGGCGGCTGCTCCCCCACCCGATGGGCCAGCGCCCTCAGGCCCGGCCAGCGCTCCAGAACAGCGGGCCATAGGCAGTAGATAAGCACTCCCAACGGCAGCACCCAGGCGAACTGCATGGCCCGGTTGCCCAGCCAGGGGTAGGCGGCTGCCCAGGCGTACGAGAGCGGCACGCTCCACCACGGCGCGACGAGCGGCAGGAAGGCTGTATACGAATACACGCCGAACCAGGGGACCGCCAGCGCCGAGGCAAGCAGCGCCACCGTCACCTGCTCGCGCTTGCCTTTCACCACGAAGATCGCGGGCAGCGCAGCCAGCCCGTATGGGAAGAACGTCGCCAGCCCCCACACCGGCATGTCGATGGTCCGTCGTCCCCGCAGCCACTCCAGTGGCCACTCGAGGCCCCACACGGCGAAGCTGATCGCCAGCAGAGCTGCCGGGAACGCCAGCATCTTCAGCCGTTCCTTCTCGTGCCACAGCAGCACCAGCCCGGCCAGCCCCGCCACGTGCGGCTTGACCGAGGCCAGCGCCAGCCCGGCGCCGCGCAGGTAGGCGTTGGGGGCCAGCAGCGCCAACCCCAGCCCCAGCACGATCAGCCCGTCTACCTGCCCCAGCCAGATCAGGCCCATAGTCGGAAAAGCCAGCAGCACGGCAGTGGGGTTTGTCCCCAGGCGGCGGCTCATCCAAAACAACACCAGCCCCGTGAGAAATGTCCACAGCGGCCACAGCAGCCGCAGCGGAACCCAGGCAATCGGCCTGAGCAGCCAGTACGCGTGCCAGGGATTCATGCCGCACGTCAGGCAGCCCTCTGCGAAGGGACGGTACCAGCCGTACAGGTCCTCGCCACCGGGCAGGAAAAGGCTCGCCGCGGTGAACAGAATGATGATCTCAAGCGGGACGACCATCTCGAAGATTGCTCTGCGGGTGAGCGTCGGGGTGGCGAGTCGTGGGAGCCTCACGGTGCGCGTCTTTCTGCTGGTTCACTTTCGGCGCCAGCCAGCATAGCACAAATCGCCCCCGGCGCGAACGGCCAGCCGGTAGCCGACGCTGAACCTCACCGCTCCATCAGCCTCAGCCCGATTCGCCGGATGCCCGGCGCACCCGCAAACCGGGCCGCGATCTCCGCCAGCGTCTGGCCGATCTCGGGATGGATGTACCCGGGGTCGAGGTCGGCCAGAGGCAGAGCGATGTATGCTCGCCTGATGATCTCAGGGTCGGGCAGCCGGATGCCCTGTGCCGGGTCATCGATTACGGCGTCACCGTAGAGCGCAATATCCAGATCAATCGGGCGCGGCGCGTACTTATCGGCGCTGCGCATCCGCCCCATGCTTGCCTCGATGGCCCGCAGCACCCGGAACTTGAGCACGTCCGGCGGCACGTCCTTGTGCACCCGGCACAGTATTGCTGCGTTGAGGAAAGGGGGCTGGCGGAGCGGCTCGCCCTCCGGCCCCAGCGGGACGGACTCATACACGTGCGAAGCCCGCTCCACGCCCAGCTGGGCATGGAGCAGCCCCGCCGCCCGGAGGAGGTTATGTTCAGGGGAGAGGTTTGAGCCGAGGGTGATAAATACGGGGATCATGGCATACCCCCCACCAGATGCCGGGAGCCGCCGCTGCCGGTGCAGCGGCGCGGTAGGTCCCCGGCTACC
>FWPU01004308.1_pt1 | contig 17374 bp, 15 predicted proteins | sample 2228361 | NCBI WGS metagenome assembly FWPU01 (sample SAMEA103939777, study PRJEB20133) | metagenome
CCAGGGCCAGGCCCGGCTCTACCTGGAGGGGCGGCTGGTAGCCCAGGAGCTGCCGGTGAGCACGCGGCTCCGCCTGCGCGCAGGCCAGCCGCTGAACCTGCGGCTGGAGTACCAGGCCGCGGATGGCCCGGCCCGGCTAAGACTGGACTGGGAGGGGCCCGGCCTGGCCCGGGAGCCCGTGCCTCCCTACGCGCTGCGGCCCGCCCAGACCCTGCAGCGGGCCGGGCTGGCACCCCAGGCGGTCAGCCGGGGCTGGGAGCTGTTGTGGAACCCCGACTTCGAGCAGGGCCCCAGGGCCTGGGTGGAGCTGGCCGGGGGGCAGATCAGCCTGGTGGCGGGGCGGCAGAGGGGGCAGGCCCTGCAGGCCCAGAACTGGAGCTACGCCGCCCAGACCCTGCCCTGGATGTACGTGCAAGCAGGCCCCACCTACACCCTGGAGGGCTGGGCCCGCTCGCCCCAGGGGGCGGCCTGCGTGATTGGGGTCAAGGGCGGGGATGCAGCGGGCATCACCTTCGACTACCCCCTGAGCTTCACCGGCCCCGACTGGCAGCAGCAGACCCGTAGCTTCACCCTGCCCAGCGGTACCCTCTGGGCCGAGGCCTACGTCCAGGCCCAGGCCGGGCCGGGCCAGACCTGCGTCTTCGACGACCTCTCGCTTTACGCGGGCAGCAAACGCCCCTTGGAGCCGGCCCCCGAGCTGGCCTCCAACCGGCTCAACAACCCCGCCTTCGAGCAGGGCCTCACCGGCTGGACGCTGGCCACCGGCAGCGCCACCACCCCCGCCGAGGGGCAAAGCGGCCAGGCCCTGGCCTACCAGGCGTGGAGCTGGGTCTACCAGATCGTCCCCCTCACGGGATTAACCCCTGGGGAGCGGCTGGTCTTGCGGGGCTTTGTGCGCAACCCCAACGCCCAGGCCTGCACCCTGGGCCTGCAAGGGGGCAGCGAGACCGCCCTCACCTTCGACCAGCCCGTGCACTACCGGGCCCTGGACTGGCAGGAGGTCTACACCGAGGTCACCCTCCCCAGCGGCACCACCTGGCCGGGCCGGAGGGCTGCCGCTTCGACGACCTACAGCTAGGGGTGCCCAAGAGCGGCGGCTCCCCCCTGCCCACCGGCATCAGCCTGAACGCCCGCACCGCGTTGGCCGGCAGCGGCTTCAACCTGGCCGCCGAGGGGGGCGAGGAGGGGGTGAGCTATAGCTGGGACCTGGGCGATGGCACCACCGCCACCGGCGAGACCGTCTACCACGAGTACCGCCAGCCGGGTTACTACACCATCACCCTCACCGCCACCACGTCCGACGGCCAGACCGCCACCTTCCAGCAGCAGGTGGCCCAGCTCCCCAGCATCCACGCCATGCCCGAGTTCCGGGCCCTGGCCGACCCCTTCCCGCTGGCCTTCGATGTGCAGTACCCGCTGAGCGGCCATACCTACGAGTGGCGCTTCAGCGACGGTGCGGTGCTGAACGGCCCCCGGGTGGAGCGAACCTTCGAGAACGTGGGCTTCTACGACCTGACCTTGGTCATCTACGAGGAGCCCAGCCCCACCGGCCTGGGCCGCCAGAGCAGCGAGCGGCGGGTGGTGGCCGTTGAGCAGACCCGTATCAACCGCATCGCCGAGGTGCCCATCGCCGATATCCAGGGCTTTCAGACCGGCCCCACCAGCTTCATCTTCAGCGCGGCGGCCTCCGAAGGAGAGGGCCCCCTGACCTACACCTGGGACTTTGGCGATGGCACCAGCGCCACCGGGGCTGAGGTCAGCAAAACCTACAGCGGCAACGGGCGCTACCCCATCACCCTCACGGTGCGCGACCGCTTCGGCCAGACCGACCAGGAGGAGGCGGTGGTCACCCTGGGCACCCAGTACGCCCCCGGTAGCCCGGCCACCCGGGTCGAGGCCGGTTACAGCGGGGGGTTGCAGGGACAGTCGGCCGTGGCCAGCCCGGCCGCACCCAACCCCTTTGCGGGCGCGCAAACCTCCAAGCTGCGCGTGCGCCCCCGGCCCGACCGGGCCCTCTCGCTGGAGGCCGAACTCACCCGCCGCACCCAGCGCAGCCGCATCCGCTACCTGGCCCCCAACACCGCACCCGGCCCCAGCCTGCGGGCCCAGGCCGCCAACCTGGAACTCAGCAACCCCTTCCTCTTCGTGCTCCACAGCGGGGTGAACAGCCTGGGCGCCGTCCACGAAGCCCCCAGCACCAGCGACCTTTTCCGGCTGGGCTCGGCCAGCGTGCAGGTGCGGGGGCTCCCACAGCCCCAGGGCCTGGCCTGGGACTACGAAGGGGTAGACCCCCAGGCCAACACCGCCGCCCGCATCCGGGTCTTCCGCCCCGCCTTCCCCAACCCGCTGCCCGCCGGCCGCACCCCCCTGCGCACCCAGGCCCAGCTGCAAAGCGGCGCCACGGTGGCCCTGGAAAGCGACCTGGCCGCCTTCGCCGGCCTGCGGGTGCCGCGGGTCATCCTCTCGGTGCTGCCCGATACCCAGTTCCCCAGCGGGCCCAGCGTGCAGGAGTACCTGGTGCAGGTGGGGGGCCAGACCGAGCTGATGGCCCAGGTGAACATCCGCCTGAGCCAGGTCTCACAGAACGGCTTCGTCTTCTTCGAGCTGCCGGTCTATGCGGTGGACGAGGCTGGCAACCTCCTGAGCGACGTCTCGGGGGTCTTCTACGCCCGCTTCGCCGACCCCCGCATCCTCTCCATCAGCGGCGAGATGGTGCGGGGCCGGGCCAGTATGACGGTGGCCCTCAACCTGGCCAACTTCGCCGACGGCACCACCCAGTTCGACCTGCGCCCCCTCACCCTCTTCTCCGGCAACCCCCAGAACCCCTGCGGCCCCAACAACCAGTACGCCCCCTTCGGCGCCACCCTCGCGGGCTGCACCCAGCTCACCGCCAGCTATGCGGCCCCGGCAGGGCTAAACCTGGAGGCCTACCCCTACACCCTGCCCGAGGACTACCCAAGCCGCACCAACCGCATCCTGATTGGTAAGAACCTGGACGAGGTCGGCCTCTACGACCAGAACCTGCGCGACGCCATCGAGACCGGCCTGGAGCTATCCGGCCAGGGCCTGCGGGCCCAGAGCAGCGCCGGTGAGATTGCCCGGCTGATCCTGGGCTTCATCCCCATCGTGGGCGATGCCGTAGACGGCCTGGAGCAGCTCTACAACGCCGCCACCGGCAGGCAGGTAGACCCCGTCCTGGCGGTGCTCTCGGCGGCAGGGCTGGCGTTAGACCTGGGCACCGGTGGGGTGGGGGACGTGACCGCTGGGGTCAAGGCCGCCTACCGCGTCAGCCTGGCCATCAGCCGGCAGGGCGGGGGCCTGGTGGCCCTGGTCATCCGCGAACAGTTCGTCCAGTTCACCCGCGGGCGGCTCACGCCGCGGGGGCTGGTGGATGGCCTGCGGCAGCGGTTCGGCAGAATGGTAGACCTGGCCAGGGCGCGGGGGTGTGGGGGGTTCTCGCTCAACAACGTGTGTCTGGCGACCTACGATCGGTTGGGTGTCGGGTACAAGAACGCCCGCAGCCTGGATAACGCCACCGCGCTGAGGCGGCTGGACGAGGATATAGAAGACCCTAGCTACACTACGCTGGGTGCCACGAAAAAAGAGGCGCTCGATGATCTCGCTGCCTGTCCAATAGGCCAGACCCGGCGTCCCGACCTTGTCGGCCCCCAGGCCCTATCCGGCAGTGACTTCAAATGCCCTAGAATACTGGCCAATGAGGAGGTGAGTTTCGGTGTGCTGAATGGGCCTCTGGCCGGGAGAACCGTCCGGTATATGCGACCCATAGAGGTGCAGGAGACGATCGGCCCTCCCCTCCCAACTCCCGCAGAGGCCAAAAAGTTCGGCAAGGTCGGCGACGCTGGACGGCGTTTACGGGATGCCGGGGCCATCTACGACGCGCAGGGCAGAATAGATGACGCCTGCCACATCATCCCCAAGTCCTTGAAGGGCAAGGGCACCAAGAACAACATCTTCCCCTGCGAGAGCATCTTCAACCGAGTCACATTGGCAGATTTTGAGAAGGAGTTGAGAGAGGCGATTATTGAACTCAACCAGCCCATAGTGCTCAAGGTCAGGTTCGACTACGAAGGAAGCCCTTCAGCCCTGCGGCCCAGCAGGATCACCTACACGTATACTAAGATAGATGGGACGCCGATCTCGCTTCCTGGCTACGGCACCAGCTTTACCGCCATCAACCCCACCACGCGGGGTCGGCCATAGGAAAGGACAGAAAAGAGATGGAACCGCTTTTGTCCAAAGTCTCCTACAAACTGGTTCCAGGCCCCACCCGCCCGCAGACCGAGGCCGACATCTCCTTCCGGGGTGGTGTGCCCCGGATGCCGGCCGAGCTGGAGCTGCCGCGCTGCCAAAGGTGCGGGGACGAGCAAACCTTCTTCTTCCAGGTGGCCTTCCCGGAAAAGCACCTCTGGCACGGCTGGGTGATGTGCGTTTTCAGTTGCTCCAGTTGCTTCGATAAATACGACCGTCCACCCAGAGTTGGCTTCACGCACAATGTCCTCCCCGATGGTTGCCTAGATCGTAGCCAGACAGACTACCGGATCATCCTCTACCCCGCGAACAGCCCCACCGCGCGGATGCGCACCGAGGCCCGGCAGCTTCTGAAGTTCGAGGAGATTCGCTTCGAGAAGCTGCGGGTCAACAACCGCCACTACGAGACCAAGCTGGGCGGGAAGCCCTTCTGGATAGACGATCCACTGCCGATTGAAGAGATTGAATACATGGGGGGGCACTTCGTCTTCATCGGGCAGTTTATGGAGGAGTTCAACTTCTTCCCCGCCCTGGAGGATGCCCCCCCGCCCAAGGCGTTCGGCCAGTGGATACGAACCAAGCCGGTGAAGGCCTACGGCCTGTTCCATTTCGGGGGCAACTTCTTGTTCTTCGGCACCACCAGCCCGCGCGTCATCCCGCCGAGGGTTCTGATCGTCCCTACCAAGTAGCGTGGGGCGAGGCGGGCCTGGGTATCGAGCCATGGCTACCATCATTCTGTACGAAAATGGCTCTGGTTGGTTCGGGGCTGGCGGCATGTACGACGTGATCTGCGAGTATGCCCTGGCCCACCCCAGCGTGCAGGCCCTACCCGAGTTTGCTAAGGCTATTGAGGAATCCCTGTGGTATCGCGGGATTAATTTGTACGAATACGGCGATGCGGCCATCAAAGCCTTCACCGAGGCGGTGGGCGACCTGGTGCGCTACATTGCCTCCCCGGAGGGCAAGGCCCGTTGGGGTGAGCGTCATCCGGTCATCTTGGAGGGGGTTCAAGCGCTTTACGACCTGCTCCTCAACTATGACCCCGAGCGGTACAGGTGAGGCTTGCTGGAGGCGGGCATTGGGCAGCAGCGACGAATGCACCTGTCCCCATTGAAGGGGATGGTTTGGAGCATTGAAGAGGCACAACCCATCATCATAGATTTGGTGAGAACCGTATAATCGGCGTGTAGATAAAAGGAGCCCTGCTATGGATCGAGTCCAACGCCTTCGCACCGTGGTCGCTGCTGCGCAAAAGCACCCTGTTTACGCCCAAAAACTCAGCAACGTAGACGTTCAGAGCCTGACCCCCGAACGCATTACCAGCCTGCCCCTCACTACCCGTCAGGAGTGGCTGGCCCATATCCAGGCGAACCCCCAGCCCCCCAAAGGAGCGGCCCTGATGCACCTGACCCCGAGCCCGGCCATCGGCTGGATGCCGGAGTACCTCTCCGCCGAGGACGTGGAGTACCAGGCCCAGGCCCTATCGGCCCAGATGCAGCGCCTGGGGGTGGCCGGAAAGAAAGCCCTGGTGGCTTTTGGCTACCACATTTTTGCCGGAGGTTGGCTGTTTCACGAGGCTCTGCAACGGGCTGGTGCGATGGTTTTGCCACATGGCCCTGGTGAGGCCGAGCGCATCGTGCAGCTACAGCAACAGTACGGCTTCGAGATTCTAGTCTCTAACCCCAGCTTTGCCATGAAAATTGCCCAGGCCGGGGGCCGGTTTGAGCTTTTGATGGCTGGTGGCGAACCCTTTACCTCGGTACCGGGCTACCGCGAGAAGCTCGAGCAGGCCATCGGCGGGGTTGCGGTTGACGCCTACGGCACCTCGGAGCTGGGGGTGGTAGCCGGGGAGGGGCTGGAGAAAAACGGGCTGTGGGAAATCCCCGAGATGGCCATTATCGAGGTGCTCGACCCCGAGACCCTCGAGCCCACCCCAGAGGGCGAAAAAGGGGAGATGGTGGTGACCTCGCTCTCGCGCACCCTGATGCCCATGATCCGCTTCCGCACCGGCGACCTGGCGGTGGTTTCGCGCCCCGAGGGGCGGCTCTGCCTGCCCAGGGGAGTGATTGGGCGCACCGACCTGATGGTCAAGGTGAAGGGGGTCAAGCTCTACCCCACCGAACTGGCCCCCCTGCTGATGGCCTTTGGCATTGACCCCCGCGGCGGTGCCCAACTGGTGGTGGAAACCAAAGAAGGTGGCACCGACAAGCTCACCCTGCGCATCAAGGCCGAGGCGGTGCCGCCCCAGCTCGGCCCGGCCTTGCAGCAGGCCACCGGCATCCGCCTCGATGAGATTCAGGCCGATCCGGCCCTGCAAGGACCGCCGCTGGTGGATAAGCGCTACTAGAGCGGTTCCTACAGATGCCCGGTATAGTGCTTTGCTGTGCGGGGTAAATTGCGTTGTGCCACGTGTGGCACGACTTGTGGAAAAATGCGATTGGGCAAAACCCACCAAGCCTGCAGATGATCAAGGTTTCTTTAGGGCCTATCAGCCGCATTCGTACAAAGTGACCCAGATGCTGGTTTTTCCCTAACCAGTGCAGAGGGTGGCTGGGCCTGTCGAAGACGAACTGATTGCGAAGCCGGCCTGGCCCATCCATCGCTCGGTAGGGCCATCCACAATGTTGGGGACAATTCCAAAATATCTTCTTATTAGTAAGGTCATTGCGTCGGGAAGGCAGAAGTGTAAGATGTTGGCGGTAGTAGGCCGGGCAGCCGGTGGGTGAGCCACGTCTCGTGAAGTTCGGCACAAGCTCGGCCATCCTTTAGAGGAGGCGCATGTCACCGATAAGTGAGTATCAGGCTTTACTGGTGTACCTGGCTGTTGCTGTTGGCATAGCCGTGCTGGCAACCGTGGTGGGGGCCCTTTTAGGCCCCAAAAAGGGCGGGCGTTTCAAGTTGATGCCCTATGAGTCGGGCAACGACCCCGCCGGGGAGGTGAAGCGCTTCCCGGTGCACTTCTACGCGGTGGCGATGCTTTTCATCATCTTCGACGTGGAGGTGGCCTTTTTGTGGCCTTACGCGGTGAGCGCCGGTGCCGTGGGCGTGGTGGGTTTCGTGGGCCTGCTGATTTTCACGCTTTTGTTGTTCGTGGGTTTTTTGTACGAGTGGTACAAGGGTGTGATGAAATGGCACTAGTGTGCCCAGCCCAAAGGGGGTTTTGAATGGCAACCATTGCAGACCTATTCACAAAAGATGTGCAGGAGCTGGAAAACGAGGGGGTTTTGTTCACTACACTCGAGAAGCTCATCGCCTGGGGGCGCTCGAACAGCCTGTGGCCGGCGACCTTTGGTCTGGCCTGCTGTGCCATCGAGATGATGGCCTCGACCGACGCCCGCAACGACCTCTCTCGCTTCGGTTCCGAGGTCTTCCGGGCCTCACCCCGCCAGGCCGATGTGATGATCGTGGCCGGACGGCTCTCCAAAAAAATGGCCCCGGTGATGCGCCGGGTCTACGATCAGATGCCCGACCCCAAATGGGTCATCTCGATGGGGGCCTGCGCCTCCTCGGGGGGGATGTTTAACAACTACGCCATCGTGCAGAACGTGGATAGCGTGGTGCCGGTGGATGTGTTTGTGCCGGGCTGCCCGCCCCGGCCCGAGGCCCTCATCTACGCGGTGATGCAGCTTCAGAAAAAAATCCAGGGCAAGGCCCGCGACGACCAGGGGCGCAAGCTGCCCAAGGTGGAGGGCTGGAAGCGCTAGAGGCTCGAGGTGGACATGCAAAAGCTGACCGAGCTAAAAAACCAGGCCCAAGCCAACGGCTGGGCCATTGAGGAAGCCCACGGCAATACCTGGGTGGTGGTGCCCCGCAGCGAGTTCAAGGCTTTGCTGGCCCAGCTCAAAAGCCAGGGCTGGAACTACCTGGCCGACGTGGTGGGCATTGATTACCTGAAATACCCCCAACCCAAACCGGAGCGTTTCTGCGTGGTCTACGAACTGGTCTCGCTGCCCGGCTACCAGGGGGGCGATGGCAGCCGGGTCTTTATCCGGGTGTATGTGCCCGAGGCCAACCCCAGCCTGCCCAGTCTGACCGACCTGTGGATGGGGGCCGACTACCTCGAGCGCGAGGTGTTTGACCTGCTGGGCATCCGCTTCGAGGGCCATCCTGACCTGCGCAAAATCCTGACCCCCGAAGACCTGGAAGGCCACCCCCTGCGCAAGGACTTCCCCCTGGGCGAGACCCCTACCCTGTTCAAAGAGGGCCGCTTTATTGACCCCGACGCTTTCAGGGCCGGCCTGTCTGGCGACAAAGGCGGTATGACCGGCTGGCGGGGCGGTACCCGCAAGGGCTACCAGGACGTGGCCGCTGAGGTGCAGAAGGTTGTGAAGGGAGGCAACTGATGGTGCGCGACCCGCAAAAACTACACAGCCCCTCGGTAGAGGCCTACGACATCGCCGATGCGCCGGAGCTGAAATCCGAGGTCATGACCCTCAATGTGGGGCCCCAGCACCCCTCGACCCACGGGGTGCTGCGGGTGGTGGTGGATCTTTCGGGGGAGCAGATTCTGCGCCTGACCCCCCATATCGGCTACCTCCATACTGGCTTCGAGAAGAACATGGAGTACCGCACCTACACCCAGTGCATCACCTACACCCCCCGCATGGACTACCTGCACAGCTTCAGCCACGACCTGGCCTATGCCCTGAGCGTGGAAAAGCTGGTGGGGGCGCAGGTGCCCCCCAGGGCCCAGGCCATCCGGGTGATGCTCAACGAGCTGTCCCGTATCGCCTCGCACCTGGTCTTTCTGGGGACGGGCTTGCTGGACTTTGGTGCGCTGACGCCGTTCTTCTACGCCTTCCGCGAGCGCGAGGCGGTGCTCGACCTATTTGAGTGGGTTTCGGGGCAGCGCTTCCACCACAACTACATCCGGATTGGCGGCCTCAAGGAAGACCTGCCGCCGGAGTTTTTGGGCGAGGTGAAAAAGTTCATCGCGCAGATGCCGGCTCGGATTGACGAATACGAGGCTTTGTTCCGGGAAAGCCCCATCTTCTACGAGCGGGCTCGAGGTGTCTCGGTGATACCTGCCGAGGCCGCCATCAACCTTTCCCTCACCGGGGGTAGCCTGCGGGCCTCGGGGGTCAACTACGACGTGCGCAAGGCCTATCCCTATGCGGGCTACGAGACCTACAACTTCGACGTACCGGTGCTGACCGGGGGCGACATCTTCGACCGCATGGTGATCCGCATCCTGGAGATGCGTGAGTCGGTCAAGATTATCCGGCAGGCCGTAGAGCGGCTCGAGGCCATCGGGCCGGGCCCCATCCGCGACCCCAACCCGCAGATCTCGCTGCCGCCGCGCCATCTGCTGGAAACCTCGATGGAGGCGGTAATCTACCACTTCAAACTGGTAACCGAGGGCTTCCACCCGGCCCTGGGTGAGGTGTACGTGCCTACCGAGAGCGCCCGGGGTGAGCTGGGTTACTACATCGTTTCCGACGGTGGTTCCATGCCCTACCGGGTCAAGGTGCGTTCGCCAAGCTTTGTAAACCTGCAAAGCCTGCCCTATGCCTGCAAGGGCGTTCAGATGGCGGATATGGTGGCGGTAATCGCCTCCCTGGATCCGGTGATGGGGGATGTGGATCGGTGAGTTTCTTAACGGGGGTCTGGCTGGCCCAGATGCCCGATGATGCGGAGGCCTATGGGATTTTTCGACGATAAGCAAGACTGGTTAAGCGAGGTATTTGCGCAGTACCCCGACCGGCGGGCGGCCCTCATGCCCATGCTACGGCGGGTGCAACAGGATGAGGGCTGGATCTCCCCCGAACGCCAGGAGGAGATCGCCCGAATCCTAGGCACGACGGCGACCGAGGTGGCGGGGGTGATGAGCTTTTACAGCTACTACCAGGCCCTGCCTACCGGCAAGTACCACCTGCAGGTGTGCGCTACCCTGAGCTGCGCCATTGGCGGGGCCGACGAGCTGTGGGACGAGCTGGTGCAGGAGCTGGGCATCCTGCGCGGGGAGGTGACCCCCGACGGGCTCTTCAGCATTCAGAAGGTGGAGTGCCTGGGCTCCTGCCACACTGCGCCGGTGATCCAGGTCAACGACGAGCCCTATGTGGAGTGCGTGACCAAGGCCCGGCTGCGAGCGCTCTTGCAGGGCTTGCGGGAAGGGAAGAAGCTCGAGGAAATCGCGTTGCCCGGCAAGGTAGGGCACGAGGTGCATGTGCGCGGGGAGGAGGTGGGCGCATGACCGGCCCCATCGTTAGCGGGAAAGACCCCCGCTTCGAGAAGACCCTCTACAAACACGTAGGCCAGCCCAACTCCTGGACACTCAGCTATTACCTGGCCCACGGCGGCTATCAGGCCATCCGCAAGGCCATCGCCCAGGGCCAGGACTGGGTGATCGAGGAGGTCAAGAAGTCCGGCCTGCGCGGGCGCGGTGGCGCGGGCTTCCCCACCGGGCTCAAATGGAGCTTTATGCCCAAAAACACCGGCAAGCAGCACTACATCGTCTGCAACGCCGATGAGTCGGAGCCGGGCTCCTTCAAAGACCGCTACCTGATGGAAGACGACCCCCATCAGCTCATCGAGGGCATGATGATTGCGGGGGTGGCGATTCAGGCCAGCAAGGGCTACATCTACATCCGCGGCGAGTACCGCCGGGCCTACGACCGGCTTATCGCGGCGATTCGCGAGGCCTATGCGGCGGGTTACCTGGGCCAGAACGTAATGGGAACCGGCTTCAGCTTCGACCTGTACGTGCACAGGGGGGCTGGGGCCTACATCTGCGGTGAGGAGACCGCCCTGATGAACTCCCTCGAGGGCCTGCGGGCCAACCCCCGCATGAAGCCCCCTTTCCCGGCCCAGGCCGGCCTGTGGGGGATGCCCACCACCATCAACAACGTCGAGTCGCTCTGCTCGGCGGTGCACATCGTCGAGCGCGGGGCCGACTGGTTCGCCAGCATGGGCACCGAAAAGTCCAAGGGCCACAAGCTCTTCCAGGTCTCGGGTCCCTTCAAACGTCCCGGCGTGTACGAGCTACCCCTGGGCACCACCTTCCGCGAACTGCTCTTCGACTGGGCTGGGGGCCCCACCGAGCCCATCCAGGCCATTATTCCGGGGGGCTCTTCCTGCCCGCCTTTACCCTGGAACGACGAGATCCTCGATACCCCCATGGACTACGAGTCCATCAGCGCTAAAGGCTCGCTGCTGGGCACCGGGGGGGTGATCGGCATTCCGGCCAGCATGAGCATGGTGGATGCTATGTGGAACGTGACCCGCTTCTACGGCCACGAGTCCTGCGGCAAGTGCACCCCCTGCCGCGAGGGGGTCTCGGGGTGGATGGTGAGCCTGTTCGAGAAAATTGGAACCGGACAGGGTCAGAAAGGCGACGTGGAGCTTTTGGAAAGCATGCTCGACCAGATTGAGGGCCGCAGCTTCTGTGCGCTGGCCGATGCGGCCTGCTGGCCGGTGCGCGGCAGCCTCAAGCACTTCCGCCATCAGTTCGTGGAGGCTGTGGAACAGGGCAAACCGGTGGAGCGCCTGGGAAGCCGCTGGGGGTGAGGTAGGAAATGGCCAAGGTAACCATTAACGACAGAACCATAGAGGTACCGAACGGCACCTCGGTGATGGATGCCATCTTCCACGCTGGCTACGACGTGCCCTTATTCTGTGCCGAAAAGCACCTCTCGCCCATTGGGGCCTGCCGGATGTGCCTGGTTAGGACCGGCAGCCCGCGCAAAGGGCCGGACGGCAACTTCATCATGGAGGATGGGCAGCCCAAAATTTTCTGGATGCCCAAGCTGGCGGCGGCCTGCATCACTGCGGTAACTGACGGGATGGTGGTGGACACCCTCTCCGATGAGGTGAAGCACGCCCAGTCGGGGATGGTGGAGCTGACCCTGCTCAACCACCCGCTCGACTGCCCCACCTGCGACAAGGGCGGGGCCTGTGAGTTGCAGGATCGCAGCTACGAGTACGGCCTGGTGGAGAAGTTCTACCAGCCCGACCCCATGGAGCTGCCCATGTACACCCGCTTCGAGATGACCCGGCGGCACGTGGACAAGCACCATTCGCTCTCGCCCTTCATCGTGCTCGACCGCGAGCGCTGCATCCACTGCAAGCGCTGTGTGCGTTACTTCGAGGAGATTCCGGGCGACGAGGTGCTCGACTTTATCGAGCGGGGGGTACACACCTTCATCAACAGCGAGGACGACGGCCTGCCCTCCAACTTCACCGGCAACATCGTGGACATCTGTCCGGTGGGGGCTCTGCTCGACCAGACCGCGCGCTTCCGGGCCCGCAACTGGGAGTACGACGCCACCGAGACCACCTCGATGGACGACGCCTGTGGGGCGGCCATTACCGTGGACACCCGGAGCGGGCTGCTCGAGCGCATCCGGGCTGCCGAGCGCCGCGAGGTGAACGAGGTCTGGATCTCCGATGCGGCCCGTTTCGGCCACGAATGGGTGAACGAAAACCGGGTGCGTTCGCCGCTGGTTCGCAAGGGCGGAAAGCTGGTAGAGACCACCTGGGAGGAGGCCCTCGAGGCCATCCGCAAGGGCTTGAGCGGCGTGGCCAAATCGGACATCGGCGTGTATCTGGCGGGCAGCAGCACCCTCGAGGAGGGTCTGGCGGCCCTCGAGCTTGCCCAGGCCCTGGGTACGCCGCACCGCGACTTCCAGGGCCGCACCGCCTACCCGGTAACCGGCTTTACCCCGGCCAGCTTCGATGAGCTGCTGGACGCCGAGTTTGTGCTGGTGCTGGGCGAGCCCACCGAGGAGGCCCCCACCCTGCACCTCAGGCTCTCGGAGTACAGCCGCGGCCTCAAACCAGCCGGCAAACTGAACCACGGCACCCCCTTCGCCGACCTCAACATCAAGGAGCAGATGCCCCGCCTGACCCACAAGCTGGCCCTCTTCAGCGCCTACCCCAGCAACACCGCCAAGTGGGCCGGGGCCAGCGGCGTGCATGCACCGGGGGCCGAGGCGGCCCTGCTGGCGGCCCTGCTGAACCAGGGCGAAGCCCCGGCGGGCCTGGCCGAGGCGGTGGCCTGGGTCAGGGAGCGCCTGGCGCAGAGCCAGCGGGTGGTGCTGGTGCTGGGGGCCGGGGTGCTCAACCGGCCCGAGGCGGCCATCAAGGCCAAGCAGCTCGCCGAGCGCACCGGCGCCAAGGTGATGTGCATGACCCCCGCGGCCAACGCGCGGGGTCTGGAGGCGCTGGGCTTCTTCCCCGGCAAGGGCGGCGCGGGCTGGACGGAAACCGGGCCCAGGGCGGTTTACTACGCCTACCTGCCCACCCCGGCCCAGCTCAAGGCGGCCTCCTTCCGCATCCTGCACCTCTCGCACCGGCACCCGCTGGCCGAGCAGTACGCCGATGTAATCCTGCCCAACCAGACCCCATACGAAAAGCGCGGCCACACCCTGAACCTCGAGGGCCGGGTGCTGCCTTTGGAGCCCGCGGCCATCAACAACGGTGAAGCCGACGGGGCGGTGGCGGCGCTGGCGGTGCTGGCCGAGGCCCTGGGGGTCAGTACCCCGGTGCGGCTGGTGCGCCAGGCCACCCGCCTGTTGGTCGAAAAGCACAAACTGCCGGCGGTGCTCGAGCGCTGGCTACCCAAAGGTACCGGCTGGGCGGCCTCGGAGTCCGACGCCACCCAGGGAACCCTCTACCTGCGCCCAACCATGTGGCGGCGTGAGCAGATGGTGGGGGCAGTGGCCAGAGCGGTGGAGGTCAGGCTGGAGATGAGCCCGGCCACGGCCCGCGCGCAGGGCCTGGCCGATGGGTATCAGATAGAACTCGAGCTGCCCGGTGGACGGGAGCGCCTCGAGGTCAAGACCGTAGCGGGGCTGCCCGAGGGCGTGATGTACGTGCCGGCGCTGGGGGCCTGGGCGGGCCGCAGCGTGGAGGCCAAAATTCTGGTAGGAGGTGCCGCATGAACCAGACTCAACGGAAGCACCCGCGCATGGGGTGCCTCTACACGCGCCTGGCTTTTGGCGCGCCGCTCCTGGCTGGCCTGGCGCTGGCCGCCGAGGCCACTCCTGCGGCCAGCTCGAGCGCCACCGACCCCTTGTGGATGGTGGGCCTCAAGGCCTTTCTGGTCATCTTTGGCCTGCTGACCGCCTTTGCCTACATGACCCTGATCGAGAGGCGCCTGCTGGCCCGCATCCAGATCCGCCAGGGGCCCAACCGGGTGGGGCCCGATGGCCTGCTGCAACCCCTGGCCGACGCCATCAAGTCCATCTTCAAAGAAGACCTGGTGGTTGCCAGGGCCGACAAAGTGGTCTTCGTGCTGGCCCCTATGATCTCCGTCACCTTTGCGGTGCTCACCTTTGGCCTGATCCCTTTTGGCCCCAAGGACGCCTTCTTTGGCTACGACCCCTGGGTGATCGACCTGGACGTGGGCATCCTGTACGTGTTCGCGGTTTCGGAGATCGCCATCTACGGCATCTTTTTGGCGGGCTGGGCCTCCAACTCCAAGTACTCCCTGCTGGGTTCGCTGCGCTCCTCGGCCTCGCTCATCTCCTACGAGCTGGCCCTGGGCATCAGCCTCCTGGCCCCGGTCTTGCTGGTGGGCTCCCTGAACCTGCGGGAGATTGTCGAGTGGCAGCACCAAAATGGCTGGTTGGTGCTGTATGCGCTCCCGGCTTTCGCCATCTTCCTCCTGACCAGCATGGCCGAAGCGGCCCGCACCCCCTTCGACCTGCCCGAGGCCGAACAGGAGCTGGTGGGGGGCTACAACACTGAGTACAGCTCCATCAAATGGGCCCTGTTCCAGATGGCCGAGTACATCCACCTGATTACCGCCTCGGCCCTGATTCCTACGCTCTTCCTGGGCGGCTGGCGGATGCCCGGCTTCATGGAGCAGATTCCCCTCATCGGCGGCCTGTTCGCCCTGCCCTACCTCTGGATGTTCGTCAAAATCGCGCTGTTCCTGTTCTTCTTCATCTGGGTGCGGGGGACTCTTTTCCGCTTGCGCTACGACCAGCTCATGGTCTTTAGCTGGGGTCGTCTCTTCCCGCTGGCCCTGGCCTGGTTTCTGCTGTCGGCAATGGTGGTGGCCTTCAAGTGGCCGGTTGCGGTGCTGGGCTGGCTCTCCTTGCTCAGCCTGGTGGTCTTCTCGGCCTATGTGATTCTCACGGCTAAGCCCAAGCCCCGGGCCCTGCCGCGCATGGGCGCGGGTGACTAGTATCGTGAAAGGAGTGAATCTGTGAGCATTGCTGCGCTGGCGCAAAGCATGGGTATAACCCTGAAGGCGCTGTTTTCCAAACCGGTGACCATTCCCTATCCGGATGCCCCCGTGCCCCTGAAGCCTCGCTTCCACGGGCGGCACGTGCTGACCCGTCATCCCAACGGCCTCGAAAAGTGCATTGGCTGCTCGCTTTGCGCAGCGGCCTGCCCGGCCTACGCCATCTACGTAGAAGCCGCCGAGAACGACCCCCAGAACCCCGTGAGCGCAGGAGAGCGGTACGCCAGGGTCTACGAGATCAACATGCTGCGCTGCATCTTCTGCGGCTTGTGTGAGGAGGCCTGCCCCACCGGCGCGGTGGTGATGGGCTACGACTTCGAGATGGCCGACTACCGCTACTCCGACTTTGTTTACGGCAAGGAGGACATGCTGGTCGAAGTAGAGGGCACCAAGCCCCAGCGCCGCGAGGCGGCCTACACCGGCAAGCCGGTCAAGCGGGGTTACAGCGTGCCTTACGTGCGAGCCGAACTCGAGGGCTTCAAGCCGCCCAAGTAGGGCAGACCGGAGGCTCGAGTCCAAAAGGCAGGTGTTCCCCAACACACATTGCTGGGGGTAAAATCGCTCGGATTATGTGCGACCCTGAAGGTTCCTGCCCATCCCTAGCTCTCTGGAGGAATCAATGAGTATCGGATTATGGGAAATTCTTGCGCTACTGCTCCTGGTCGGTAGTGGCCTGGCCGTGGTGCGGCTACAAAACGCGGTTCACGCAGCCCTGGCGCTGATTGCCAACTTCCTGGTGGTGGCCGGTGTGTACGTGGCGCTCGAGGCCCGCTTTGTGGCCATGATCCAGATTATTGTTTACGCCGGGGCCATCGTGGTGCTCTTTTTGTTCGTTATCATGCTGCTCTCGGCGGCCAGCGCCAACGTGGGCCAGGATCTGCTGCCCCGGCTGACCTGGGTGGCTGCGCTCGGGGCTCTGGGCCTGGCCGGCGTACTCACCTATACCGTAACCCGCTTTCAGCCGCTCGCCGATGTACCGGCCCTGGGGGGTGGCCTGCCCCAGGCCCTGGGGCCCTTGCTCTACGATCCAGAGAAATGGCTCTACGCCCTGCTGGCCGTGGGCTTCTTGCTGTTGGTGGCTACGGTGGCAGCGGTGGTGCTCATCGAGCCGGAGCGGATTGTTTCGGCGACCAGCCACCCGGCCCATCCCCGGCAGGATCAAAAGCCCAGCCCTACCGTCGGGCAGCAAACCGACGAGAAGGCGGTGGTCAAGCGATGATCTGGCTCGTGGCTTCGGCCCTGCTGTTTTCGATTGGCGCCTATGGTGCCTTGACCCGACGCACCGCCATCCTGATGTTTTTGTCCATCGAACTGATGCTCAACGCCGCTGCGCTCGCGCTCATCAGCTTCTCCAAGCTCCTGGGTAGCCTGGATGCCCAGGTGGTGGTGCTCTTCATCATCGCCATTGCCGCCGCCGAGGTAGCGGTAGGCCTCGGTCTGATTGTGGCCATCTTCCGTCGCCGCGAGACCACTGGCGTTGACGAGCTCAGGCAACTGAGGGGGTAAACCGTGCAAGAGACCTTTCTTCTACCCCTGATTATCGCACTGCCCCTCCTGGGGTTCGTGCTTCTGGGACTCTTTGGTAAGCGAATTGGCGAGCCGGCAGCGGGCTGGCTGGCCTCCTTGCTGGTGCTGGGCAGCTTCCTTTTGGGCCTGGTCTTGTTGTTGCAGGGTGGGGCCCGCTGGGCGCTCCCGGACTGGCTACCGGGCATCCCCTTCAGCCTCAACCTCGACAACCTCTCGGGCGTGATGCTGATGGTGGTGGCCGGGGTGGGTTTCTTAATCCACGTCTGGGCCATCGGCTACATGCACGGCGACCCTGGTTACAGCCGCTTCTTCAGCTACTTCAACCTGTTCATTGCGGCCATGCTGGTGCTCATCCTGGGCGACAGCCTGCCGGTGGTCTTTATCGGC